>ENA-UPTJ01001170-UPTJ01001170.1-marine-metagenome-genome-assembly--contig:-NODE-1170-length-14566-cov-4.540624_pt1 | contig 14566 bp, 11 predicted proteins | sample MGYA00238168_ERZ767080 | MGnify/ENA primary metagenome ERZ767080 (study PRJEB28935, sample SAMN06266237) | marine metagenome | isolation source: Columbia River Estuary | place: USA:Columbia River... | reverse complement strand
ATGTCGCTGGCATCGACGTCCAGTACCTCCCAGGCACTGCTCGGATCGAAGAGTTTCCAGTGGATTTCGGCCCAGTCGACGCGCTCGGCAATGCTCAACGGGAAATGCTTCGCCAGCGCCGCCCAGGTCTGCGCTTCAGCCTGGTACTGCTGGGTATTCTCCAGATTCTGCAACAGGCGCAACCAGGCCAGTCGGTGCTGCGGATAGCTACGCAGATAATCGCGCAACCACAGCTCGGCCTGCTCGGGCGTACCACGCGACTCGTGGGCGTAGATCAGCGCGTCCAGCTCCAGATCGCTGAGCCGACGATGCACCGTCAGTCCCGTCAGCAGCGGAATGCCACGATCGAAGTCGAACAGCTGCAGGGCCAGGCGCCAGGCGTGCTCCTGGGCTTTCGGGTCCGCACGCAGCTCCAGGTAGCGCACCCAATAGCCGAGCGCCTCATCGTTGTGGCCGCCCCATTCACCCAGCTGCGCCATCTGCTGCAGCAGATCGGCGTCCTGCGGACGCTCCGCCAGCAGCAGCTGACCAACCTCCCAGGCACCCTGGATATCACCGAAGGCCAGATGCAGCCGGAACTCCGCCTGCAGGGCATTGGGATTGCTCGGTTGGGCGGCACGCCACAGGTGCACGATGCGCTCAGCCAGATCGAAACGCCGGCTACCCATGGCCACCTGGACGCCTGACTCGAGCCAGGCAGGGTCAAGCTCCAGCTGACTGAGACGCTCAAGCTCGTCAGCCAGCAGCAGCGAGGCACGCTCGCCCTGCCCTGCGGCCAGCAGTCCGGCATAGGCCTGTTGCAGGTAGTGCAGGCGCTCTTCCGGACGCTCGCTGGCCAGCATCAGCTCGTAATAGACCGCTCCCGCGTCGGCCGGACGATTGCCCGCCAGATACCAGCGTCCTGCCTCCTGCAGGTGCTCGCGGCGCGCATCCGGCTCGCGCTGGGCGAGCTCCAGATAGACGTCCGCGGCAAGGCCTGGCAGCGACAGCACCAGCGCATGACGAGCCAGGCGTTTGAGTTGTTCGAGCGGCAGCTTGCTGCGGTCGAAGGCGAGCATCTGCTGGCGCGCGGACTGCAGCATTTCTTCGGTACCGCCGTGAAGGGCAGTCAGCGCATCGATCTCCAACTGGTAGTAGCCAGCCAGCAGCGGGTCCGGCTGCTGCCAGTCGAGCAGATGGCGACGTGCCCGCGCATACTCGCTGAGATCGATGAGCAGCTGGATCAGCTCCTGACGCAGTCCGACATCTTCGGGGTGGGCGGCCAGAAGCAGTTCGGCATAGTTGGCCGAGACAGCATCCGGGCGCTGTCCGTCGGGCAGGAAGACCTCTTCGCCGTGATAGGTCAAAAGGAGCAGGCCGGCCACTGCCGCGGCGGCAAGGATCAGCGTCCAGGGCTTGAGCAGACGGACGGACTTAGTTGCAGAGGAGTCGCGCATCGCTCACCTGCTTGAAAGGAATGTCGAAGTGCCAGAGACCGGCGCTCTGGCGACCGGCAAATCGCCGGCCCTGGGCCTCGATGCGACAGGCAGTGGCCGAGCGCACCGACAGCTGCAGAGGAAATTCGCCAGCGAAGGAAAACTGCACCCGCTGCGCATCCAGATACCGCCACTGTTGCAGCGGTAGGTTGGCGTGCTCCAGCGCCGGGCTCGGATCGCGGGTCTGCCGCAGCGCCAGCAGGGCACGCTCACCGCTCAGATGCACGTAACGGCCCTGCGGCAGATCGCGCACACCGGCAACGCCTTCGGAGCGCGCCAGGTCCGGCCAGCCCAGAGCAGGGTCCAGACGCAAGGTACGCAGGCCCTGCAGCGAACGAATCTGCCAGTCGCCATCCGGGGTGCGCGCAAGACTGGCGTGATACAGACCGCGCACCCGCTCAAGGTAATCACTCATCCACAGCGACATCGGCTGCTGGTCGAGGATGTGCCGATAGATGTCGGCCATGACCTTGATCGACGCCTGCTTGGTACCGGCATAGAAGTGATAGTAGAGATGCAGGCCGCGCAGGCGTCTTGGCTGGTCGGTCAGCTCGAAGGTCTCGATAACGCCGCGGAAGCCGTAGTAAGGGCCCTGCCAGAGGTTGGTGTAGACATTCTCGTTGATGATCGGCGCATAGATCTGCAAGCCACCTTCGGTGGGTCGCAGCAGCGGGTACAGTCCGGTCAGCGAGGGGTTGGCCCGGGTCAGCGCGGTCACCCCGCCGTTGACGTTGGGCAAACCTGCTTCGTAGGCCATGCGGATGGTGGCGGCGTCGGGCAAGGCATCACCGGACCAGAAGATCATCTTCACCGGCTTCTGCGCTGTGGTCAGACGCTGATTGATGTAGTCGCGGGTGCCGACGATTTCGCGCTCGAAGTCGACCTGGTCATAGCCCGGGATGGCCATCTTGAAACCGTAGTCGGCCTTGAAGCCCTCGCGCTGGCTGACCTTCTCCGGCTGCCAGAAGAACGGATGACTGAAGGTGTGACTGGCGACCTCGACGCGCGGATGAGCAAAGATTTTCCGCGCGATGGGTTCGAGCTCCCGCGCAAGGTGCGGGAACATGCCGCGCGGACCGACCTCGCCCTCCACCACCGAGATCGAACTGAGCAGCGGATAGGGCTCGATGAACTCATCCAGCACCAGTTGCCCCGAATAGGGCGTGCCCGGCACCTCCGCGCGCGAGGGGAAACCGTCGCCATCGACATGCACGGTAGCGATCCGCCGCCCGTTCTCGGTGGTGGTATCCGGTGCCGGCAGCGGCGGCAGGCGCAAGGCACGCTGGACGAAGGCGAAAGGATCGAGAATCCAACGGCGGTTTTCCGCGCTCTCCTCGAACACGTAAGGCGCCAGCGCCATGCCGCCCCACTCTCCCAGGGCAACCGGGACCAGTTGCTCACCGGAGTCACTGACCAGGGTCAGCGCAGCCTGCGGGCCGCCTTTCAGCACCGAAACGTCGAGCAGTCCGCGTGAGCGAACCACCAGCGGTGCCTCGAAAGCACCCAGCAACGCTGCATCATGATCCACCAGCTGCAGCCCCGGACGGACCGGGCCGTCGCCGCGTTTCAGACCAATACGCTGTAGTAACGCCGAATTCTCCACCGGGAGTCCGGCCATGAATGCCAACGGCACGCCCTCCTCCAGGCGTGCCCCAAGCCAGGCGTCGAATGGCTGACTATCCAGTGGCGCGCCGCTGGTCATCCAGACCACGACGCCGGCATAGAGGCCCAAAGCCCGGCCGCGAGGAAGGGCGTCCGCCGCCAGGTAGTCGACCCGATAACCGAGATACTCCAGCAGCCCGCCCAGATGCACATGACCGGGACTTTCCGGCACATCGCCTTCACGCGGGTCATAGAGCAGGGCGATACGGCGCGGTTGCACCTCGACCGCGCCAACGCCGAGATAGTCCAGCTCCGGCGTGCTGATGAAAGGCAGATAGCCCTCCGCCAGCAGCTGCCGGGCCAGCTTGCGTGCCTCGGGACGCTGTTTCGGCGGCAGATATTCGATCGCCACTATCGGCAGACCGCGCTCTTGCAGCGGCTTCAGCTGGGCTTCCAGCCACTGCCGGTCGGCGGCGGGCACCTCACGATACTCACCGCGCTGGGCATCCCAGCCCGCATGAATCGACTCGACCGCCACCGCTGCGGCGACCTGATCGAGTTCGGGCAGCACTTCGAAGACCCGATTGAAGAACAGCGCAAGCTCTGGATAGCGCGTCTTTAGCTCACGCAGCAACGAGATCAACGCATCCCGCTGAGCCGGGCGCTGTGCCTCGGGCAACAGCATGAAACTGTCGAGCGTATCGAGGAACAGACCGCGGTAGCCCTGATCACGCAGCATGCCTGCACGCGTCAGCAGATGCTCACGCCAGGCAGGGGCGGCCAGATCCATGACCTGGCTGTCCCAGGCCTCGTTGCGCATCGCTGTAGCCGCCTCCGCCGACAGATCTGCCTGGCCAGCCTGATGGCTATCGATCTCGCCGATGGAAAGATAGGCGAACGGCCTGGCGCCCTGCCGTGCGAGGAAGGAGACATCGGCAGCGGCCAGATGACCCGGTTCGAGCACTACCCAGTCAAACTGGGCAAGCTCTTCGAGCGGCGGCTGCTCGGCATACCAGAAGGCGACACTGGATGGTCGCGAGGTATCGGCGCGAGCAAAGGAAGCCAGCAACAGTCCTAGCAGCACCACGCTGAGCACATGCCCAGCCCAGCGTCCGTGCCGGTGGCGAAAACCGCTAACCATCGAATTACCTTCCTTGCCAATTACACCTTCAGAAGGATGCGATCAGCGCCTGCAATCCGTCTTTCAACGAAGTGGGTTGGGTCAGCTGGAAACGCTCCAGCAAACGGCTGTTATCGGCCAGCGAATGACGGATGTCACCCGCACGCGAGCCCTCGTGAGTCACTACCGGCAAACCGCCGCACAGCTGACCTACGCATTCGAGCAAAAGATTGAGGCTGGTGGAGCGTCCAAGACCGAGATTGACCGCACCGGCGAGGACGGCAGGTGCCTCCAGCGCCTGCGCGAGGACTGCCACCAGATCCGCCACATAGACGAAATCGCGGGTCTGCTCGCCATCGCCGAACACCTTGATCGGCACGCCCTTCAGCGCACGCTCGACGAAGATGCTGATGACGCCTGAGTATGGCGACGACGGATCCTGGCGCGGACCGAAGATATTGAAGAAGCGGAAGATGGCCGGCTCCAGGCCGTGCTGACGGGCATAGAAATCGAGCAAATGCTCGCTGGCCAGCTTGTCGATTGCATAAGGCGTCAGGGGCGCTTTCGGCGTCTCCTCGGCAATCGCCTGCCCCTCGCCGTTCTGCCCGTACACCGCGGCGCTTGACGCGAACACGACTCGGCGCACGCCATGCCTACGCATGCTGTCGCACAGATTCAGGGTACCGATGAAGTTGGCCTGGTGAGTGCCCAGCGGGTCTTCCACCGACGCCTGTACCGAAGCGACTGCGGCCAGATGCGCCACGCCGGCGCAGCCGTTGACGGCAGCATCGACGCAAGCGGCGTCGGCAACATCACCCTGGATGAACTGCAGGCGGGGGTTGTCCAGCGCAAGATTGCTCTTCTTGCCAGTGGACAGGTTATCCAGAACACGAACAGCGCAACCACGCGACAACAGCAGATCGACCAGGTGCGAGCCGATGAAACCGGCACCACCCGTTACCAGAATGGGGACATCAGACACGTTGAAAACCCACTTGAAGAAAACGACTTGAAAATTCAGAAACCAGGGCAGTTGCTGCCAAAAGACTCGCCTCATGCGACTCTGAAACACTGCATCCGTGCCCGACCGTCAAATAATCGCCTACACCCAAATGCGATGTCAATATGATAGCAGTATCACAAAATCGCTCGCAACATTTCGTCAAAAAGTGCTCGCCGGCCCGCTCCGGATGACTCGCAGTTACCCCTAGCTGTATAGCGAAGCCTCCTGACATACACAGCCGCCGATTGTCGAAAACCCTCACCAGTGGTCACAAATACCGACCCCATCGGACTGCATGTACAATGCCGTCCCTTTTCCCGAACCATCCAGATAATGCTCAATCGCCCGCCAAAACCGGATCGCCGCTTCTCCGTCGCGCCGATGATGGACTGGACTGACCGTCATTGTCGGTTCTTCCTCCGCCAGCTGTCGCGCCATGCCCTGCTCTACACCGAGATGGTCACCACCGGCGCGCTGCTGCACGGGGACACACAGTGCTTTCTACGTCATCACGAAATCGAGCACCCGCTGGCTCTGCAACTGGGCGGCAGCCGGCCGGCCGACCTGGCCGCCTGCGCGCGGCTCGGCGAGCAGGCCGGTTACGACGAGATCAATCTGAATGTCGGCTGCCCGAGCGACCGGGTACAGAACAACATGATCGGTGCCTGCCTGATGGCACATCCGCAACTGGTAGCGGATTGCGTCAAGGCGATGCGCGATGCGGTGGCTATCGAGGTGACGGTCAAGCACCGCATCGGCATAAACGGGCATGACAGCTACGCGCAGCTGTGCGATTTCGTGGGACTTGTCAGCGAGGCGGGTTGCCGCAGCTTCACCGTGCACGCGCGGATTGCGATCCTCGAGGGCCTGTCGCCCAAGGAAAACCGCGAGGTGCCGCCTCTGCGCTACGAAGTGGCGGCGCAACTGAAGCAGGACTTCCCGGACCTGCAGTTCATCCTCAACGGTGGCATCCGTACGCTCGGTGAGTGCACCGAGCATCTGCAAACCTTCGATGGGGTGATGCTGGGCCGCGAGGCCTATCACAACCCCTACCTGCTCGCAGGCGTGGACCGCACCCTGTTCGGCTGCAGCACTGAGCCGCTCTCTCGCGCCGATGCACTAAGACGCATGCTGCCTTATATAGAGGCGCACCTGGCCGAAGGCGGCGCCATGCATCACATCACCCGGCATGTTCTGGGGCTGGGACAGGGCTTCCCCGGGGCGCGCCGCTTCCGCCAGCTGCTCTCCGTCGACGTGCACCAGACCAAAAACCCGCTAGGCCTACTTGAGCAGGCAATCGCGCTACTCGAAGGTCGCTGACGCTCGCTTGTGGGAACGTCCGAACGTGCTCTGCATCAAAGCCTTGCGCTCCGAGCAGCGCGGCCGTTGAGCGGCCCCGCGCGCTCGGGTAAGGTCGAGCCATTGCCCAGAACAGAGCCCTCCCATGTCCAAACTGCAGCAGCTCAAGCAGCACACCACCGTGGTTGCCGACAGCGGCGATCTTGACGCCATCGCCCGCCACACGCCGGTCGACGCCACCACCAACCCTTCCCTGCTACTCAAGGCCGCCGCCTTGCCGCGCTATGCCGAGCTGATCGAACAAGCCGTCGCCGACGCCGGCAGCGATATCAGCCTGGTCTGTGACCGTTTTGCGGTTGCGGTCGGTAGCGAAATTCTCAAGATCATTCCTGGGCGAATCTCCACCGAGGTGGACGCGCGCCTGTCCTTCGACACCCAGGCCACCCTGGCCCGTGCCGAGCGCCTGATCGGTCTCTACGAGCAGGCCGGCATCGGCCGTGATCGGGTGCTGATCAAGATCGCCTCGACCTGGGAAGGCATCCGTGCGGCGGAACAGCTGGAGAAGGCCGGCATTCAGACCAACCTCACCCTGCTGTTTTCGTTCGCCCAGGCGGTGGCCTGTGCCGAAGCCGGCTGCTTCCTCATCTCCCCATTCGTGGGGCGCATCTACGACTGGTACAAGAAGAACGAAGGGCGCGAGTTCAGCGCCAGCGAAGACCCCGGCGTGCAATCGGTCACGCGGATCTACAACTACTACAAGGCTCACGGCTACCCGACAGTGGTGATGGGTGCAAGCTTCCGCAATCTGGGGCAGATCGAGCAACTGGCCGGCTGTGATCGCCTGACCATCAGTCCGGATCTGCTGCAGCAGCTGGGCCAGGACGAAGGCACGCTCAGTCGTGTGCTGGCACCAGGAGCGGGTAGCGAGGCCCGCGTGCATCTGGAAGAGAAGGATTTCCGCTGGCAGATGAACGAGGACGCCATGGCCACCGAGAAGCTGGCGGAAGGCATCCGTCTGTTTGCCCGCGATCAGGAAAAGCTTGAGGCTTTGCTGCGACGCTGAATCAGCTGCGCTCCAGCGCGCTGACCAGGTCATGGAAGGCTTCGCGGTTGCTCTCGTTGAGACTCATCAGAATCCGGTGGGCTTCGAGCACCTTGTCCCTCACCACCGCTTCACTCTCATCCTGTGAAGGCAGGTCGGTGAGACAGTCGGCGCAAGGGACCGGGCTGTTGACGATATTGAACACCTGATCGAAGCCCATCGATTGCAGCAACCGGGTGATATCGGCATTGGTGGTCACCAGTGTCGGTAACAGGCCGACCTTCTGTCGCGACAGAATCGACAACTTGGCCAACAGCCCCAGCGTGGTGCTGTCGATGCTGCGTGTTTCGGTGAGATCAATGACGATGGCGCTGAAATTCAGGGCGCTGAAGATCTTCTCGATGGTCGAGTCCAGCGCAGAGCAAAGCGTCAGCCGCACTTCGCCGATGAACTTGAGGACGAAGGTGCCGCCCATTTCCGCGAACTGGATCTTACCGCTACTCATGCAAGGTTCCTGCTCAACACCAGCAATGCGATGTCATCGGGCATGTCGGATAGTGCTGCCAGCCCAAGCACCTGACGCAGACCGTCCAGGGTACCGCCGGCTTCCACCACCATGCGCGGAAGTATCGCTTCCTTTTCTTTGAGGGTTTCGCCCGGCAAAAGGTCCAGTATGCCGTCGGACAGCAAGGTCAGGCTGAAGGCCTCGGGCAGTGGCAACTCATGGTCTTCGTAGCTGGCCTCATCGAACAGGCCTACCGGCAGCCCACGTCCCTCCAGGTACCGGGCGTCACCGTCGGCAAACAGAACCGGCAGCGGCAAGTGCCCACCGATACTGTAGGTCAGCACACCGCGCTGCTCATCTATTACCCCGCCAAGCATGGTCACGTGTTTGCCCAGCTTGCAGTTGATCAGCCCGCGGTTGATGTGGCCGAGCACCTCCGACGGATTGAAGTCCGGCAGGCTGCCACCTTTGCGCGACTCGTACAGCAGGCGGGTGGTCATGAACTTGAGCAGCACGGTGACGAAAGCCGAAGAAGCGCCGTGACCGGATACGTCGGCGAGGTAGAAGCCCACGCGGTGGTCGTCGATACGAAAGTAGTCGACGAAGTCGCCAGACAGATAAAGCGAGGGAATGATCTTGTGAGCGAAATGCAGGTCGCCCACCGTCCAGGGCGTAACCGGCAGCATGTTCATCTGCACCTGGCGCCCGGCGGTCTGGTCTTCGCGCAGCAGGTCCAGGCTGGTCTGCAGCTCGCGATTGGCCACCTCGAGCTTTTCGCGATAACGGGTGTTTTCCAGCCGCAGCCGCGAACGGTCCAACGCCCTGTTCACCGAATGCTCGAGTACCGCCAGATCTTCCAGGGGCTTGATCAGATAGTCGGCCGCGCCCAGACGCAGAGCCTCGACCACATCGGACATGACACCGGCGCCGGACATGACGATCACCGGAAGGTCGGCGTCTACCGCGGCAACCCGTCGTATCAGCTCCAGCCCGTCGACCTGGGGCATGCGCAGATCACAGATGACCAGCTGCGGCTGTTCGGTCTCGAAACAGCGTAGCCCTTCAGCGCCGTTACCCGCCTGCAGCACCGTGAACCCACTATCTTCCAGATAGGCCGCGACACTTGCACGCACGACCTCATCGTCATCAATGATCAGCAACTTGGCACGGGTGTTGTGCATGGGATACCGGAAAATCGGCGCCTTGAGGCGTTGCTCGCCCTCGATCAATCCGAGCGCGGGGACTGGGTTTCATTCAAGGCGCAGACGGTACTCCCATCCGCCAGGTGATTCAAGCCGTCACAGCCTGGCCAAAGGTCGCTTTACACCTCAAATCCACGGGGGTTATAAGAGCTTGCGCCGCGTCCGCAAACAACTCGAGAGGACAGCCATTCATGAGTACGTCTGACCGCGCCTACAGTGAGAAACGAGACTTCATCCGCATGCGTCTGGAGGCACCCGTCACCCTGGTTCACGACGGGCAGAAGATTCCCGCACTGTGCCTGGACCTGTCGAGCAACGGCATGCAGGTCGAGGCCGCCACCCGCCTGGCAATAGGCGACCGCATCGGTGTGCATATTCCTTCCGAGCACGACCAGCTGGCCGACCTCAACGTAGAGGCCGAGGTCGTGCGGGCGCTGGATCTTGAAGATGGCCGCCAATCCCTGGGGCTGTCGGTACTCTCGATGCTCTGATTCGTCCACGGGCGAGCCGCATGGCCCGCCCGTTTTTTTCATTTAGAAGTCGTCTTCCACCTGCCCGTCGCGCACCCGGAACTCGCGCGTCTGCAGATAGGCGTTACGCACGAACACGTACTTGTCCCCGCCCACCATGCGCTCGACCTTGAGCAGACTGGCACGCGTGTCGACCACGTTGACCCCGCGCACCACATTGCGGGTCGGCACGTGATCCATGTACGGATAGGGTCCGAGATAGCCATCCGGCACACCCGCCAGACCGTCACGCACGGTACTCGGCCCCATCAGCGGCAATACCAGATAAGGACCACTACCGACGCCCCAGGCGCCGAGTGTCTGACCGAAGTCCTCATCGTTGCGCACCAGCCCCATCTCGCTGGCGACATCGAAGAAGCCCAGCAGGCCGAAGGTGGTGTTGAGCAGCAGGCGGCCAGTATCGACGCCGGCATCATGGAACTTGCCCTGCAGCAGATCGTGGGTAAGGTTGCGCACCTCGCCGATGTTGCCGAAGACGTTGTGTACACCGTCCTCGGCGATCTGCGGTGTAACAGCCTGATAGCCCTGAGCGATCGGCTTGAGAGCATAGGTATCGAGGGTGTCGTTGAAGCGGAACACTACCCGATTGAAGCCCTCGAAGGGGTCCTCCTCCGCCAGCGCCACACCGCTCGGCAGCATCGCAAGCAGCCCGCAAGCGATCAGCCGGCGCAGTGGGATGGTCCAGTTCGAGCCGGATTTAGCCATTTGCAGTCTCCCCAACGGGCAAGTAGTGTGCGGCCGGACGGCCTTGAGGCGGCGCAGTATAAAGCGTCCGCTGGTATTTTCCGCAGCATAGCGAACGAGATCGATGCACAACAAACCTCTTCTGCACATCGCGCATATCCCGGTGCGCTGGGGCGACATGGACAGCTATGGCCACGTCAACAATACCCTCCACATCCAGTATCTGGAGGAGGCACGGGTGTCCTGGTTCGAGAAGCTGGGTATCGGAATGAACAACGTGCCCACCGGCCCGCTGATCCTGCAGACCCTGCACACCTACCTGAAACCAGTCGTCCACCCGGCCACGGTGATGGTCGAGCTGTATGCCGGCGGCGTCGGGCGCAGCAGCCTGACCATCGAGCACCGCCTGAGTACGCTCGAGGACCCGCGCACGACTTACGGCGAAGGCCACTGCAAACTGGTCTGGGTCGACCATGGCAGCAATACCTCGATCGCCGTGCCCGATGACGTCCGCGTGCTGTTCGGCTTTGGCCCGGCATCGCCCTGATCGCGCGGCAGATGACGCGAGTCAGGACAGGCCGACGCGGCTGGATTACCCTGTCCCTCATGAAGTCGGACGAATCAGCGTCCCGAATCACCGAACCCTGCTCGCCAAGGAGAGCCCATGCCCAGCCAAGAACTGCACCAACAACTGGAAAGCCTGCGTGACCAGTTGGCCAACAGCCCGCCGTTGAGCGAGGAAGAGCGCGCCTCGCTGTACATGCTGACCCAGGACATCGAAGCCCAACTGGCTCGCCAGGCGGCCGAAGCGCCCGATGCCTCTCTGGTCGACGGCGTGACCCTGGCAGTCGAGCGTTTCGAAGCCGATCACCCTACCCTTGCCGGCACCCTGCGCAACATCCTGCAGAGCCTGGCCAACATGGGCATCTGACCGTCGCAGGCCTGGGCGCCGTTACTGGCGCACCAGCCGGCGGTTGTCGGGCTGCAGCGCGACGGTACTGCGGTAGGGATTGATATCCAGCCCACCACGACGCACGTAGCGCGCATAGACACAGAGATATTCAGGCTGCAGCAAACGCTGCAGATCGAGAAAGATCCGCTCCACGCACTGCTCATGAAAATCGCGATGCTGGCGGAAGCTCACCAGATAGGCCAGCAGACTGGCTGCGTCCAGCTCGGCACCGCGGTACTCCACCACCACGCTGCCCCAGTCGGGCTGACCGGTGACCGGACAGTTGGATTTGAGCAGATGACTGTGCAGCACCTCGTCCACCACCCTTGATCGGTTGCAGACAAGCAGCTCCGGCCGCGGATGGCTGTAGTCGCTGACCTGGATATCCAGCCCGTCGATACAACGCCCCGGCAGCGTCCGTACACCGTCCAGCGCCACCTCGTCGAGGCTGCGCACCCGCGCCTCGACCGTCGCCCCGGCCACGGCGGACAGATCCCGGCACAGCGCCTCGCACAACGCCTCGGTGCTGGCGAAGACGCTCTGGTTGAGCGAGTTCAAGTAGAGCTTGAACGACTTCGACTCGATGATGTTCGGCGAGTCGGCCGGAATCGCGAACTCGCCCACCGCCACCACCGGCTTGCCCGAGGGCAGCAGCCAGGACAGCTCGTAGCAGTTCCACAGATCCACGCCCTGGTACGGCAGGCTGTCTGCCGTCAGGCCCAGCTCGGCCCATTTGGCCGCGCGCGGGATGGGGAACAGCAGTTCGGGTGAATAGCTGAAGACATAGTCACTCGACTTGCCCAATGGCGACTGTTCGGCGGGATGCTGCATGACGATGACCTGACGGCGGCGAAAACGGCGCGCAGTATAACCCCGCTGCACGCCTCGCATGGCCGGACTGCCGGACACACATCAAGCGCCGCGACTCAGGCGACCGGCTCGGTAACGAGTTCCTGCGGCACCGGCCGCCAGCGGCGCAGCAAGAGGTACAGGGTCGGAATCACCACCAGGGTGAACAGCGTGCCGACCAGCAGGCCGCCGACGATCACCAGGCCGATCTGCTGACGACTCAGCGCGCCGGCCCCGGAGGCGATCGCCAGGGGGACGGAGCCAAGCACCATGGCGCCGGTGGTCATCAGGATCGGGCGCAGACGTTGTACCGAGGCGTCGAGGATCGCCTCGCGCAGCTCGACCCCGCGTCGTGCCAGGCTGTTGGCGAACTCGACGATCAGGATGCCGTGCTTGGTGATCAGCCCGATCAGCGTCACCAGACCGATCTGCGAGTAGATGTTCAGCGTACCGCCGCCCAGCTGCAGCGCCGCCAGCGCACCAACCATCGACAGCGGCACGCTGAAGAGAATGATCAGTGGATCGAGGAAGCTCTCGAACTGCGCCGCCAGCACCAGATAGATGAACACCAGGGCAAGGGCGAAGATCAGCGCAATACTCGCGCCGGACTGCTTGAAGTCACGGGAAATGCCGGTGTAGTCGAACAGCGTCTCTGGCGGCAGTATCTCGCGCGCCGCCTGCTCCAGATGCTCCAGCGCTTCACCGAGGGTGTAGCCCTGACCGACGTTGGCCGTCAGGGTCACTGCACGCAGCTGGTTGAAGTGGTTCAGCTCGCGCGCCGCGACACCCTCGCGCACGTTGATCAGGTTCGACAGCTGGACCATCGAGCCATCGCCGCCGCGCACGTATACCCGGGTCAGGTCGTCCGGATTGCTGCGATCGATTTCCGCCAGTTGCACCAGCACGTCGTACTGCTCGCCGTTCTGCTTGAAGCGCGTCACCTGGCGGCTGCCGAACAGGCTTTCCAGCGTGCGGCCAATGGTGGCGACGTCGGTGCCGACTGCCACCGCCTGCTCGCGGTTCACATCGATCTTCAGTTGCGGCATGTTCAGACGCAGATCGCTATCCAGGCTCTCCAGCCCCGGATAGTCGCGCACCGCCGCCATCAGCTGGCTGACGTAGGTTTCCAGTTCTTCGTATTCGAGCGAGGAGCGGATCACGAAGCTGACCGGCTGGTTGCGTGGGCTCTGCCCCATCGGGGGCCGGTTGACCGGAAAGGCGCGAATGCCGGGAATGTCCTGCAGCTTAGGTAGCAGCTCTTCGCGAATCTCGAACTGGCTGCGCTCACGCTCGCCCCAATCATCCAGGCGTACGATCGAGATGGCCTGTCCGGCGGTGGGGAAACCGATGATCACCAGATAGCGATTGGCCTCCTCGATCGAGGCGTAGGCCTGCTCCACCTCTTTCGCATAGCGACTGGTGTAGCCGATGGTGGCGCCGTCGGGCGAGTTGATCACGCCGACGATCATGCCGGTGTCCTCGGTCGGCGCCAGCTCCGAGCGCAGGCTGGTGAACAGCCACCCGCTGAGCAGCAGCATGCCCAACAGAATCAGCAGGATCAGCGGCCACAGCCCCAGTACGCGTTCCAGCAGCCGACGGTAGCCAGTGCCCAGGCCATCGAGAAGCGCCTCGATCCGCACATAGATGCGGCTGTGCCGGGTCTGGTGCGGCTTGAGCATCAGCGCGCACATCATCGGCGTCAACGTCAGCGCGACGAAACCGGAGACCAGCACCGCACCGGCCAGGGTCCAGGCAAACTCAGTGAACAGTTTGCCGGTGGTGCCCTGCATGAAACCGATGGGCGCGAACACCGCCGCCAGCGTCAGGGTCATGGCGATCACCGCGAAGGCGATCTCGCGGCTGCCCTTGAGCGCAGCAGCCAGCGGCTGCATGCCCTCTTCTATATGCCGGTGGATGTTCTCCAGCATCACGATGGCGTCATCCACCACCAGGCCGATCGCCAGGACCATCGCCAGCAGCGTCAGGGTGTTGATGGTGAAGCCCATCAGCGCCATCAGCGCGCAGGCGCCGATCAGCGACACCGGGATGGTCACCAGCGGAATCAGGGTCGCGCGCCACGAGCGCAGGAACAGGAAGATGATCAGGATGACCAGCACCACCGCTTCACCGATGGTGATGTAGACGTTGTTGATCGACTCGCGGATGAACAGCGAGTTATCGCTGGAGACCGCCAGCTCCATTCCCTCCGGCAACAGCGCACGCATCTCCGGCAGCGCCTTCGCAAGCTCGGCGGAGATCTCCAGCGGGTTGGCGGTGGCCTGCTTGATCAGGCCCATGGTCAC
>ENA-UPTJ01001169-UPTJ01001169.1-marine-metagenome-genome-assembly--contig:-NODE-1169-length-14578-cov-5.637196_pt1 | contig 14578 bp, 8 predicted proteins | sample MGYA00238168_ERZ767080 | MGnify/ENA primary metagenome ERZ767080 (study PRJEB28935, sample SAMN06266237) | marine metagenome | isolation source: Columbia River Estuary | place: USA:Columbia River Estuary... | reverse complement strand
GCCACAGATGCACTTACATATTCGAAGCCTTGGTAATTGATCTTATTTAAATCAATATTTCCCAAAAACTGCAAGTCACCGAATAATCCACTTAGAGCAACACTCCCATTTGATCTAAAATTTAAACTATCAAATGTCCCAGAAGGAAAAAACGGAGTAAGAACTCGCGGTGTTATATTTCCGAATTCTACCTTGAGAGTATCTGAATGTGATTTGCTTGCTGTTCCATCAACTTGAAAGAAGTGCGTAGCATCAGCCATGTAAAAATCATTTACTTCCCAATTATCTTTATTGAAATATATTCTAGCCTTATCGTCTAAAGTCCAAAACTGTTTTTGAATTTTTAAATAGGTTTCTTGGAAATACAGATTTGCAAAATCTTTGTGAATTGCACCAGTGCCAGCAATACCTAAAGAATAGCGATCTGATTTGTCATGTAGCAAAGTTTTTGCTTGATAACCACCCTTCATGATATCAAAAACAAATCCTAAAGTATCGTACAAAGTATTATCTACCAATAGATAATTGGTAGATAATCGCAATTTAGTCATGCCATGGGTAGTTGGTTTTGAAAGACTCAACTTCATTCGTTCACCGTAAAACTTTCCATATTCCATACTAAATGGCCCTATTTTCAAGTCACATATATTGTTTTGTGCAAAATAATGTCCCTTAATATTTAGTGGACCCAACTTTAATCCATTGACAATAAATGCATCGATCCAAGCTGTTTGGGGCAAAAAGAGGTTGATATAAATGGAATCATTTAGTTTAAAAGAAATATCATCAAAACGCTCTGGCACTAAATTATTGCTCATATGCTTTATCCAATCTGGAGCATGAGTAAACTTCAATGGACCCGAAATACTTCCATCAGCCCAATCTCCTTTAAATCCTAAATATTCAAGGGAAGGCCTTTGAATCAATTGATTCCTGAGATAATATTCATCATTGCCTTTATGAAATCGCGCATCTTGAATAGAAATTACACCGATTAAATCATCCCAATTTGAGCCTGAAATAGAAACATTGAATCTACCCGCCAAATCCAAATTTGAGGTATCAAATCCTAATTTTCTTAAATTTAATTTACTTAAATTCAATTGTGCATTCAGACTTTTTTTAACTCCAAAAAGATTTTCACCGATTAAATCTAAAGTGAGTTTTGAATTATCGTCTGTAGAACTCAAATCAAGTTCTAATTTTCCGTGATTTAATTTACCTGATGCAGTTGAATTCAATATGGATTTTTGATTGAATTGAAATTCCGAAATCTTCACATCAAATTGAGCAACAGCATTCTCATCAAATCCATCTCCTTTAATATCCAATGTTGAATTAAACTTTCCAAAATCCTTCATCGTCGAAGCTAGTCCATTTAAAACTAAATCTTTGGTTTCCCCCTTTACAGAATAAGGCAATGATTTATCGTTTGAATAATCCAGAACGAATCTACCTTGGTAACCACCAATATCAGACTGAGCTAGGCCATTAAAAACAAATGAATCCATAGGAATATTTAGAGCAGCATTCCAATAGGTGGTTCCAAACCTAGCCAAATAACCTCCCCAAGTTTCTCCCGCAAACATTTCCATAGCATCAGTCATTTCAATTACGCATTCATTCATTTGGATAACATTGACGAGTTTGGACACATTGGGCAAACCCATTAATCTGTAGTTAAGATTTAACTCTGTACCTGCTGAAGTCACGGCTGTAAAATCCCTGCTGCGCAAATCGGAAAGTGGCCCTTTTAGAGTAAAATCGCATAATAACGTGATACTATGATTTTTTAACCAAGGAGCAAAAGGACCTATATCGCTGAGTCTTATTGGAGAAGAAACTACAGTAACCTGAAAAATGACCTTTTTGTAAAAATTCAACATTGCATCATTTGCTGACCAATCCATTGAAAATAGCCCATCAATTCTGGTATCTCCAGTATATAACTTTAATTCATTCAGTTCCAGTTTTTTCTGATAAAACTCCCCTTTGGTTGCCAATTCTTCAATTGGAAACCCACTTCTTTCCTTACCTTTAAGTGTTTGAACATTAAAAGTAAATTTCCCATTTTTATATACTCCCAATTCTGAAATATTTCCTGTAAGTTGATTTACTCTGATATAATTGGGATTGAATTCACCCTTGATATTTGACTTCTCTGGATTATTTCCATTGAAAAACACATAATCAGTGCCGACTAAAGATATATCTCGAACGTTAAATTGCCAGGGAGCACCAGAGGAGGTATCCGAACTTAGTTTTGACAAAATCATCTCATAATTCAGAAGTGAATCAGATTGATATTGACCCATTTTTATCAAGCCATGATTCAATGTGACTTTTGTGATCATTGCTTTTGAATCAGGGAAATCAATTTCATTCAGTCTAAAGTCTAATGATTTTAAACTCAGCAACGTATCATGATGCAAATCGTAAATGACTAAATCTTCTAGGTGAAAATTTCTTAAAAAATCAATTTCAACTGACCCAATGTGGATATCTGAACCGGTGATGGTCGCGAATTTTTGAGTCAAATATCGAGCAATGCTGGTTTGAATGCTTCTATTTCTAGTCAATACGGCTACAGCACTGGAAAGAAATACCAATACCAGGAGAGTTCTAAGCAAGAACTTTCTTATTTTTGAATGCCGTTTTTTCAATTCCTTCAAAGTTATTTTTTTGAACTATACGCGAATCCACAATGAGGCATAACTCCACTATATTGGGCATAGAAAGTAGTTGCGACGATACGGCGGCTGCAGTAATTCAAAACGGGGTAGTCCGTTCAAATATTATGGCAAGCCAAGAAGTTCATCGAAAATATGGTGGTGTTGTTCCAGAACTAGCATCAAGAGCCCATCAAAGTAATATCATTCCTGTCATCGATGAAGCCTTGAAAACCGCTCAAACAACTCTCTCGGAGGTTGATGCTATAGCTGTGACTCAAGGACCCGGTTTAATGGGTTCTTTAATTGTAGGTTTAAATACTGCCAAAGGACTATCAATTGCTCTAAATAAACCGTTAATTGGAGTTAACCATTTGCAAGCACATGTAGCTGCTTTATTCATAGATCATGAGGTTGAATTCCCCATGCTTTGTCTCTTGGTTTCTGGTGGACATACACAGTTGATTTGGGTTGAATCATTTGACCAAATGATGGTTGTTGGAAATACCATTGATGATGCTGTAGGAGAAGCCTTCGACAAAGGTGCAAAACTATTGAACTTAGGTTATCCTGGTGGACCAATAATTTCGAAACTTGCAGAAAACGGAAATCCTCATGCTTTTAAATTCCCAGACAGCCAAACTACTGACCTTGATTTTAGTTTCTCGGGAATAAAGACCTCACTGTTGTATTTTCTTCGCAAGCAAATGGAATCGGATCCACAATTTTTAGAATCTCAGTTAAATTCGGTTTGCGCATCATATCAAAAATGTCTTATAGATATGCTTTTGAAAAGATTGAACAAAGGCATCCAACAATTCAAACCAAAAACAATTGGTCTTGTGGGTGGTGTATCTGCCAATTTGCCGCTTAGAAATGAATTCCAACAACTAGCTAAAAAACATGGAATATCAGCAGCTGTTCCCAAATTTGAATATTGCACAGATAATGCTGCGATGATTGCTATTGCAGGCAGTTTTTTACACTACACCAATAAACACATTCTCATGTCTGATCTGCCTTACACTCGAGGTTGATCTTTATATTTGAAATATGCTGATTCCAGAACTACCAAAAATACAGGAAGGAAATGAACTTCATTTGGCAAGAGCATTGTCTTGGGTAGAAAATCAGCATCCTCAAGCACTTGATTTATTAAAGGAAATGAACGGTAATACCACAGTAATTGGTATCACCGGCCCTCCTGGTGCTGGAAAATCAACTTTAGTTAATGCACTAGTAAGTTATTGGTCAAATCTAAATTTAAAAGTTGCAATATTAGCAGTTGATCCCAGCAGTGCATTTAATTTTGGCTCACTATTAGGTGATCGACTCAGAATGCAGTCGCTGTTTTTAAATCCAAATGTATTTATTAGGAGTGTATCTTCAAGAGGTTCTCTTGGTGGATTATCAGCCAGTATCATCGAAATGGTTGAAGTATTAAAATTCGCTCATTTCGATCGAATAATAATTGAAACCGTAGGCGTGGGACAAAGCGAGGTAGAAATAGCAGGACTGGCAGACACAACCATAGTGGTCTCTGTTCCTGAAAGTGGTGATGAGATCCAAACGTTAAAGAGCGGTATTATGGAAATTGCCGATATATTCGTTGTCAATAAATCAGACAGAGATGGTGCAGCAGCATTTGCGACCTACCTCAAGAAATTATCCCATGTTCGCGCTACTGAAACTTGGGAGTGCCCAGTTATTTTGACCCAAGCCATGAAAGGTGAAGGAATTTCTCTCCTTTCAGAGTCCATTTCAAAACATCAAGCAACCCTTTTAATCAACAATAGAAAAACGCATTTATTTGCTGAAAAAGCTTATAAAATCATTCAAAGAAATAGAATGAAAGATGTTTCAATTAATGAACTTGAGAAAGATATTTCGGAACACCTTAAAAAAGGCAATTTCAATTTATTTCAATACTTGGAATCTCGTACTGCTTGACTGGGTATTTAGCAAATAAATACCAGATTTTAATTCTGTCACATTTACAGGTGATTCACTCACTTTTCCAATAAACATCAATCTACCAGTCATATCAATAATTTGATATTCCTGACCTCTATCTTGAACTAACCAAGATACGTTTAATTGATCTTTTACAGGATTTGGATAAATACTTAAACCCTCTTTTTTAATTTTATTATTGGAATTCAAAGCTCCATCGATCACCAAAACTTGGCAATTTTCTGAAGCACCTACCCATTTAGAGTCGAAATTTACGTAGGCTACATTATCCACTTGGGTTTTAACTCCCATTTGTTCGTAAAAATCTAATTGGTACTGAACCCAACCTACTGCCTGAGTAGGACTGCTCTCGTATGATTTTAAATCTGCAGGATCAAATGTAACCACTAAGATTCTTCCTTTTTCGATGCTGTACTTTGCCTTTGCAGGATAAAAAGACTTTAATAATACCCTTTGTAAAGGAAGTTGAGTTGATAATGTATCGACCAAAACTGCCTTCTTTACGAAAGAACTGCTGATATTTCTAAAATTTACAGTGTACAGCCAAGTTTTGGTTCTGTAATCTACTTGAGACCCAAAATCTGCATTTTTCTCAACCGAAACATTTCCATTTCCACGCTTTCCAATGCTCAATTTAGTGGTATCAAAATTGTCTTTTTGATAAGCATCAGTTTGTGCAGCAAGTGAACCTGTTTTTACATAAACTCCAAATTTACTTTCCGCAGTTGCTGTATGTGGAATTTTATATTTTAAAATAATGGTTCTGGTTTCAAATGGCTCGAGGTTTGTTAGTGAATATGTAGCTTCAATTCCATCGTAATTATCTGCTTCAGGGAATGACTCAAAATCAGCCAATGGCAAATCATGAGCAACGTGCACTGTACTATTTACTTTTTGAGCACCATGATTTTTTACAACTAAAAGAGCGCGTATAGTATCTCCAGCATTTAATTCTGCCGGATAGATGGGATTAATATCCACTTCAAGATCCTTTGTAGTTGGACTCATATACTCACCTAAACTGACTGAGGAGTATTTACCATTTCTTACCTGAGTCGCATAATTTCCATTACAAATGCTGTACATGTGTCTCTTTGACAAATGTTCAATGGAGTATTCCCCTTCTGGAAGTGAAAGTGTAAAGTGTCCGTTATTATCGGTCACCGTAAAGAATTGTTGTTTATCTGATTTTCTAATTACTCGGATGATACTTTCAGGAATTCCTTGTTCATTTTCATCCTTCAAACAATCACCGTCTAAATCAAAATATAAATCTCCATAAAGATTTCCAGTAGCAAATACGATGGTTGAAAAATATTTTAAATCGGTATTCAATTCTGTAAAATCACCCCAAACAAATGCTTCACTTCCACGCTGACCCAGATTAAATTGACCATTCAAACGATTTCCGGTAAATGACAATTGAGACCCATCGTATACAAGCAATGATGAGCCATTGCCATCTTTAACAAAATCACCCGCTAAAACCAAGTAATCTCCAGCACCAGCAATACTTTTTATGTTTGCTGTACTAAATCCGCTAAAATCTATTGCAGAAGACCAAGTGCCTTTAAAAATTCTAACTTCTCTATCACCATTAGACTGAGTACCCAAAACTGCTAAAGTACCATTGTAGGTAGCCATATCAATAATCTCACCGGTGAATGGACTTCCGATTCCACCCCAGCCTCCATTTGCGGCAGTGTAATAAGCAATATTTCCTGTTGACACTCCGGCGAATGTGGTAAAATCACCCGCCATGTATAATCTATTACCTAATGGCTGAAGTGTACGAATTAATCCATTTGCCCCTTGAACCATATCACTGGTTCCCATGTAATCCCATTGATTTCCGTCAAAAACAGCAATATTTTGAATATTCTTTCCAGCAACTGTTGATTCAAACTCACCGGCTATCATGAGTTTATCATCAAAAACGGACATAGTAACGATACCGTTATTTCTGGTGTCAACTACCCCTATTTCTGGAACCCATGACTGTTTCGATTCACTCCACTTGTAAAGATGGGTAACCGGAACTTCCGCATCCTTAGATGCATTGGCTATATAGGCTCCCACATAAATGGTATTTTTATAAAGAACTATGGAATGAAAATTATATACACCTTCAGTAACTTCAACAGGCTCTGGTGTTTCCAAACCTGGATAAAGTTGCCAAAAAACCCCGTTCCATCGAGCTAAGGTGTAATCATTCAACTTAGGAGTTTCAACATCCTCGTACAAAGCGAAAATTTCGGTATCTGTAGAATAAGAGGCAACTACCTTACCTGGCAAACCCGTTCCTAAAGGTTGCAATACCTGTGCTCCCGCGAAATTCACGAGCAAAACAGACATTAAACCTAGGAATAGTTTATTCATTTCCTGCAAGTTAAGCGATATGTTTGAAAATCTAAACAATGTTTACCCTTAAAATAACTTCCAATAATAATGGGCTGATAAACCCACTGACCAACCCCGGTTTTGCACAGCCGCGTCTTGTTTAAATAACGGTGTCAAACTTCCTTGAGTATTGATTCTCAAACCGAACCATTTTTTCAAACTCAATCTGCGCTCAAGTCCTGCAGCAAATCGTGCTGTTATCAAACTGTTTCTGTATACCTGTTGGTCGACATTCATCAGCTCTAAAGTGTGATAATTCAATGTTTTACCCACAGAATTAGAAATCAAATTATATCTAGCCGAACCTTCAACGCTCAAAGACCACAAACGATTTAATTCATGATTATATCCTATATTCAAAGGAATTGACACCATATTTACGGTCTGAATTCCATTGTAATCAATTTGTTGACCTAAACCCATGTATCCAAAAATCGGATAATTACCAAAACCATCGGCTTCTTGTCCTTGTGCCACGCTAACTGGAACACTATCTCTAAAATTGAATATTTGGGTTGTTCTTGTCTGTGCAAATCCCAATCCAACAGAAGCATGCCAATGATTGTTGAAATCATATCTAATTGCGGTATGCACTTGAGGCGCAGAAAGTGAAAACTCGCCTTCTCTCATTCGATTCAAATAGTTTTTGTGGACGTATTTTTCCTGTGAAGTAGCCACTTGATAATTGAATTTAGTCTGGTTCTGATCGTAGCCCACTTCCAATCCCCAAGGAGAAACTGCTATTTTGTGGGATCTTGGATTCAGTGTATTTAACGGCAAGGACAATGCTAACCAATCATTCAATGGCTTACTATTTAAACCTTTGCTAACTATATCAAAGTCTTTGATATTCAAAAACTCGTTATATAAATCATTTGAAGCAGAATTGGATTCTTCCAAAACAACTCCTGAAGCTTTTGCAATGGATGGTTGCATTACTTCAGGAGTTTTTGAAATTCTTTCCTGTTGGGATTTTGTGCTTGACAACTGCAAAAATTCCTGATTACTATTTTCTGCTCGGCCGGTTGAACCGTCCTCTACTTTTTCTATTTTAAATTCTTTTGTAGAATTATTGGAAGAGTTAAAGGTTTCATTAGTAGCATCGAGTTCAGTTTTCAAATTCACATCGGCAGCAGGGATATTAAAATACAATACCCCTGTTACCGCCATGAGAACAACTGTAGCCACCGATGACCATACTATACCTTTACGTCTGGAAGTGTTTTTATCTAAATTGGCCGACACCGCATCCCAAGCAAACGCAGGGACATTTGGAGAAAAGTTGTTAAACTTATCTGCAAGTTGTTGGTCGATATTTAGGTTCCTGTTTTCCAGAATCTTGTGCTTTATTTGGTGGGCTTTTTTGAAATTAGTTCTCTTAACATTTTCCGTGATCTGCTCAATATACTTTTGGAATTTGTTTCCGTGATGTCTAACATTTGAGAAATTTCTCTGTGTGAATGTCCATCAATGGCGTACAAATTCAAAACCGTTTTATACAACTCTGGTAATTCTTGCATTTTTGCCAGAACTTCAGTGGGGGTGAGCTCATTCATTTCTTCAATTGGAGCTTCCTCCGCCACGTCAACATCATCTGTACTTAGCATATTAGGAGCGATTTTATTTTTTCGAAACCGACTAATTGCTAGGTTGATGAAAATTCTTGACATCCATCCCTCGAGTTGATCTGGATTTTTTAGAGTACTAATTTTTTCAAAGACCTTTATGAAACCCTCTTGTAAAACATCTTGAGCATCTGCTGCATTTGTTGAGTAACGGAGGCAGTAACCATACATTTTAGGACTGAAACGCTCAAAAAGTTCTTTCTGTACTTTTCGATCATTCTTGATACATCCCTTTATGATTTGCTCATGTGTTAACAAGTAGTTTCAGATTTATGACGCACAATAGGAAAAAGGTTGCAGAAATTTTGTAAAATTTGTTGCAATGAGCAATATAACTTTATCTAATTCGTTGAAATTCTTCATTTTGACTTTTTGGGGATGTTTTTATTTCATCCCAAAATCACATGCCCAATATTACAATAACAACCGTTATGCAGCTACCAAGGAAATCAGACTGTATTGTTTAAAATACAATCAGTCTCTCCAAAAAGCCACCGAATTTGTAAAAAGACCAGAATTTAAACTACTCAAACAAAACACCACACTTTATGAAGCTTCATTTGAACTTGAAATTCCCCTTAGTCAACTCCTAAGTATTGACAGTACATTGAATCAATTAGGCGCTGTATCATCCTCAAATGTAGAATCCCAAAATCTGGACCTTGAAATTGAAAAAGTGGAGCGAATCATTGAATTGAAGAAAAAAGAATTGTTTAAAGCCGAGTCTCAAATCAATGACGAGAGAATTGCCTTTGACTTAACTCAAATGGATAGTACCATTGGCATAAAGGTTGCGGAAGAATCACTCAGAACCATACAACGGAACATTAATCGCTTGCAAGACAACATCACAACTTTTGAAAATTTTATTGATGAACAAAAAAATCTATTGAACACACTTAGAAAAGGTCTGAATATGGCTAAATTGTCACTAACACTTTATGATGAAATAACCATGCCAGACGGACGAAGACAAAAAATTTCTTGGGTCAATATGCCAGGGGTATCTTATTCTTATCTGACAGTCGAAAATCCAAAATATGGCACCTCACACGGCGCTTATGCCGGAATGAACCTAAAATACATGTTCACCCGAGGAAAAAGCTATGTAGAACTAGGGGTATTGAAACCCATCAATCCGTATTCACCTGCAGAAATCACCCAAGACCCAAAACTATCTTCGGTTAAAAATGAATTCTTCAACGTTCAATTCGGACAAGACTTTTACACCAAACATTTTGGCCGTGGTAGACGAAAATTTTTAAATCTATACTCTGGATATACTATTGGTCTATCTATACCCAATCAGTACAACGATGCAAAATTAAAATCCCTTCCAATTAGCAGCCTCAGTATTGGTGTGGAATTATTCAAATCGAAACATGTTTTACTTGATACCCGTGCGGCTTATTATTTGCCGTTAAGTATTGAAAACAGAAACACGAGGGGCATATTGTATAACACATCGTTAAATTTTGTGTTTTAATCGCAATTTTAAGCTTTGACATTTCCTGCCCAATGCATTATAACCGTAGAAATTTAACAGATCAACAACTTCTCAAATTATATGAGTCGTTGTTGACTCCTCGTATAATTGAGGAACGTATGCTCATTTTACTTCGACAGGGTAAAATTGGCAAATGGTTTTCAGGCATCGGACAGGAAGCCATTTCAGTGGGCACCACACTCGCATTAGATACTGACGAATACATTTTACCGCTTCACCGGAATTTGGGCGTATTCACGTCCAGGAACATTCCAGATGAACGACTCTTTGCTCAATGGCAAGGTAAGGCATCAGGATTCACACAAGGAAGAGACCGAAGTTTTCATTTCGGAACCAACGAGTACCATATTGTAGGAATGATCAGTCACCTAGGAGCTATGTTGGGTGTAGCCAACGGAATTGCATTGGCAGATCAACTCAATAAAAAAAACACCGTCACAGTTGTATTCAGCGGAGATGGTGGTGCGAGCGAAGGTGATTTTCACGAAGCATTGAACGTTGCCGCAGTTTGGGACCTACCCGTAATTTTCCTCATTGAAAACAATGGGTATGGACTATCTACTCCAAGTAACGAACAATTCAAATGCAAACAATTCATTGACAAGGGAATAGGCTACGGAATGGAAGCCATAAAAATAGATGGAAATAACATTTTAGAAGTTTACAATACCGTCAAAAACTTGGCCGAAAGCATCAGAATCAGACCACGGCCCGTTATTCTTGAAGCTATGACCTTCCGAATGCGCGGGCATGAAGAAGCTTCTGGAATTAAATATGTTCCTAAAGAACTCATTGAAATGTGGGCTGAAAAAGACCCCATCAAAAATTACGAAGATTTTCTTTTTGGCGAAGGACTTTTAGACCATGAAGGCATTGAAAAAATCAGAAAAGAAAGACTGGACATTCTCAATATAGCCATTGAAAAAGTTTTCAATGAACCCGAAATTATTCCAGATCTAGACCGAGAATTAACAGACATTTACGCCCCTTTCAGTACAACAACTACTGATAATTCAAGCAGCAAACTTGAAGAAAAATCGGCCGAAGGCACATCCCCCGAAAAAGCAACCTTCAGACTCATTGATGCGGTGAAAAATGCCCTCGATCAAGCCCTCGAAAAACACTCGGACCTAGTAATCATGGGACAGGACATCGCCGAATATGGCGGTGCTTTTAAAGCCACCGAAGGACTCAGTGATAAACACGGCAGACACCGCGTTCGCAACACACCCATCACTGAAAGTAGCATTCTTGGTGCCGCTTACGGCTTGTCAATCAAAGGCAAAAAATCAGTGGTTGAGATGCAATTTGCCGACTTTGTAACCTGTGGATTCAACCAAATTGTCAACAACATGGCCAAAAGTCATTACCGATGGAAGCAACCCGCGTCGGTGGTGGTTCGCATGCCCACGGGTGCCGGCGTTCAAGCGGGACCCTTTCACAGCCAAAGCACGGAAGCTTGGTTTTACCACGTTCCAGGGCTGAAAATCTACTACCCTTCAAATCCTTTTGATGCAAAAGGTCTTTTGTTAAGCGCCATCGAAGATCCAAATCCGGTTCTATTCTTTGAACATAAATTCCTCTACCGGAATACAGAAGCGGAGGTTCCAACGGCTTACTACACCCTTCCCGAGGGCAAGGCCGCGGTTCACGATTTCGGCAGCGATTGTTGCATCATCACCTACGGCTGGGGTGTTCACCAGAGCCTAGAATTGATCAAAAAGAAAAACTTAAACGTCACTGTCATTGATTTGAGGACTCTTCTTCCTTGGGACAAGGACACCGTTATTGAACAAATTAAACGCTGCAATAAGGCCTTGGTTCTCACGGAAGACACTCTCACCGGAAGCATCGCTTCCGACATTTCTGCCTACATCACCGAAAACGCTTTTCATCACTTAGACGCCCCTGTTAAACGCCTCGGAAGCCTAGACACTCCTATACCTTTAGCCAAATCACTAGAAGACCAGTTCCTTCCCTGGAATAGACTGGAATCTAGTTTAGATGAGTTGTTGAATTATTAGTCTGTGGTCTTTAGTCCGCAGTCCGCAGTCCGTGGTCTGTAGTCCGTGGTCCGTGGTCCGTAGTCCGTAGTCCGTGGTCTATCGTCACCCGCTACCCGGCACCCGAAACCCGTTACTAAACATTAAACCTAAAATGCATACAGTCGCCGTCGTTGACAACGTACTCTTTACCTTCAACACGGAGTTTTCCGGCATCGCGGGCAGCTGATTCGGTTTTGTAATGCACGTAGTCGTCATAGGCAATAACTTCGGCACGAATAAATCCTTTTTCGAAATCCGTATGAATTACACCTGCAGCTTGTGGGGCTTTCATTCCTTTTGTGATGGTCCAAGCCCTTACCTCTTTAACACCAACGGTGAAATAAGTAATGTAGTTCAATAATTTATAGGCTCCGTGGATGAGATTTTCAACGCCACTGCGATCTAAACCCAACTCTTGAAGAAACATTTGACGATCTTCAAAGCTCTCAAGTTCTGCAATTTCAGCCTCTATAGCAGCAGAAATAACCAAGATTTCGGCCTGTTCATTCTTTACAGCTTCGCGGACCCTTTCCACGTATGCATTTCCAGACTTCGCGCTGCTAGGATCTACATTACAAACGTACATCACTGGCTTGTCAGTCAATAAATTCAGTTCTTTTATTGCAACGCGTTTCTCAACATCCATTTCTAGAGTTCGAGCGTTTTGACCTTTTAAAAGATGGTCGCGGAAAGCTTCGCAAACTTCCAATAAGCGTGCGGCTTCTTTGTCACCACCAGTTCTTGCTTGCTTTGCAATTTTTGAAATTCTATTATCAAGAGTTTCAAGATCTTTCAATTGCAATTCTGTATCGATGATCTCTTTGTCTCTGATTGGGTCTACACTGCCATCAACGTGAATGATGTTATCATCGTCAAAACAACGAAGTACGTGAAGAATGGCATGAGTATTTCTGATATTTCCTAAAAATTGGTTACCCAATCCATCGCCTTTCGATGCCCCTTTTACCAAACCAGCAATGTCCACAATTTCAATGGTCGTGGGAACAATGTTTTGAGGATTGACAAGCGACGATAAAGTATTGATACGCACATCGGGAACGGTTATGGTTCCTACGTTGGGTTCGATAGTGCAAAAAGGAAAGTTTGCAGACTGCGCCTTGGCACTAGAAACTGCATTAAAAAGAGTGGATTTCCCAACGTTGGGTAGACCAACTATTCCGCATTGTAAAGACATAGTTATTCAATTATTTCTCCAATGTCTTGGAGGATTTTTTTAGTTAAATTTTCAGCAGTTGTGATACTTGCGCTCTCAGCATAGATTCTAATGATTGGCTCGGTATTGCTTTTTCTCAAATGCACCCAATCACCATCAAATTCAATCTTAACCCCATCGATGGTATTTTGAGGTTGCTTTTTGTACTTTTCAGATATCTTTTCCAAAATCATGTCAACATCAGTACCTGCGGTTAATTCCGCTTTGTTTTTGGACATTTGATAAGTTGGATATGTAGATCTCAAGTTGCTGATTTTCACACCTTTCTCAGCAAGGTGCGTCAAAAATAATGCTATCCCCGCAAGAGCATCTCTACCGTAATGCAACTCAGGAACAATGACACCGCCGTTTCCTTCTCCGCCAATCACTGCATTGTTTGCCTTCATTACTTCTACAACATTAACTTCTCCTACTGCACTTGCAAAATAAGATTGTCCTGCCTTTTCGGTGATATCTCTTAAAGCTCTAGTACTGGATAAATTACTCACTGTAGCACCGGGTTTATGGTTCAAAACAAAATCAGCAACCGCTACCAATGTATATTCTTCACCAAACATTTCACCATCGTCACAAACAAATGCTAAACGGTCTACATCCGGATCAACTACAATACCTAAATGACATTTCTCACTTTTAACCGTTGAAGAAATCTCTCCAAGGTGTTCCGCCAATGGCTCAGGATTGTGCGCGAACAATCCGGTTGGTTCACCATTGATTAAAACAATATCGTCAACTCCAAGTGCTGTCAACAATCTTGGAACAGCAATACCACCAACGCTATTTACGGGGTCAACAGCAATTTTATAATTGGCCTTTTTGATCAATTCTGGCTTGACTAAATCCAAGGCAAGAATTTGTTCAATATGGTAATCTAGGTAATCCTTACTGCTGCGTTTTCCAAGTTGATCAACGGTTGCAAACTGAAATTCTCCAGCTTCAGCAATTTCCAATATTTTTTGACCTTCCTCGGCACTGATGAACTCACCAATTTCATTCAACAATTTTAATGCATTCCATTGTTTTGGATTGTGGGAAGCAGTCACGATGATGCCACCAGCAGCACTTTCTGCAGGAACCGCCATCTCGACCGTTGGAGTTGTTGCAAGTCCTAAATCAACCACGTC
>ENA-UPTJ01001167-UPTJ01001167.1-marine-metagenome-genome-assembly--contig:-NODE-1167-length-14586-cov-5.281880_pt1 | contig 14586 bp, 10 predicted proteins | sample MGYA00238168_ERZ767080 | MGnify/ENA primary metagenome ERZ767080 (study PRJEB28935, sample SAMN06266237) | marine metagenome | isolation source: Columbia River Estuary | place: USA:Columbia River... | reverse complement strand
AGACTATTTAAGTGCAGTAAAAGAATAAAACGCAAGCATTGATTGTATTAAAAAAGGCCCCATACGGGGCCTTTTTTGTAGCTTATTTATTTTGTGGAACATTCCTATTCATCTGCAGCAGGTCTACCTCAGTAGCAGTCACGCCTAAAAGGTGTTTGCTAAAATGGTCTGCACGCAGCCAAAAAGCATACTCTGTCATATTACCAAAACCGTGTCTTTGGCCAGGAAGTAATTTAAAGTCAAAGCGTTTGTGTGCCTTGATCAGTGCGTTGGCCATTCTGATGGTAGCGCCAGGATGTACATTGTTGTCTATGTCGCCAGTGACCAATAGCAATGATCCCTTTAGATTTGCTGCTAGAGATTGGTTTTTGTCAATGTCGTATTGGTAACGCACTTCTCCCTTTTCGTCCATTTCTTCTAACACCCCATGATGGGTTTCACTCCACCATGAATTGTACATAGAATTGTCATGGTTTCCAGCCGCAGAAACTGCCGTCTTAAAGAAATCTGGATAAACCAACATGGCCGCGGTAGACATAAAGCCACCTCCTGAGTGGCCAAAAATACCCACCTTATTAATGTCTATGAAAGCATGGCGGTTGGCCAATTGCTCGGCCACATATTTTTTATCTGCTAGCCCGTAGTCCCTTAGGTTGCCATAACCGTAGTTATGGTACCATTTTGAGCGGTCTGGATGACCCCCTCTATTTCCCATGGTAGCCACCACAAAACCCAGCTGGGCCATTCGGTCCAAACGATCCATTCTCACCGAAAACGCCTTATTTACAGCCTCTGTTTGGGGGCCAGGATAGACATACTCTAAGAGCGGGTACACTTTATTTTCATCAAAATCAAAGGGCTTGTACAAGACCCCATAAATGTCTGTAATGCCGTCGTCTGCCTTAACTTTAAAAGGCTCAGGAAATTGGTAGCCAGCGTCAAATAGTGCAGATAAATCTGCAGTTTCCAAATCTAGCACCAATTGCCCAGACGCATTTCTCAATTCAGATTTAGGAGCGGTATTGACCCTAGAATAATTACTCACAAAATAATTGTGCTTGTCAGAAGGACGGGTGCTAGACGTAAAATCTCCAGGATTTAAGGCCTTAGGTGTTCCACCACCTAAAGGTACTGCATAGAGGTGTTCATAATAAGGATCCAGTCCTTTTTGCAGCCCGTGTGCAGTGAAATAAAGCATTCCAGATTTTTCATCTACCCCGCTCACTTCCTCTGAGTGAAAAGGCCCTCGGGTAATTCTATTGCGCAGGCTACCGTCTGAATTATACAGATAAAAATGGGCCCAACCGTCGCGTTCAGACCAATGAATCATTTGGGTTTCATTGTTTAACAGCACCAAATCCCTAGATTCAATATAGGTGTTCATGCGTTCCTCAATGAGCACTTTCACCGTGCCGGTTTTAATATCTGCCACGCAGACTTCCATCTTTTTACGGTCCCGGCTAATGACATTAAAGTAAATTTTCTCCTTTTTAGACAAGAGTAGGCTGGGTCTAAAATCATCGTCGTAGTTAGAAGGGAGGCTCGGGCGGCTATAGACGTCAAGACTCTGCTGTCTCAGCGTGTCCAAAGCGATCTTTTTATGGGTTTTAGAGGGAATGTCAAACACCAAGAGTTCCCTTTTGTAAAACTCCTGTTCCCCAGGCATATGGTACTTATAGGTTTCCAGCGTAGGCCTTTTGTCTGCTACTGAATTAATGACCCAAAGGTCCTTAATCGCCCTACTATCTGTCTTTTGGAAGACAAATTTTTCGCCATTATCTGTCCAATGTCCATAGACGTATTTACGGTCTTTTTTTTCTTTTTCAACCTCCTCATTGTCTTTTCCCCTGCTCCCTCCACCGTAGCCAAAATGCTCCTCGCCGTCGGTGGTCCATTGGTTTTCTACAATAGTGGAATCTTTCTCATTTTTTACTGCTTTAAGGAAGTTTTCCTTGTCCATCCAATAGAGGTTGTACTCCTTAGAAAACAGAACCACTGAGGAATCCGGGGCAATATTGGCCCATTTTTTATAGTCCTTTTTAGCCTCCTTTTCGTGGCTAATGACCTTGAGTCCGTTCCCCCCAAGCGTGTACTCTAAAAGAAATACCTTCTTTTCTTTTTTAGCCTTTTTTTGGCCTTTGGCCGACGCCTTTTCTCCTTCCCCTTTTTGATCTTTTAAATCCGAGCTGTCTTTTACTACAGCAACGAGTTCCGAGGAAGTGACCCTAAAGCGAATGGCCCGCTCCTTGTTTACAAACTCAAAATTAAATTTTGGCAGGTGTTGCCCATCATAAGGATCATTGGTAATTTCAGTGAGCCAAGCTGCCATTTGATCATTGTTGAACAATTTGGTTTTGCTGCGCTTGTCTGCATCTACTAGGTAATAATTAGATCCTTCTGTGGTTTTGTATTGGTACCAGAACCTATTGCCATTCTTTAACCAGTGGGGGCTCACCTCTGTAGAATGGACCATTTTAGCCAATTGGGTGGGGGAAAATTTAGCCGCTAGATCATAATTAGGTTGGGGGGTCTCTTGTGCCTCAGTTCTGCTAAAATTCACCATTAAGCAAAAAATAAATAGGAAGGCTTTGGTGTAAAAAAATGATTTCATTTTAAAAAGATAAGGATTATTTTATTTGATTACTCTGCATCCCAAGCCCTAAAGGTGGGAACAATTCTGGCTTTGGTGGCCTGTTCAAAGCCATAGGCCATTTCTATCAGGCTAGGCTCACTCCAAGCGGTGCCAAAAAACGATAGTCCTACTGGCAGACCGTGTACAGCTCCCATAGGAACGGTTATATTGGGGTAGCCGGCCCAGGCGGCGGGCGAAGAACTGGACACATGGTAGTTGTCTCCGTTCAACCAATCTATACTCCATGCTGGAGATCCAGTAGGGGCTACAAAACCGTCTAATTGGTGTGCTGCTATGACCTTGTCTATTCCATTGTCTCTGCTTCCTTTTCTGAGGGCTTCTAAATGGTCTAGGTATTCTTTACTGTCTAGCCCTGCTTTTTCTAAGGCCATTTCCAAATAGGCTTGGTTGTAGTATTTGAGTTCTACCGAATCCTGTTTATTAAAGGCAATGAGGTCTTCTAAATTTTTAATTTTTGCGTCTGGGCCAAGGCTGGCAAAATAATCATTGAGTCCTGCTTTGTATTCTGTTAGCATAACTTGGAATGAATGGGCTCCAGTGCTTCGCTCATTAATTTGATCAATTTCTATAATTGTTGCACCCTGCGCCTTGAGCACCGCGATGGCTTTTAGGGTGAGGCTATCTGTAGTGGCATGAGTGCCAAAAGCAGCTTTAAACCATCCAATACGTTTTCCTTTTAAGCCGTCTTTTTTGAGATAGGGGGTGTAATCTTTTAATGCTTTGCCTCTGTTTGCTGCTGTTTTTCCATCTCTAGGATCTTGGCTGGTGAGTGGGCCTAGAGCTATTACAGCGTCGGCCACGGTACGGGCCATGGGCCCTGCCGTGTCTTGGGTATAAGAAATAGGGATAATTCCAGCACGACTAATGAGTCCTACCGTGGGTTTAATGCCCACAATTCCGTTGGCGGTTGATGGACAAACGATAGATCCGTTGGTTTCTGTGCCAATTGCCAATAACGTGAGGTTGGCAGAAACAGACACCCCGCTTCCTGCACTGGACCCACATGGGGTTCTGGTCAGTACATAAGGGTTTTTGGTTTGACCATTAATTCCTGACCATCCAGAGCTGGACATTTGCCCTCTAAAATTGGCCCATTCGCTTAGGTTGGCTTTTCCCAGTATCACGGCTCCAGCTGCACGTAATTGCGCCGCTACTTCACTGTCTTGTAGCGGCATAGAGCCCGCTAAGGCACGAGAACCCGCCGTAGTGGCCATCTGGTCCTTAGTGTCTATATTGTCTTTAAGTAATACGGGCACACCGTGTAAGGGTCCCCTCTGCTCTGGGGCTACCCTGTCTAGGGAGTCTGCTATGGCCAAAGCGTCAGGGTTCACTACAATGACTGAATGTAATTGGGGGCCGCTGTGGTCAATGGCGTCTATACGGTTGCTGTATGCAGCGATAACATCTCTGATAGTCCAGCCTCCATTTTTGTAGCCTTCTTGAAGCTCAGGAATGGTAATTTCTAAAAACTGAAAATTATTGAGGTCTTCTGTTTTAGGGGATTCTACTTGGTTTTGACAGGCAAAAAGCAACAAGCTAAGCGCCGCCCATTTGGTTTTTTTTATCAAATTCATGGGGTTGTTTAATTTGATGTATTTGTATTTTGATGGTTGCTATTAGTAAATAATTCGCTTAAAGATAATAATTTATAATGTGTAAATTCTTTAATAAAAAAGAAGCCGCTATTAGCGGCTTCTTTTTTATTTGGGAAAATATTTAGGTATTTACTCTTCAACACTCGCAGGCGTAATGTCTGCGTCATATGATCTGTAATAGAGTTCTAATAAGGTCATTATTGCATTGAGAAGGTCTCTTGTCTCTAGGAGAATGGAGAAGTACAAAGTGGAGTTTTTTGGACTTGTTTCTTCTGTTCTGATCCTGGCTACCTGTGTTTCAATCTTTTCAGAAACGAATTTTAACAGTGTTGGTTTTACCGCTAGGACTTTTCCAATATCATTAAAATTACGGTTTTCAAAGATGACTTTAGTTTTAGTAAATAATTCTTCTTCAAAAAGGTTTTCTAATTCCTTTAGCTCTTTGAGTTGGTTGTATTTAAGCTTTTTGTGGTTGTTGTTTACGTGTTTGTGGCTCACTTTGGAGATGTAATCCAAAGATTGAGACACATCTGTGAGGTGTGTAATGGTGGAGATGTAAAAATCACTTGCACGAACACTAGACTCATCTAGATTTTTAATAAAGTAGAATATGTGGTTGCGTAGGTCTTCTATTTCGTCGGCCAATTTGGCCCCTTGTTTCTTATTCTTTTTAAGCAGTTCAAGATCTTGTTTTGCCAGTCCTGTAACTGCATTAGAATAGATGTTCTGGGTTCTTCTAATCACGTTAGAAATGTTGTTTGCACTCTCTTCTATAACCCCTTGAATAGAACTGCTCTCTGCTTTTCTAAGGCTGTCCTCTGCTTTAAACTCTTTGCTTTTTTTGTTGTAACTAACGTAGTTTCTAGCCAATAAGAATATAGCCAAAATAAGCAACACGCCAATGGCTGTTCCTTGACCTATAGAGATTATTGTTAAAATAATTCCAGCAGCTACAAATGCAATTAGCGCCGTTCCAAACCATCCTCCTATGACATTTAGCACTCCAGCTACACGATATACGGCGCTTTCTGCTCCCCAGGCTTTGTCTGCCAATGAGGTTCCCATGGCCACCATAAAAGTGACGTAAGTTGTAGATAAGGGCAATTTATAGGAAGTGGCAATAGATATTAATATACCAGCAACCACAAGGTTTACTGCAGCCCTGACCATGTCAAAAGCGGGCAATTCAAAATTCTTGTCTTTGGATAATGAAATGACTGGTTTTTGAAACTGTGCGTCTAATTTGTCTTGCCATGTTTTAGGAAGAATGGCTTGTGAGTAATTTGAAATGCTCATGGCGAAACGCACAATTCCTCTGGATAAGAAGTTTGGGTTAAAGCGCTCTTTGGATTCTCCCTCTCTAGCCAGGTTAATTTCTGTATCTGCAACGTATCTCGCTTTTTTAGAAAACCATAGCGTAGCCACCATGACCATTCCTGATGCAAATAATAAAAAGGTAGGCGTTGGCACTTTTTTAGCCAAAATGTTCATGCTAAACTCTGCAGCTGGAATACCAGACATGCTCCAAGCTTCATAAGATTGCCAGGCAGCAATAGGTACACCAATGAAATTCACTAAGTCGTTTCCAGCAAAAGCTAAAGCCAAAGCAAAAGTACCTATGACGATAATAAACTTATAGATATTAATTTTAGCTAATGAAATAAGCAGGTATGATATTAAGGACCATATTAATAAATTCACAAGGATGAGACTCCAAACCTCTGTTTCTAAGAAATCTTTAATAGTTTGACCACCGAGTATCTCTAAATTTTCTCCTGCTATGGCAGTTCCTTTTATTCCTTTCATTAAAATGAAGTAGGTAATTGAAGAAGTAGCAATACCGCCAAAAACAGCAGAAACCCAGTTGGGTTTTTTCTCAAAATTATAAGAAAGTAATATCCTAGAAACCCACTGAACAATAGCGCCAATAGAAAACGCGACAACTACGGAGAGTAAAATACCAAAAATAATATCTGCCGCTTTTGAGGTGTTTATGTACTGCACAACATCTGAAAAAGCGCCACCTTGATTGCTTATTTTTATTAATGCCATGGCTACAGAAGCACCTAGTAGTTCAAATACAATAGAAACCGTTGTAGAGGTAGGCATTCCCAGGGTATTAAAAAAGTCTAACAATAAAATATCAGTGATCATCACGGCCATAAAAATGAACATGATCTCGTTAAAATAGAATTCTCCGGGATTAAAAATACCCTTTCTAGCCACTTCCATCATACCGCTAGAAAAAATAGCACCCATGGCAATTCCAATAGAGGCAACGATCATAATGGTTTTAAAAGAGATGGCTTTAGATCCAATGGCAGAGTTTAAAAAATTCACGGCGTCATTGCTCACACCAACCACTAAATCTGCAATAGCCAATACCGCAAGTGCGGCCAACATTAAAATATATAAATTGTCCATAATCTATTTTAAAAGGGTTTAAATGTACTCTTAATTTTGGGTATTTGAGGTTATCTTAAGGTTAAAAATGTAAGTCTAATTGAAGTCTGTACATGAGTTTATTGGAAGCGCCGGGACTGTCTAAGTAGCTAAAATCAGATTGCACTTTTAATTTGTGTCCCACTATATATTTAGATACACCCACAGTGTATTGGGTTTCTGGAACTTTTCCTGTGATGACTTGGTCTAGGGTGATTTTAGTGAGCCTCCCTGAGATTTCAATATTGTTTTTTAGTAAAAAACCACTTTGTAAGTTAATGCCTTTTCCAACTTGCACTACCGAACCTGTTTCTGATCCGTCCAGATTTTTAGCTATTGCATTAGCTGCACTGCGGTCTGAGTATTCACCCATAAAGGAAAAACCGCGGTACTTAAACATACCGTCTATAAACCAGGTATTTATATCTGTTTGAAACAGACCAGCATCAGTTTCCATATAAGACCCCATATTGCTCCTGTTTTTTACGGCATTTTGATTGCTGTCGTATGTAGCGGCTATCATAAGTTTTGGGGAATTTTCTCTTTTTAAATCTGACCCACTGTAGGCTCCTTTGCTTTTAAAAGCCCCAAAAGGCAAAAGCTCTATACGGCTGGTAAATTGGTGACCCCCTAAATTTCCACCAGTAATATTTCTACCTTCTCCCTGTGAAATAGCAAACTTTTCTCGCATTAAAAAGTGTTTGCCTATTTTGGTTTTGTGCCTCAATTGTATCCCCATATCACGATCTATATTAAAGCGGCTGTTGAGTAAGGAACGGTCTACTTGTTGTAAATTCCCTGAGGAAATAACCCGCTCAATATTTCCTGGTAGTTTGGTTTGCCCAAACCACAATTCCCAGTTTCCATGAAAATTCCACATCACTACGGCGTCTAATATATACCTTGGGGTGTTTCCGGTATAAATGGAACCACCTGAAATATCTCTGTTGGAGAGTCCTAGCTCTAATTTGTATTTTAATTTTGGGGAATAAGCAAACCCGTCAAATTTTAAGCGGGCCCTTCTAATGAGCATATTGCTTTCTTGGGTTTCAAAGTCTCCTGACGCACTTTCTTTCCAGTTAGCGATGGCTAAAATTTGCATTCTCGCACCAATTTTCATGGTCCAAGTACTGTCTTTACCTACTAGATTAAATAGGCCTTTTCCAAAATTGGGTGCTGGGGTTTCTTGTGCGCTTAGGCTAAAAGAAAAACAAAGGCAGGCTAAAATGACTGCTTTTTTAAATAATTGCATGGTACTGGTTTTTGTCTGGTGCAAAGAACCATTACTAATGTTAAGTTATTGTAACTTGGGTGTTATGATATAATAAAGATTTAAAAAAAAGCAGCTGCCCCTAAGGACAGCTGCAAGATTTCTAACGCATGACCGACAAAAACCAGTACGTTATTAAGAAACCTACGTGGCTAGCACGCTGTACAAAGGTGGTGTGCATTTGTATTTTAAAAATGAACTAAACGTTAATAAACCATTAAATGCGTGCCACTACCTACTATTATCTTAAAGATACCTACAAACCAAATTGGTATTGAAATTTAAAGTAAAGATTCACCCCATCTATTCTTAGATCCCCAATTTGTTCTGCGTAGGAATATCCATTGGTGCCTCCAATGTAAAATATAGTAAAAGGATTGGGGTTCCATTTGAGCAAAGTTTGTACAAATGCCCCTTCGCTAAAGGAATTTACTTCTGAAACCAATCGAAGAGAGAGGTTTTGGTTGAACTGAAAATTGGTGTTTCCCCTGACAATAAAACCCTCGTAAAAAGTATTTTTCCCGTCTAAATGTCTCAATCTGGAGTAGCGAATACTTGGGCTTACAGACCATTTAGGACTGAGTTGGAAATTGTTAAAACTCCCTAAGAAGAAGTTTTTACCCACTTCAGGAATGTTGTCGTAAAAAATATTCTCTCCCCAAGAAGTGAATATTCTCATATTTACTTTTTCGGAAGGGCTGAAACGAATGAAAAAGTTGTTTTCGGGCATATTGGTGGCGTTAAAACCTTCAAATTCCTCATTGAGTACCAGCCATTTGCTGAATTCCATATAAATATTTCCCGCCAATTGCATGGAAAGTTCCCCTCCTAAAGTGCTGTATTTTTTTAAACCGTCGTAATTGTGAATGACCTCACTACCAGCAAAGACATTCAATTGCCTCAGGGTATTTTCTTTTTCAAAAAAGTGCTGATACTCATGACCTAAAAACACCCTTTTAATACTGTTTCGGGTAATAAATCCTAAAGGCGTCTGATAATGGGGACTATAATGTTCATAAAAGGCTTCTGAATTCCAATGCTTGGTATTTCTAGTCACCTTTAAGGCCAAGGCATCTCCCTTGAGAGACTCCCCATCTAAGGCAATACTCTTGTCTTTAATACGCCCGCTATTGTCTATCCAATCTGCTTCAGGTTCTTGTACCATACTCTTACTGAATTCTGCCGTAAAAGCATATTTTTCCTTCATCCTATACAGGGCGTTGAGTCCAAAAGTATTTCCTGAGCCTCCATCTTTAAAAAATCGGTTGGTGGTTAAAAAGCCCACATTAGACCCACCTTTAAAGGTGCGCTGATACCTCAATATATTTGCATAAGACGCTCCCCCTTGCTCTAATACGGACTCGTTTTCTCCTGCCACTAAATACGGAGAAGATTCGTCGTAGGCAGTGAGCCAATACACCCTATTTTTCTCCCCCTGAGAGATGAGTTTTGAAGAAAAAAGCGGTTGATTAATAGCCCTGGTGTACACCGTATTAAGTTCAGAAGCAATCATGTCATTTCCCTCGTTAAAATAAGGACGACGCTCCGGAAATTCCACTGCAAAAGTATTGTTTACGGTGACCTGAGAAACGTCTGCTTCTACCTGAGAAAAGTCTGGATTAATGGTGTATTCCAAAGAGGCCGTATTTTTGAGGTCTATGAGTCCGCTAAGCCCCACGCCAGCGTCTAAGGCCCCATAAGAAAGCGCCCCCGCTACTTTTTCACCGGACCAACTTCCCACCATATTAGGGGTAAAAAGCAGCCTGTTTTCAGATTTAATCCCTTCTAGATGAATGGTGCTCACCGCCTGACAGGGAAGGCAATTGTTGTTTCTATCTATGGCAATATTTAGGTTTTGGCTCCTGTTTTCCCCTGTGTAAGTTGAGCGGTATAAAAGGATGTTCCAATCATATTTAAGGGCTTTTTTAAACTGAAGGACATTAAAAGGAATTTTGAGTTCTACATGGTAAGCGTTTTCTTGTTTGCTGGCCTTGGATTCAAAATTTATATCGTAAGACTCGTCGTCATTTCCGTCTGCGGTGAATTTCATATCTACCTGATTGCCTTCTGCATTGGCACCAAAATTAACCAAATACCTGCCGTCTCCATAGGTGTCTATACCAAACATCACCAGGTCGTCATTCCAAGCTTCATCCCTATTTCTAATAGAAGACCATAGGGTTTTCATGTCTGTATAGGCTATAAATCCAACGTATAAATGGGTCTCTGAATAGCCCACAAATACTTCTGTAAGGTTTTCTGAAGGGGTGTTATTGCCGGGATCTATCTCGTAATTGATTAAAAACTTTTGGCTGTTGGCCCATTCCTGTTCTCCTACCAGCCCGTCAAATTCTGGAACCTGAAACTTTTCTATTTTCTGAGCGGTTTCTTGGCCCCACAGGGCCGATGCCATAAAAAGTGCACCTAAGAAAGGAGCAAAAATATTCAAGCGATGTTTCATAAGTAATAGGTCAGTCCCATGCGGTTGTTACCCTTTAAAGACGACACAGAAATGCAAACGTTACAAAAGTGTTTAATTCTTGAGTATTTTAAAGACAATTTGTATCAACAATTTAAAAAAGTCAACTTTCCTTTACATTTTAAAAAAATTGATTACATTTGTCAAATAAACTTTACAAAATAGCAAGTAACATTTACATTTATACCTTATGAAAACTACAGAATCTTTTAAAGAATTACAGCACAAAAGCACCAAGAGATTGGCTGTTTGGACCATGATTTGGGTGCTCAGTACAGCACTAGCTACTTTTGGCCCTGAAATGTTATGGGAGAATTCTCTTTACACTTACGCAGGTGTAGCTTTGTTTTTAATCACAGGAGCTGCCATGATTTTGGCCAACAGAAAACACATTTTAAACCTTGATGAGCTGCAACAGCGCATGCATTTAGAGGCCATGGCCATTAGTTTGGGTGTGGCAGTGGTCTTGGGTTTGGGATTGTCTATCTTAGAGCAGCAAGATTTACTGGGTTTTAAAATGGACTTTGCTTTTATGACTATTGTGATTAGTTTGACATATTTGGCGGGATTAGCCATTAATACAAGGCGTTATAAATGAAAAATAGCATTAAAGAACTCAGGGCCAGGCACCAATTAACACAAGAAGATTTGGCCCATAAAGTAGGGGTATCTCGCCAAACCATCAATGCCATTGAAAAAGGAAAATTTGATCCCTCTTTGCCTTTGGCTTTTAAATTGGCCCATTTGTTTCACACCCCAATTGAGGGTATATTTACCCATGAATCATAAATAAATGATTGTTATGGCAAAATATGTGTTGGGTTTTTTTGGATTGTTGTTGTTTTCTTGTGGGTTAACGCCTGAAATGGATGCAGATAGCCTCATTCAAAAGACGGTTGCAGCCCACGGATGGAACCTAGGAAAACCCACTGAAATAGCTTTTAATTTTAGGGATTACCACTACGAGGTGAACAGGGACGCTTCTGGTGTCCGTTATTCCAGAGAAAAGCAAGACAGTTTGGGACTTACCAAAGACATTTGGACCAATTTCAGCACTTTTGAAAGGACCCGAAATGGCCAAGTTGTAGTACTTTCAGATTCACTACAAACGCTCTATACCAATTCTTTAAATTCGGTGCTTTATTTTGCGCAGTTGCCCTTGGGACTTCAGGACCAGGCGGTGGTGGCAGAATACAAGGGTTTAACTCAGTTAAACAATCAAAGCTACCACCAGTTGGCCATTACTTTTAAACAAGAAGGGGGTGGTGAAGATTTTCAAGACCAATTTTACTATTGGATACACAGCCTGCGTTTTGAAATAGATTATATGGCCTATTCTTACCATACCAATGGGGGAGGTACCCGTTTTAGGGTAGGGAAAAACAAACAGCACGTCAAGGGCCTTCTTTTTCAGGATTTTGACAACTACAAACCCAAACAACATCCCAGCCCTTTAGATAGCCTCGCCATTTTATGGGAGCAACAAAATTTGGAGTGGCTTTCTGCCATAGAGAATAGGGCTATTGAGGTGTACAGGGATTGAGTTAATTTTATATCTTAACGCTGGTAAAATTAACTAAGCGCGAATTCTTCTTGAAAAAATTACAGTTGTTCTTATTCTTTATGGGCACCACATTAGCCTCAGCCCAATTTTCTTTTGGAGTTGTGGCGGGTATAGATTTTGATACCGTCAATAATATAGATGCAGAGGTAGCGGCATTGGATAAAAACATCAACATATATGTAGGCCGTTCTGGCCATCATTTTGGCGGTTTTTTAAAATACAACTACCAAAATTGGTTTCTGAGGGTAGAAACGCTTTCTCTGAGAAGAAACCATTCTTATAAGATACCTATTGTACTTACGGACACCAAGCGCATCATAACAGATTTTGATGTGACCCAATGGGACGTTCCTTTGCTTTTTGGATATAACCTCACTCGAGCTTTAAGGGTTTTTGCAGGTCCAAGATGGACTTTAAATCAGGCAGCAGTCTTTGAAGACAACCCCATTAATGCATTAGAGCGCGCCAGGTTTGTAGGTACTCAATTGGGTTTGGGTTACCAGTACAAAAGATTTGAAATAGATGTGAGGTATTCTCTAAACGGACAGGACCACGAGGTTAATTTTTTGCCAGAACCCATTGAAAACAAAAACCAATATATAAATTCACAGGGACAATTTGTGCTTTTAAGTTTGAGTGCTCACATTTTGTAAACTGTTTAAATAAAAAATTATGAAAAAATATTTTTTCCTTTTAGTGGCTATTGCCTCAGCTAATATTGTTTTAGGACAGGTAGAAGAGGCCTTTTCCTCCATGGTGAAATACAGAAATATTGGCCCTTTTAGAGGCGGCAGGTCGGTAGCGGCTTCTGGGGTGGTTCAAGATCCATTGACCTATTATATGGGTACGACGGGGGGTGGATTGTGGAAGACAGAAGACGCGGGACAACATTGGAACAATGTGTCTGATGGGTTTTTTAATACGGGCTCTGTTGGAGCGGTGGCTGTGTCTGAGAGCCATCCCAATATTATTTATGTGGGTATGGGAGAGCACGCTCCTAGAGGGGTTATGACCACTTATGGAGACGGGGTTTATAAATCATTAGACGGCGGTAAGACCTGGCAACATTTGGGTTTAGAGGCCACACAGCATATTTCAAGAATTAGAATTCACCCCAGCAATCCGGATATTGTTTACGTAGCTGCTCAAGGCGCTTTGCATGGACCCAATCCAGAACGGGGTATTTATAAAACCACAGACGGCGGAAAAAGTTGGGTGCGTCAATTGTTTGTAAATGACCTTAGTGGTGCTGCAGAATTGTCTATGGATATGCAAAATCCAGAAGTGCTGTACGCCGCCATGTGGGAACACCAAAGATTGCCTTGGCAGGTGGTGAGTGGGGGTCCTGGTAGTGGTCTGTACAAAACAACAGACGGCGGTGCCCATTGGACCGAACTAAAAGAAGGTTTGCCAGCAGAGAAAGGAAAAATGGCCATTGCAGTATCTAGGGCCAATCCCTCTAAAGTGGTGGCGCTCATTGAAAGCGACTCTAAGCAAGAAAAAGGGGGCTTATTTGTTTCTGAAGACTCAGGAGAAAATTGGACCAGGATTTCTGCAGACCATAGACTCATTCAGCGTGCCTGGTACTATACTGAGGTGTTTTTAGATCCTTTAGACGCAGACACCATTTATGTCATGAGTGCTACTGCTTATAAATCTATTGACGGAGGTAAAAATTGGGAAGAAATGAATGGGGCCCACGGAGATTATCACGATTTATGGATACACCCAACCAATAACAAGCAAATGGTCTTGGCAGACGACGGCGGTGCGGCCATTAGTTTTAATGGTGGAGACAGTTGGTCCTCTCAAAACAACATGCCAACCGCTCAGTTTTACAGGGTAAACGCAGACCACTTATATCCTTATAATATCTATGGCGGACAACAGGACAACACCAGTGTTCGGATTGCGAGTCTTGCGCTGGGAAGTGGGGGTATTGGGGAAGAGAGTTGGGAGGCATCGGCCGGAGGCGAAAGTGCCTTTTTAGCCTTTGACCCAGACCAGCCAGATGTGGTCTTGGGAGGGAGTTATTTGGGGACTATTGACGCTTATTACCCCGAGCGTAAGTCCAGTACGAATATCATGATAGACCCCATTCAGTATTTGGGTATGGCGGCCAGTGAAATGAAGTATCGTTTTAATTGGAACGCCCCTATTATTAGGTCTGTTCATGAGGAGAATACTTATTTTCATGGGGCGCAGTACCTACTCAAAACCACAGATGTAGGCCAGAGTTGGGCTGTGATTTCCCCTGATTTGACCATGAACGACAAGTCCAAGCAGGTGCACGGTGGTGGTCCTTACACTATTGAAGCAGTTGGGGCAGAAAATTATGGCACACTCGCTTATTTGGTGGAATCTCCCCATGAAAAAGGAGTTCTATACACCGGCTCAGATGACGGTCTGGTGCATTTGACCAAAGATGGGGGTAATACTTGGAAAAATGTGACCCCCCGGGGTTTGCCAGAAACCATCATTAACGCCATTGAGGTGTCGCCTCATGATCCGGCCACGGTTTATATAGCTACCACCCGCTATAAATTTAACGACAAAATGCCTGGACTCTACAAAAGTGTAAAT
>ENA-UPTJ01001154-UPTJ01001154.1-marine-metagenome-genome-assembly--contig:-NODE-1154-length-14702-cov-4.775039_pt1 | contig 14702 bp, 11 predicted proteins | sample MGYA00238168_ERZ767080 | MGnify/ENA primary metagenome ERZ767080 (study PRJEB28935, sample SAMN06266237) | marine metagenome | isolation source: Columbia River Estuary | place: USA:Columbia River... | reverse complement strand
CAAGAAATATAAGAGCAATTGATTTTTTCATCTTCTAAAAAGTAAAGTTCAAATTGGCATTGATAAAATATTTTGAAGGAGATTGAATTCCGTTTACATATTGATAGACAGGCATTCCAAACTCAGCGGCCAATTGCCAGTTTTGCAGTTTTCCCGATGACGGTTGCCATGCAGAGCCAATATAAAAAGATGCTCTTTTTCCGCCATAATTGTTAGGGTTTGCTGCAGGTTCGTTAAAATAATAAAGCGTTGCATCACTGCCGTAAATAGATTCAGTAGCAGTGAAATCGGCTCGTATAGAAGAACTTAAAAAACTTAACCAACGGTAAGCATACCAAGTGCTAACACTAAGTTCATTCCCTAAACTATAGCCTACACTATTGTATCCCAAATGTATATTGGCATTGCATTGCGCTCCAACTGTAGATGTTCTTCGATGGTACAGATAGGTAAGTCCTGGCAACACATCAAAGGTGCCCGAACCCATCTGCATCATGTATGGTAAATTCTTATCGATGTAGGAAGCCATGCCGTCGGCATCGCCTTGCATAGTAATGCTTCCAGTAGGTAATGAAACCCCAGTATTCAACATTAATTTGTGTTTTGTTTGGTTGATGATAGCATAAATTCCATACAACTTAATGTCGCCAATCCCCATAGAATTCATGTGATGCTCGGCGGCTGAAGAAGCGCCATGGTCGTGTGCATGATTTGCTCCGCCACCAAACATTTGCATATGCATTAAATTGCTGTTGTAATTGAGCATGGCCATTAGGGTGAGTCGGTTGCTAACTCCATACATTCCCATGAACATATGCATATGCATTCGCATTTCCACTGGCACTGTTAAATAATTTACATAAACATGGTTGGCACTAATGGCCGATATTCCTTGCTGAATTCCTTGCATAGCCATATTCATGTATCGGTAAGATAACATCCACTCGCCTTTAGCATGAACATGTCCCAACATCACACCTGCCGGCAAAGCCACTTCTTTACTGCAGCAGCAATGTGTTTCACAAACTGTAGTAGAATCAGTTTGTGCTTTTGTTTCTGCCACATACAAAAAGGTATACAGCATGAAACAGCCTATAATTTTACGCATTAAATACTATTGAAAATTAAACACTAACAATTACCCGTGCAGTAATTTTTAGCACTGAGGAGGGGAGAAAACAGAGTGAGCGTGAGCGTGAGAGTGGTTAGGGGAGTAGAAATGTTGCGTTTGCAAGGTTGAAAGTGGAGTAACAAAAGAATAAGAAATTTCTACAAAAAAATGAGATTCTGCCTTCTCTTTCAATTCATTGGAAGAAATGTTATTTTCTTTTTTGTCTTCTTCCTTCAACTGCTTTTTTAAGTGGCATTTTCCGTCGCAATGCAACTTCGGCTTTGCTTTATTAACACAATACTTTTGAGCGATAGTGCTCTGGTTAACAATAAAGTTTACTACGATAAACACCTTACTAAAAGATTGAAAACTAATGGCAATCAAGAGTAATATGGCTATGCTTTTTTTCATGCAATGAAGCCAAAGATAAAAAATCGTGAGAGAATTTTCTTATATTAACTCATTAAATAGTTTAATTGTATATTTTTGTCAAATCAAATCAACGGGCTTATATAACCTTAACGCATGGAAACAAACTACAAAATTTTAATCCCAACCGACTTCTCTTCAGTAGCTACAACAGCTATTGCGCACGCTAAAAAGATTGCTGCGATAATGAAAGGTGAAATCATTGTTCTTCACGTTGTAGGGAAAGATTCTCAAACGGAAGCGACGCATAAAAAATTAAACCCTATTGTTGATGAAATCATCGCAAGCGGTATTCCTGCTCAGTCTAAAGTGGTGTCTGGTGACTTCTTAAAACAAGTGCCTGCCGTTGCCGAAATTATGGAAGTTCAGTTGATTATCATGGGAACGCATGGTCGTCGCGGAATTCAACATTTGATTGGAAGCTATGCTATGAAAATCATCACTAGTTCTGCTATTCCTTTCATCGTTGTTCAAGACAGAAAAGTGCCTCAGAAATACGAAAATATTGTTTTCCCTATCGACCTTTCTGCAGAAACCAAATTGAAATTGGAAATGACTGCAAGTATGGCCAAACATTTAGGTTCTACAGTTCATATTTTTGCTGCGAAAGACAACGATCCTTTCAACAAAAAAACAATGGATGCCAATGTAGCATACGCTAAAAAATATTTCACGCAACAAAATGTTCCATTGGAGGTTAAGATTAGTGATGAAGACGGCGAATTCTCTAAACAATGTATACACTACGCAGTAAGTGTTGATGCCGATTTAATTGCCATCATCAACTTAAACTACAGAAGCTTGAACCCATTGTTTAAACAAGATGAAGAAGCTTTAATTACCAACGAAGCACAAATACCTGTGCTTACCGTAAACCCTTCAAAAGGCTTTACCGAAAAGAATCCAATGTACAATAGCCAAGTTCTTTAGTTGCGTTTAACAATACTAAAAAAGCCTCTGCTTGTTCATACAAACAGAGGCTTTTTGTTTCCCGTAGGGGCGTGCCCTTGCGGCCGCCCAACTTGTAAAAAATAATGGGCGGCCGCAAGGACACGCCCCTACGGGCTACTATTTCTGCGACATTCTGCGTTTAATCCCTTCTAAATACTTTTGCTTTTGTGCATCACGCGTTGCAATGGCTGTTTTAGTAAAGTACTTGTGCGCACCTAAGAATTTAACCTGAATAGGATCCCAATCTTCTGCTCCTTTGATGCCTCCGTAATCAATTAATTCTTGTTGAAGTGTTGAACTAATTTTTTCAAAATCTTCGCGCCCCAAATAATCTAAATCGGCATCGCATATAATCTCTTCCAAGTGATTGGTAGGCTTTTGAGGAATTCTAGTGGCCATAATCATTCCTTCAATAATGTCGATTTGCGAATCGGTGAAACCATAGTCTGGCAATAGTTCTTTAGCGAATTTCACTCCTTCTGGTTCATTGCTCCAGTACTTATTGAGGAAACCAGCATCATGCAACAAGGCCGCCATTTTCACCAACATTAATTCTTCAGGATCAAGGCCTTCGGCTCTTCCTAGTCGTTCGGCAGCTTGCAGTACATCGCGGGTGTGGTGCGGACCGTGATAATAAAGATTTTCGGGCAATTCTTTTTCCAACTTAGCCATCACAAACTGTTTTACTTTATTGTAATTCAATTTGCTGTAAACGTTGAAATGATGCAACTCTTGAAAAGTGATGTTTGGGATTTGTCCGAGCTTATCTTTCGACAATTCTGCTTTAATGCCCGTAACAAAATACATGTCGATATCGCCCTTGTTTTTCACAGGAATTTTACCGCGGTATTCAAAGTCGAAATAATCACTTACCATATTGTAAGTGGTTCCCGATATGTTGATACAACCAGGTACAGATGCCGATTCCATTCGACTTGCTGTATTCACAGTATCACCCCAAATATCATAAGCGAATTTCTTTTTACCTACCACTCCGGCAATGATTTCTCCTGTGTGCAAGCCAATTCTTAATTCCCAAATTGGCGCCTCGCTAGGAGCGCGCATTTGCGCATCTTTCATAAAAGCCTGCATGCGCATGGCAGCTAAAATACAATCCACCGGATTCGTCTTATTTCTAATAGGCACGCCACCTGCAGCCATGTAAGCATCGCCACTGGTTTTAATTTTCTCAATGTTGTGTTTCTCTGCAATATCATCAAAAGCGTTAAATGCTTTGTCTAATTCTGCTACTAGTTCCACTGGTCTTAATCTTTCGGCAATTTGCGTAAAGCCTTTAAAATCGGCAAACATCACGGTTACCATGCGGTAGTGACGTGGCGCCGCTCTACCTGTGGTGAGCAATTCCTTCGCTGTTTCGGCCGGTAAAATATTTAATAAAAGCTGCTCTGTTTTGTTTTTCTCTATCTCTAGTTTTTCCTTTTGTTCTTCAATCTCGGCACGTTTTTGCACCACCTCTTCTGTTCTTTGCTGCACCTTGTATTCCAACACTCTTTTTTGTGTATTGATAATCGCTACACGCGAATAATAAACACCCAAAACAATAGCTAAAATGATCGCAATAGCAAAGCCCCTAAACCACCATGTCATCCAAAATGGCGGATTAATAATGATTTTCAAGGTAGCGGCGTGCGTAGATTCTATGCCGTCACTGTTCATGGCTTTTACTTTAAAAACATAAATTCCTGGGTCGAGATTGGTAAAACTTACTTCGCGCTTATTGCCTATATCTTGCCAATCATCCACAAAACCTTCCAGCATATATTTGTAGCGATTGTTCTCGGGAGACGTGTAGTGCATACCTGTGAAACGCAAAGTGATGGCGTTGTCTACGTAAGGAATTTCTATCAACTCCAATTCACTAATGTCTTTGGTAATAAGAGAGCCATTGCCTGGTTCAATTAATTTACTAGAAAGCAACAAACCTATTAAGGCTATGCGCGGTGGCACCTTATTAAGTTTTACCTCTGCGGGGTGGAATACATTAAAACCGTTAATTCCCCCAAAGTAGAATTCGCCGCTTTTTGATTGATAGAATGCGCCTTTGTTGAATTCGTTACTTTGCAAACCATCTTCCTCTGCAAAGGTTCTGAATTTGCCAGTTGCAGGGTTGAAACGACATAATCCTTTATTGGTACTAACCCACAACTGATTGCTTGCTTTGTCTTTTAAAATGCCGTACACCACATTGTTGCTCAATCCTTCTTGCTCGGTGAAGTGCGTAGTTTTACCCGATGCCACATCGTAACGGTTGATACCTCCACCATAAGTTCCCAACCACAAATAGCCACTCGGGTACTCTTCAATACATAAAATAACGTCGTTGTTGAGCGAATGTGCTACACTTTTCTCGTGCGTAATTTTTAAAAACTGAAGCTGATGAATATTTTGTGGATCAATCACTTTGTGCAATCCGCTGCCATTCATCCCCATCCACATTTGATGTTTGGCATCTTCAAAAATACAGTTCACGCTACCCTTGCCAATACCTTTGAAATTATTAACGTTGTAGCTGTAGTAACTAGCTTTCTTTTCTGCGGCATCTAGCACCATCATCCCTTCTTTGCCGCCAAACCAAATGTTACCCTTGCTGTCGCATAAAATGGAATAAATAGGGGCGGTAAACTTGCTGAAATTAGGAAGCTCAAATGGCATTAGAGTATAAATAGAATCGTTGATTTTATTGGCTACAAAAATTCCTCTATTGGTTCCCACCAACACTCTTCTTTTGGTATCGAAACATAAAGCGTACACTTCATCAACTTCGCCATTTTGCACTTTAAATGAACGACGCTTTTTTCTATCTATTCTGCACAAGCCTTTTTCGGTGCCTACCCACGAAACACCTTTATCGTCTTCACAAAACGCCCACACATTAATGGAATGCGTGGTATTGTCCCAATACTGTTCTAAAGAAAAATATTGCAAGCTTTGCTTCAATTTGTCGTACTTGCTAATTCCTCGGTCGGTAGCAATCCAATTCATACCCGCTTCATCTTGCGTAATTTTATTGATACGGTTATGACTCAACGAATGGTCTTTCAGCGGGTCGGAAAAATACTTTTTGAAATGGAAAGTGCTGTCTTTTATGGTATGTAAATCAACAACATTTAATCCCGATTCGGTACCCACCCACAACAATCCGTCGTTGTCTTCAAAAATACAACGAATAGTATTGTTAGAAATAGCGCCATGTTTATTGGCGTTGGCAAAAAACAACTGTGCTTTAATTTGCAAGTTTTTAGCATCGCTTTCGTTCACCATTAAGCGCTGTAAACCGCTAAGTGTGCCTACCCAAACATCGCCTTTAAAATCTTCACAAAGCGAGGTAATGTAATGGTTAGATAATCGCTCGCCGTTTTTAGTGCCGTTTAGCACTCTGCTAATTTCCTCTGTTCTTGGATTGTAAAGGTTCAATCCAGCATCGGTACCCACCCACAAATATCCCGACGCATCTTGCATTAACGCAGTAACATTATTTGAGCTTAGCGATTTGTCGTTTTTGTTTCTGTGACTGTAATGCTTTACCTGTATGCTTTGTAAATTGTTGTTGTTGATAGAAATTCGTGTTAATCCGCCATCACGCGTACCTACCCAAACGTAACCAATGCTGTCTCTGCACAAAGCCTGTACATACAATTTACTTGCGCTTAGAGAAGCGCCAGCTACGGATGCCAGCGACACAAATGTTTTGTTCTCGATGTTATAAATATTTAATCCGGCCGATGTGCCCACCCAAATTAAGCCGCGCGGGTCATACACCAAAGCTGTAATTCTATTGTTGGTTAACGATACACTATCGAAAGGATTAGGCTTGTAGCGAATGAAATTATAACCGTCGTAACGATTGAGTCCGTCTTGTGTTGCAAACCACATAAACCCTCTGCCATCCTGAATTACCGAAGTAACAACATTGTGTGATAGGCCATCTTTAGTGGTGATTCGCCCAAATTTAACATCCTCTTGTTGGGCCAACAGAGAACTAAAACCAATGATGTAAAATGTTAGAAATAATAGCCTTATCATGCATCTCTTTATGCGCTCTAATGTAGGAGAAATATGTTTTGGGTTTCAAGTTTACAGCTTGAAGTTTTGAACATTTAAAGTTAGAACACTTCAACATGTCTCCAAATAGCGCCTGCAGCGTCTACAATCACATGCTAATTCTCCATATCCATCGCGGATTTCAGTTTCTTGGCAGACACAAATAGAATCTGTCTTAGAAAGATTCACGCCATTACAACACAACGGAAGATTTTCTATTTTAAGACAGATTCTACCTGTCTCTACCAAGATGTTTTCTATCTTAGTGAAATGAGCACAGCTACAATTTTAATTTTATTGGCCATTGGTTTAGTAGCAGGTTTACTAAGCGGTATGGTAGGTATTGGCGGCGGAATAATAATGGTGCCAGCTATGGTGTATTTGCTAGGCTTAGATCAACACACAGCGCAAGGAACCAGCTTGGCCATGATGCTATTGCCAGTGGGTATTTTAGGCGTAATAAATTACTATCAGCAAGGAAATATTGAGATTAAATACGCCCTACTTTTAGCCGCCACTTTTTTAATAGGAGGCTATTTTGGTTCTAAATACGCCCTATCGGTAGATCAATTAACACTCAAAAAAATATTTGGCGCTATCATGATGGTGGTGGCGATTAAAATGTGCTTTTTTGATAAGTAGAATTACTCTTCTTCAAACCCTTCATCGCCTTCTTCTACCAACACAAAATCCAGTTGTTTTTTCACCAAATTGGCTCCCGTCACTTTAATTTTTACTTTGTCGCCAAACTGATACACCTTTTTGTGAATGCGGCCTACATAGCGATAATTATCAGGATCGAAAGCAAAAGTATCACCCATTAAAGTGCGCGCATTGATCATTCCTTCACATTTATTTTCGATAATTTCAGCATAGATTCCCCATTCGGTTAAACCCGAGATAGTAGCCTCAAAAGTTTCGCCTAAATGGGCTTTCAAATATTCTACCTGTTTGTATTTAATCGATTCGCGTTCGGCATCACTCGCTAATTTTTCGCGTTCGCTGCAATGCTCACATTGCTCATCGTACAATTTTTTAGCTTGAGAAGGACTGCCGTCCAAATAAATTTGCAACAAACGATGCGCCATCACATCGGGATATCGACGAATAGGCGAAGTAAAGTGAGAGTAAAAATCGAAGGCCAAACCGTAGTGACCGATATTGTCGCAAGAATACTCAGCCTTTGCCATTGTACGAACAGCTAGGGTTTCGAGCATCGACCCATAATTTTTCAATTTAGAATCTTGTAGCATTTTGTTCAACTGGCCGGCTACCTGCTGCGGCGTAGAAGCGCGCAACTCATACCCAAACTGTTTCACGAAATCGGCGAACACACCAAATTTTTCTAACGAAGGAACATCGTGAATACGGTACACAAAAGTCTTGGGTGGCTTGCTGTCTTTTCCTGCGAAAAGTGCCACATATTTATTGGCCAACAACATAAATTCTTCAATGAGTTTGTTGGCATCTTTCGATTCTTTAAAATACACACTAAGTGGCGCTCCCTTTTCATCTAGCTTAAATTTAACCTCAGCTTTATCAAAACTAATAGCGCCATTTTTCATACGCTCTTTGCGTAAAATTTTGGCTAGTCTATCGAAGGTTAAAATCTCCTCTTTTAAATCGCCTTCGCCGGTTTCTATCACTTGTTGCGCTTCTTCATAAGTAAATCTTCTATCAGAATAAATGACTGTTCTACCAATCCAGCGACTGATTACAGCAGCATTATCGTCCATTTCAAACACGCAAGAGAAGCACAACTTCTCTTCGTGTGGCCTAAGCGAACAAACGCCATTAGAAAGCTTCTCAGGTAGCATAGGAACGGTTCTGTCAACCAAATAAACTGAAGTTCCTCTTTCGTAAGCCTCGTGATCTAATAAAGTTCCTGGCTGCAAATAATGCGATACATCGGCAATGTGCACACCTATTTCCCAATTTCCATTCTCTAATTTTTGAATAGACAGCGCATCATCAAAATCTTTGGCATCATGCGGGTCGATGGTGAACGTAGTAACCTTGCGGAAATCGCGACGTTTTTTAATTTCTTCTTCGGTGATAACATCGGGCAATTTATTGGCAAAATCTTCTACCTCTTTAGGAAATTTGTAAGGCAAGCCATATTGAAAAAGAATGGCGTGCATCTCTACATCGTTGTTTCCTGCATCGCCCAGCACTTCTATAATTTCACCAAATGGATTTTTTGAATTTTTAGGCCAATCGCCTAATCTTACGATTACTTTCTGACCCTCTTTTGCGCCCAATATTTTACCAGCAGGCACATAAAAATCCATGTGAATTTTAGGGTTATCGGGCACCACAAAAGCAAAATCTTTTACCAGCTGAACAGAACCAATGAAATCGATTCTTTTTCTTTCAACAACCTCCACTATTTTACCTTCGGGTTTCCTTCCTCTACCTGGCACCAACTCAATTTTTACAATATCTTGGTGAAAAGCATTTCCTGTATTTTGTGCAGCAATATAAATATCTTGTTCTTCACCTTCAATAGTGACATAAGCAGCGCCCGATGCCGTAAAATCGGCTTTACCTGTCATGGGTTCTCTGGCTTCGGCAAGCGTAAATTTACCGCGATTTACTTCATCTAATTTTTTCTGTTGTACCAAACTTAAAAGTGTGTCGAGCACCTGTCTTTTGCCATCTTTAGAAGTAATGCGCAAATCAGATGCGATAGATTTATGACTTAAATCTCTTCCTTCTGCCTTGTAAAAAAGTTGAAGAATAGAATTGGTGAGAGAGCCCGTGCTCGTCTCTTTATTTTTGTTTTTTTTCTTTTTGCTCATGTGAAATAAATATAGAGAATTCACCCTTCGTACGTGAAGTTGATGATGGAAGTTATGAACAGTAGAACGTGTGCACAAATGCACAAAACGATGACAAATATCAGCACTGTACTTCCGGAGAAAGCCGTACTTTAGACCACATGAAACCCGACATCTCTTCACGCGAACACATTGAACTTCTCGTCAATACTTTTTATGAAAAAGTACAAAACGATGATGTTATTGCACATTTTTTCAATGATGTAGCGCAAGTAAACTGGGAAAAACACTTGCCAAAGATGTACGACTTTTGGGATTCCATCATTCGCAATCAGCACAATTATCATGGGAGTCCGATGCCAAAACACATTGCCTTAAGCGAGAAATCAAGCATGAAAAAAGAACATTTCGAAAGATGGTTGCAACTTTTCAACTCTACCTTAGATGAATTGTTTGAAGGAGAAAAAACCGAATTGGCTAAAACTAGAGCGCTGTCGATTGCGACGGTGATGGAGATTAAAGTATACGCACCTCAACAATAATATTTTAACCACAGAGGCACGGAGACTTTTCACAGAGGTCGCAAAGAAAAATAGTGCGCAAAGGCGCTTTGCTTAGCAGAGTTCGCAGAGGGTAGCATTTAAAAAAGCGCAGCTCATTTTCAAGCACTACACTCTGTGAACTCTATTAAAACGAAGTGTCTCTGTGAACATTAATCTCTTTTTCCCTCTGCGACCTCTGTGAAAAGTCTCCGTGCCTCTGTGGTTAAAACAAGCTATATTTAGATCGAATTGTTTTAATATAAATGAAGGTTACCTTTTTAAATCTTCGGTATCAAAGAAAAAATCACATGAATAAATGGCTTAAATATTTATGGCGAACAGTACTCTTTGTTCTTTCAGTAATTGCTCTTTACTTCATCATCGCGCTCATTTTTTCATTCACTCCCGCGCCTATTGATGAGATATCGGAAGAGAAAAACAAAGAAATTTATATTCAATCTAACGGAACGCATCTCGATATTGTGTTGCCCATTGAACAACTTGATTCAACTTTTACGCAGCAATTGAATTTGCCACAAAACACCAAATACGTTTGCTTTGGTTGGGGAAATAAAGAGTTCTTCTTTAATGTTCCCGAGTGGAAGGATTTAACTTTCGGTTTGGCTTTCAGGGCTCTATTTTTCCGCTTAGAATCGGCGATGCATGTAATTTCTTATAGAGAAAAAAAAGAAAGTTGGCTAATGGTTAAAGTAGCCAATTCGCAGCAAAACAGACTAAATGCCTTCATTCAAAATTCATTTGTGCAAAAGGAAAATAATCTGCTTTTGTGCAAGAAAAACCAAAATGGCAACAACTGCTTTTACGATGCTGAAGGAAGATACTCGTGCGTTAATACTTGTAATGTGTGGGTAAACGATGCCTTAAAAGAAGCGAATGTGAAAACAAGTATTTGGTCACCTTTCCATTGGGGAGTTTTGCATCATTTGGAAAACTAAAAAGAGAAATGTTATCTTCATTGCATGAAGAAATTGTTTGCCCAACTCAGCACATTTTTAATTCACCCTAACTTACAATCTAAAATTGAAGAACGTGGTCGTGCCAGCATTTTTCTATACGCCATGATTATCACTACACTATTTTCCACCACCTATTCTACCTACTATGAATTGTCACACAGCGACATACATATCGTTAAGCATGTTGCAAACTATTTAGGCATCATCACCGGACCGATTGGTATTGTTTTGCTTCGATTTCTCAGCAATATTAAAGCAACTATTTTTACCATGTTGGTCATCTCCATATCCTTGGTTTTTACCAGCACCTATTTTAGCGGAGGCATATATTCTGTAGATATGTTTTGGATGATTGTAATTACCATCATCTCCTTTCTTTTCGTTGGAAACAAAGGCGGAATATATATATTATCATTATCGGTAATATTTTTTATCTCGTTTTTTGTAATGGAATTAAACAATGTGCACTCCTTCGAAAAAGACAGCATTGAACTAGGTATAGGCTATAAAATTTACAACCTCTTTTTCATTCTAGGTGTGGCCTCATTTATCACCTACTTCTTTGTAAGTGGCGCAGCTAAAATCAAAAGAGAACTAGATGAATTAAAAGAGAAACAAGTAAATAGTTTAGATTATAAATACCGCCACATCACTGAAAATGCAAATGAAATAATTGCATTACACAATGCGCAGGGACAAGCTACTTTTGTATCCTCGGCCATCAAAACAATATTGGGTTACGAACCCGAAGAAATGTTAGGAGAAAAATACAAAAACATATTGGGTGGTCAAATAGCAAATAAAGAATTGGCTTGCCTTTCGAAGAACGGACAAGAAGTTTGGTTAGAGGTTTCATACAACGCCATCAAAGACGAAATCGGTAGCGGTGAAGTGTACATTTCTATGGCGCGTGATATAAGCTCTAAAGTACTAGAGAATAAAAAAATAAGTCATTTACGACAACAAATCGCCAACGATTTTCACGATGAAATGGGCAATAAACTAGCAGCAATTACATTAAACTCGAACATACTTTCTATGCGCATGCAAGATAAACCAGAGTTGCGCGATACCTTAAATAAAATTGAAGAAACATCTAAATCTCTATACCAACACTCGCGCGATTTCATTTGGTCGATTGACTCCAAAAGCGACGATTTACGTGAGATATTCTCCTATCTACGCGATTTTGGCGAAGATTTTTTTCACTCTCTACCAGTCGATTTTTTAGTGAGCAGCAAAGATTTTAGCGAACAAAAGAAAGTGATACTGCCCATGTATTCGGGCCGACACATCATCTTGATTTTCAAAGAAGCCATCACCAACGCCGCCAAACACTCACAATGCAAAAACATCACTTTATCTTTAGATGTTAGCGAATCGACTTTTAAAATTATTTTACTCGATGATGGTAATGGCATTATAGAAGGAAGTAAAAAAGGAAAAGGTCTTTCATCAATACAAGAAAGGGCAAAAAATATTGGCTGCACACTGCAAATAAACTCAAATTCAAAGGGAACAGAAATTGTGCTTGAAGGAAAACTACCTAATTCGGGTAGTGCGCAGTAACAATAACAAAACTACCTTTACTACATGACAAACAAAATTGTAATCATAGAAGACAACGACCAAATTAGAGAAGCCTTTACTTTGCTGCTCAATCTTCGTGATGACTTCTCGGTAGTAAATAGTTATTCGAATTGCGAAGATGCCATCAAAAATATTGAAGACGATGCGCCCCACATCATTTTAATGGATATCGATTTACCAGGCATGAGTGGCATTGAAGGCACAAAAATCATCAAGAAAAAGCTACCAGCAGCAAACATCATCATCATCACCGTTTTTGAAAATGGCAAGACCGTTTTTGAAGCTTTATGTGCTGGCGCAACCGGCTATTTAACCAAAAATAGTGATAAGGATAGGTTGATGAGCGCCATCGACGAAGTCATAAAAGGAGGCGCTCCAATGAGCAGTAAAATTGCACGTTTGGTGGTGCAATCTTTTCAAAAAAACATGAACTCTCCACTTACCTCTCGCGAAACAGAAATACTCTCTCAAATCGCCGAAGGTAAAAGCTATACCAACATTGCCGATGCTATATTCATCTCCAAGGAAACGGTAAAATACCACATTAAAAACATCTACATTAAACTGCAAGTAAACAACAAGGCCGACGCTATCAAGCGCGCCAATGAAGATCGTTTAATTTAAGCGCAAAACCACCTATTTTGGGTAGTACAACAAGAGTTTAATGCAACTAATTTTGATGCACCAAAACTTCTACTCATGGAAATTAAAAGATTTATACCCGTTGCCCTTTTTGTATTGTCGTGGCTTATTTTATTTTTTTCGGCATCACTCATCAACTAAAATTGAAATACTACCCAGTATGGGGAGTACAAAGCAGCCTACTAAGGGCGTAGCTTTGAGGCATTAATTAAAAATCCACTCCTATGAACAAAAAAATTACTTCATTATTCCTTTCCTTATTTACTACTGCATTGCTTATGGCTCAAACAGCGCCTGTATTGCATTTTAAGTTTGCCAACAACCTCAACGATTCTTCAAGCAACTATTTTACTACTACATCTCTTGGTAGCATTTCTTATGCAGATGGCCGAAAATCAGATGCCAATAGTTCATTAATCACCACATCTGGAGCTGTTAAAACCAACGGATCAGGCGGTGCTTTTAAGGTAACCTTTCCCTTTACCTTTGCTACTTGGGTGAAGCCATACAATTTAAATGCAGTAAACCCCTTGTTCACGTCTGAAGACGATCAGACGGTGTACAGCGGAATTTGGGTGCAAATCATCTCAGATGGAACAGTGGCTGCAAATGTTGGGAATGGAGGATCTCCTAATGCTAGCGGAAGAAAATCGGCAGTAACCAACTCCCCAGTAATCACTCAAATGAACACGTGGTACCAAATTGTGGTGGTTGCGAACTCGGTTTCAAACATCTCTATTTATGTTAATGGAGTTCTAGCGCCGTCTACACTTTCTGGTGATGCAACAAGCTTGGTTTACCTTAACGGAAATGCCAATAACGTAGCCAAAGTAGGTTCATACACCAAAGGAAGTTCCAACAATTACTACTTCGAGGGGGCTATAGATGAAATGGCCTTGTGGTCTTCTGCTATAAGCGGCAATGAGTTAACCGACATTTTAAATGATGGTATGATCAACTACACATCTGTACAAAACATCGCAAGTGCTAATTTCAGCATCTACCCTAACCCTGCCAACAGCAACGCAACGCTTGTTCTTCCACCAAATTACAGTGAAGAAAATACTTCTCTTAAGATATATGATGTAATGGGCGCTGTGGTAAAAGAAGATGTAATTTCTTCAACAAAAACATATGCTTTGAATGTAGAAAACTTAGCAAAAGGTTTGTACTTCATTCAATTGCAAAACAATGGTACAATATCTCAACAAAGCATTGTTGTACAATAATTTTCCCTCCTCTTCAACCCCTGTAAAACTCTGGCCCTCTGCCAGAGTTTTTTTATTTCAAAATATTTAAAAAACTACCCATAGTGGGGGATACAACGATCTTGCTTCTGCACATAGCTTTGCTGCACTAAAAACAAAAACCATTTTATGAAAAAACAGTTACTTACTTTAATGATCGTTGCTTTTTTAAGCAATGTATCCTTTGCGCTTAACAAAGCCATGAACTTAAACCCTAGTGGATATGGCGCTACTTCAACCTATCCTTTATCAGGGGTATCGGCCTTTACTTTTGAAACTTGGTTCAATGGTTCATCGGGAACAACTTATGCACGTTTAATAAGCTTTTCTAATTACGCTTTTGAAATTACTGGCGGTGGCGGTACAATTAG
>ENA-UPTJ01001151-UPTJ01001151.1-marine-metagenome-genome-assembly--contig:-NODE-1151-length-14730-cov-4.670256_pt1 | contig 14730 bp, 10 predicted proteins | sample MGYA00238168_ERZ767080 | MGnify/ENA primary metagenome ERZ767080 (study PRJEB28935, sample SAMN06266237) | marine metagenome | isolation source: Columbia River Estuary | place: USA:Columbia River... | reverse complement strand
TTCCGGAATGGTCGTTGCAAAGGCCGACCTGAGCGAGCCCTGGAACCGCAACCGCAGCTTGTATCCCAAAGCCGATGTGCCCAATGGCATTGCATACGATGCGGAAAAAAAGAAGATTTATGTGACGGGTAAATGGTGGCCGCAGCTCTACGAGATCGAATTCTCCAATTAATTAGGCCGCATTACATAGACCAAGGAGCTGCCTCGATCGGTTTGCTTCATCGTCTTGAGATTGGAGTTCAGCCCAACCAAAAACGAGCGCAACCATCGGCTACTCCCCTGCTGGTGTTGATGGCTCAGTAACGCAATATAAAAAGCATCGTACCACATGGGACGAACAGAGGCAAGGCTAAAGCCATTTCGGTTTGACAACGAACGAACCGCCTCGGGTGAAAAATGATAGAGATGCCGGGGTACATCATAAGCGGCCCACCACTTCCCAAAATATTGCGCATCCCAGGAAGTATAGTTGGGTAAGGCAATCAGCAGACTGCCCCCCGGCTTCAATAAGCGATGAAACTGCTGCATATATCCATTCAAGTCATGCACATGCTCCAATACATGCCAAAGGGTGATGGCGTCTACGGATGCAGAAGGCAATTGGAACAATTGTTCAATATCAAGTAAAGCGATCCCAAAATCGGCTTGGGCCACTTTTCGGGCTGATGGATCCGGTTCCAATCCGTCGGCCTGCCATCCAGATTTGCGCAGCGCTTCTACAAATGCGCCGGTACCACTGCCCACATCCAATACCCGACCCCCGGGCGTTCCGATAGCCTTCTCCACCCACTTCACTTTCTGCTGCAAGGTTCGCTTGCGCACTTGCTGATAGATTCGATTGATCAGCCCCCGACTGGTGTTGCTGTGCGAGATGTAATCCGTCGATTGATAATACTTCGATGACGCCTGTTGATCCGGTGCCCCTTGGGTCAAACGACAACCGCATTGACGACATTCCATGATCGTAAAGGATTCCCGACTCACCAATTGATCGATCACATTAAAAACGGCCACTAGATCAGCCTGCTGGCAAACTGGACAGGAAGAATAATGTATGCGATCAGCCATGAGTTAAATAAAATGTATCAACGGATTTCCTGATAAGGCAACGTCCCTGAATGATCGGGAAGCAATTCGGTTTTGATCTTAGAAGATCCAACCGCTGGCGTACACCCTTTTTGCTGAACAGTCCATGTTACAAATCCTACGGCTAGAAGGCTGGCGATCAAAATCAACCAAAATCCCACGTCCCGCCGAAGGCTAACTGCGGCAGTTTCTATTTCGGGTAGACCCGCAAGAGAAACCGATGGCATCGTCGGAAGGCTGGTCGCTGCCCAATTCCACTCGGTGCTGTTTCCCTTTGACAAAGTGCCAAAGCCAAACACATCGGTCGCCACTTGATCCGACTTTACTGTACTCAACCAGGAATGATATTGCTGCTTTATCTCCAATACGGGTAGTCGGCTAAAGCAGGATAATCGCTCGAATAAAGTATCGGGTGCTTGCGTGCCGGCATTGACGGAAAGACACAACGACCATTGAGCCGGATAAACGATCGAATCCGATTCACTGACATAGGCCGAACGCCGCTCCCAATGCAATAGACCAATCCCTTCCAACGGAAGTGATTCAGTAGTTGCCAACCAATCACGAAAAACGAATGCCATCAGGGAATTGATTTGTCGAGTGAAATTACGATTCCCCCGACAAAATGAAAGCCATAAACCGGATATTGCGACCAACGGCTGTAGGATCTGTTCAACAGGTTGTTCAATTGCAACCACCCGCGGATCGATTTGGTGACCGGCATTTCCGCGCCCAGGTTCAAGTCAAGTGCCCCTTCGGTGCGACGCGCCAACCCGGATTTGGTCAGGTAATAAGGAGCAAACCAAGAATATACATCTGCTTGTAACGTAAGCAGCTTGGGCCATCGATAGGTGCCATGCAGATTCCAGGTTACGGGCAACAAGCCCCAAGGTTCAGCCTGTCCAACCAATCCATGATAATTATTCCAGGTCAGATCACCCCGGATCGACCAACGATCGGCCTGCTGATAACTGAACTTCCCACGAGCATAAAGATTCTGCATTCGGTCGGCATAGACGGTTTGAAAACTACGGCCATCACTGGCTTGGCTGGTGTCGTTGATGAATAAATACTGATTTTGAATCGTGGCATATCCCACTTGCAGTTCATAAATCCAATGCGATCGTCGTTGATACTGGAAACGAACGGAGCGATCGATCTCGCCACGATTGCGCCATTGACCAGGCATTTGGATCCAGGGATTGACCGTATAAAGGTCGCGGTAGCCGGTCCGCTGCAATTCACCCGTCCATTGCAAACGCACCCAATACGGCTTCCCAGAACGGTTCCATTGGAACATGAAGTCCGGGTACATGCGCACACCGGCCGAATCGCCACTTGGGCGAATCCCTGCCTGAATTGACCAATGCGGACGATCCAGTCGAAGCGAGGGATTCAAACTATATACCGAGTTGGTGCGGGTGGAACGATCCGCATACCGGATCTGTCCCCAAGTGGCTGCGCCCAGTACCTGCAGCGAAAACTGATCATTGAATGCATACCGAATGGGGAGCTTGATGTGAGCAGAAAGGTCTTTGTTGCTAAACCGATCGCCCACATAATCAAAGCCAACAACCGGATCCAATTGAAATCCTGATTGATTGGGTTGTATGGGCCGATATCCGAATTCGATCCCAATTCGATGAAAGCTTTGACGAATCGAATCCAACGGCAACGAGGGACGGCTGGCATCCAATCCATATTTATTGGCTGCCAAACGCGCGGCCGATAAAACCGTCGTCCAAGCACCCTTGCTCCCCGAAGGCAATTGACCGTGTACGCGGATTGAGGAAAGGGAATAATCTTGAAAAGCAAGCTTTCCCGAAGCAGCGCGATGATCGGCGTAAACATGTATTGGGTTGTGTTTTCCCAATTCAATCGCCAGTGAAGCATAGGGGTTGCGCAAGTTGCCGTATCCCAATTTCAGGTATTGCGCAGCGGCAAATCCACGATTGGAATCAGCCTGATAAGCCAATGGTTTCAGTGTTCCGGGCTGATACGTAATGGAAAGCTCTTGGCTAGGAATTCGATAAATAAGTTTGGGGCGGGTTGTGTCGGCTTGAGGTGGTTGAGGGGCAAACTGAATCTTCACAGGCTCGCGCAACAAAGGCTTGAAAGCCGACACGATGTCAACGCTTCCTGTACCGGCGGTATCGCGTCGTTCCCGCTGTGCAAGTACGGGTTGGGCAAGCATCGATCCCCAACAAGCCAAGCAGAATAGAAAAATTTTTGAGCTCATCAAGAATCCAGTTTTGTTTTTTTCTTTTCCGCCTCCATTACTTTTTGCAATTTCTCCCGGGCTTCTGTTTGCAGAACCGGGTCTTCGGCGTTTTCCAGTACACTTTGGAATGTTGCCTTTGCATTGAAATAATCGTTTTGCTGGAAATACACATCACCGATCAATAAAAAAGATTGGGTCACCCAGGGTTCGTATGAGCCGGAGCGACGAATGGTTTCTTGAGCTGCTTTCTCCGCTTCGGTAAACTTGCTCAATTGCATATAAGCAAAAGCAATCTGGTAGCGGGCTTCCGCAGCCAAAGCGCCCTTGTTAAAGGTCAAGACGGAACGATAGAGATCGATCACTTCCGTCCATTTGGAGGAAGCCTGCGCCTGTTTAGCCAAAAGCGTATAAGAAATGGATTTGTCATCCGACGTCGCATTTTTCTCGCTTATAAGCATGCGTGCCGCTTCTACCCCACTGGCCCAATCTTTCAATTGTACATAGGCTCGGACAATGCCGCGCCTTGCCTCTATGCTCCATTCCTGGTTACGCGTAACGGTGAGGAGACCTGTGTAATAACGAACGGATGAAGCCGGGTCGTTCTGTTCAAAATAGGCAATGCGTGCCGCCGACCGCCAAGCAATCTCTTCATATTTATTGGGGCGACGTACCAGCAAGGAATCAAAACACCTTCGAGCAGCCGACCAATTCTTCTGCTGTGCATAGAGCCCGGCGCATTGATCAAAGGCCTTTAATCGATGTTGACCACGTGGATGATCGAGTAAATATTTCTCCAATGCCGTGAGCGCAGCCGCATCCGCCCCGCTTTGATATAAGCGATCCGCGGCCAGATAAGTAAGCGAGTCGGCCACGGGATAATCCAACGGTCTGCCGATCTCGTTCATATAGCTTACAAACTCGACCGGCTTCCCCATCTCTACGTATACTTGACGAATGTTTTCCAGTGCATCAGCCGACTCTTCGCTGTCGGGGAATCGTCGAACAAGTTCTCTCAACCGTTGTAAGGAAGATTCGTAAGCGTCCAAATTGTACCAACAGATCCCTTGCATCAACAAAGACTGAGCGACCCATTGGTCTTGCTTGGCACGCGCGATCACTTGATCGAGTGCGGGTATGGCTTCCCGAAACTTACGTTCCGCGATGTACGTATTGGCGGTCTCTAAATACGTATCGGGCAACAAAGATGAATTGGGATATCGATCAGCGATTTGTTGCAACAGGCGGATCTTCTCAGATGAATTCTTTATGCCCGCAATCAGTGCCAATTGGAACTGCGCATAATCTGCCGCTGGCCATTGCATCAACACTGCCCGTTCATAGTAAGCTTTTGCCTTGTTGAAATCGCGTCGCATGTATTGACAATCACCAGCACGCAACCAGGCATCTTGCACCAAAGCACTGGGCTGTCCCGGCATGTTACGCGTGACGAGTTGAAACTGATCGCCCGCCCAAGCATAATTACCCAAACGCAGATAGGAATATCCCAGCGTGTAACGCGCATGGGTTGCGTTTACTTCGCCGGCGGATACATTGGATGCGCCCAAAAACTCGTTGAGATGGGATACGGCCAACGTGGGGTCATTTCTTCGATAGGCGATTTCACCCGACCAAAATTGCGCCATTGATTTCCAGGTTCCGGCAGCCGGATCGCGCATCACCTGATCCAACAAGATCTGTGCTCTTTCCAGCAACTGATCATTCATCAACTCCATCGCCCGGCCATACCAAATGCGGGGAAACCAACGTCGAAGGATTGCCGATGGCCGGTCAATTCGATCTACCCACTGCAACGCTTGTCGAAAATCATTGGTTCCGGCCAATACCATCACCATCAGCTCTTGGGCTTCATCGATGGAACCGGAACGCGGATAGTCGGCCGTAAACTGCTCGAGACTGCTCCGCGCTTCATTCAGGTAGCCGAGCTCATAAGAAAGTTTGGCATACTGAAACAAAGAAACCTCTCGCTGATCGCGATAATTATTATTTCGAGAACAAAATTGAAACGCCGTGCGGGCACTGGATAGATCACCTGTTTTGAGGTAGGCATCTCCCAACAGATACATTGCGTGCTGACTCAAAGAATCAGCTCCCCCACTCAGTTCTCGGAAACCTGGGATACAGGCCGCATACTGAGCAGATTGATGATAGCAATAAGAAAGCTCATATATATCCTCCCGACGAATCTTATCGGACCGCTCCACGTAATCTTTTAAAAACGGCAGGGCTTTATCAAATTCACGCCGCTCAAAATAGGCATGGCCGAGCAGCTGCTTTAGTGGCAATTCATAATACTGTGATCCGGGCTCGGATAATTTCTTCTCTACATACCGAATCGCCTCTTGTTTCTGCCCCTGGAGGTAATAGATCTGTCCGATGTAATACGGAACGATGCTTCGGTATTCCGGATGGGCCTCAACCAATTGTAAACTGGCGAGTGCATTTCCATAATCCTGATTGCGTAAACTGAGAAACCCGAAATAGTAATTGGCTGCTGCACAGTCCGGATGGATCGTTCGTGTTCGCACACTGTCAAAAAAGGGAAGTGCTCGGTCGAACCTTTGTGCAATGAAATGGGTATAACCTAAGATGAAATGACGGTGAACCTGTTCGTCTTTTCGCAAATTGCGCGCATCGATCCATTCCAAATCATGCTGCGCATCCGGATATCGTTGGTTGCGAAAGTGATGATCGGCCAGGTAATAAGACAGCGAATGCATGTAACTGGGCGGGTTGGAACGTAGAATAAAACGTGTAGCCTCCTCCACGGCCACTTCTTCATCCAGCTGTACCCCACAAGCCAAGCGGTAATAATCCGATTCCGCCTGATCAACAACCGGATGGATCACTGAACCCATCGTGTTCCGCATCTGCAGAAAAATCGGGTAGGCCAAGGCAGCTTTCCCATCGTAAAACCAATGGACTGCTTGATCCCATTGCTGACGGGGATCGAGATCCGTTGCGGTTCGCTGCGCAATACCGGGAAAGACGCAAACACAGAATATAAAAAATAAAAAGAAGACGCGCATAGGTGGTTGTGTAAATAGAACGCCCGAATATCAAGTTTTATTGGGGCTTTGCACAAAGTTGGTTTCGAACAGCTGTGGATAAAGCGGTCTCGGTTCAATTTAACATTCCCTTCAGGTAGCTGAAATATGCTTACATTAGATGCACTAAACCACCCCGCATGAGTCGTTTTTTCAGCACCAAATACAACGAAGGCGCTTTGGACTTTTCGCTGTTCATACTTCGGTTGACCGGAGGCGGACTAATGGTCAAGCACGGATTCGACAAACTCATCCACTTCACAGATACCGTTAAAAAATTTCCCGATCCGATCCACATTGGATCCACCCTCTCGCTGGCGCTGGTGATCTTCGCCGAATTCTTTTGTGCCGTGCTCTTAATATTCGGCCTCTTGACCCGACTGGCGGCCGTGCCGCTGGTGATCTCCGGATTTATAGCCTTGTTTTTAGTACACCAAGGCAGATTCTTTGACGACGGGGACAAAGCAGCCCTTTTTCTAGCTATGTTCCTCTTCTTGTTGTTCACCGGACCCGGCAAATTCAGCCTGGATCGTTTGATCGGCAAATAAACGCATGTTCAGTCACGAAACACAGATCCGCGTCCGCTACGCGGAGACCGACCAAATGGGCGTGGTTTATCACGGAAACTATTTCCCTTTTTTGGAATCCGGACGCGTTGAAGCCATCCGCTCCTTAGGCATGTCTTACGCCGACTTGGAAAAAATCGGCATCCAGATGCCCGTCGTGGAGATTCAGTGCAAATACCTGCGCCCGGCCCGCTACGATGACCTGCTACGCGTTCTAACCTCGTTGCCGAAACTTCCAACCGACCACCGGATCGAATTTCATCAAGAGATCTATCGAGATTCAGATGAGCTCTTGTTCAAGGCTCAGATCAAATTGTATTTCTGGGACAAGGATAAAAATGAAAAAACAGTCATGCCAGCCGCGCTGCTGGACCGGTTGAAATCCTTCTACCATGAGTGAGATTTCATCCATCCCTGAAACCGAAACCAGCTTGCTCCCCAAGTTTCCCGCTGCCGAGCAAACCCCGACGTCTTCCATCGGCAAATCCATCCTCAGTCTTTTGATCTACTTAGCCGCTGGCTATTGGTTATTTCGGGATGTATCCACCCTACTCATGATCACGTTTGTGATCCTCTTGCACGAAGGCGGTCATTTCATAGCGATGCGCTGGGTGGGTTACAAAGATCTGGGTGTTTTTTTTCTTCCCTTGATCGGCGCATATGTATCCGGGAACAAACGCGTGATCACACAACGCGAGTCGGCCTGGGTGCTATTGGCCGGACCACTGCCGGGTATTCTATTGGGCTTGGGAGTTTGGTATCTTTTAAAAATTGGATACGTACCCTCCATCGGCCCCGCCGGAATCAATCTAAACAGCCTCGCGTTTTTATTGATCATATTAAATGGTTCCAACCTCCTACCGATTTTTCCTTTTGATGGAGGACAATTGTTGAATCGGGTTTTTTTAGATGAGGAAGGCATCATCAGCAACTTGTTCGTGATTCTGTCGGCCCTCATTCTAGGATACCTGGCCATCCAATTCAAGATGTATCCATTGTTGATCTTTCCGATCGGATTATTATTTCGCCTGTGGAAAAGCCGCGCCGCACAGCGTATTGAGAAACGAATCGAGGAGTCTCAGATTAATACAGAAGTTAGTTACGCAGAACTTCCCGACGCCGATTACTGGCAGATCCGGCGCATCCTGATCGAGGACGATCGATCCTGCCGCAACTGGGCCGGCGAACACCTGAATGATTATTCGCCGCAGGAAGCGTCGATCCAGCAAGCCGTAGAGGGGCAGTTGCACCGAACGCTGGTCCAGGACTTATCCGTCAGCGCCAAATGCCTGATCGCCGCCCTTTGGATACTGGCTTTATTTGTTCCTTTCTGGCTCTGGTTGCGTTGAGGGGGAAAGGACTACTTTTGCGCCGGAAATCATGGCTACCCACTTACCCACCGCTTCCATCATCACCATCGGCGATGAATTGTTGATCGGCCAAACGATCGATACCAACAGCGCATTCATTGCACAGGAATTAAATCGGATCGGCATCTGGGTACGTCGACGTGTCGCAGTAGGCGATCAGGCTGAAGAAATACGCAATGCGTTGGATCAAGAAGCGATGAAATCGGATTTGATCTTGATCACTGGCGGACTGGGCCCAACAGCCGATGACATGACCAAGCCATTGCTTTGCGATTATTTCGGAGGAAAATTGGTCCGGGATGAATCAGTACTCAAGCACATCGAGTATTTGTTTCAAGAAGTGTATCGCCGTCCGGGGGCCTTACTCGAGCGCAACAAACGTCAGGCCGATGTGCCCGATGTTTGTGAAGTACTGCCCAATGCCATTGGCACAGCTCCCGGCATGCTTTTCAGAAAAGAAGGGAAGATCTTCATCTCCTTGCCGGGTGTTCCAGCTGAAATGAAAAAATTGGTGGCCGAGCAAGTGCTCCCATTACTTTCCAAAGAATGGATCACCGCCTCGATCCAACACAAAACGTTGATCACCGCCGGAGCGGGCGAATCGGTACTGGCTGAAGCACTTGCACAATTTGAGCAAAAGCTCCCCCCTTCCATCAAACTCGCTTACCTGCCCAAATACGGGATGGTAAAATTGCGACTGACTTATGTTGGTGAATCGGATTTAGTTGGCTTGGATTTATTGAACCGTCTATTCCCTGAACTCGAAGCGTTGGTTCAAGAATGGCTGATCGCATCGGAAGATGTTGGCCTGGAGATCCTCATTGGGGAGTGGATGAAAAAAAATAATAAAACCCTCGGAACCGCGGAGAGCTGTACCGGAGGCAGCATTGCGCAGGTACTAACGTCTATCCCCGGATCTTCTCAATATTTCATTGGCAGTGTCGTCAGTTACGCAAATCGAATCAAAGTCGATCTGTTGAATGTTCAGCAAGAAACCCTGCTAACGGTTGGTGCGGTCAGTGAACAAGCGGTCAAAGAGATGATTCAAGGCGGACTGCAGATCCTGGGAACGGATTTCATGGTTTCTGTTAGCGGCATTCTGGGGCCCGGTGGGGCTACCCCCGAAAAACCGGTTGGCACTGTTTGGATCGCAGCCGGCACCAAGGAAAAAACCATTACCCGCAAGCTGAATCTTCAATTCGATCGCACCCGAAACACGGTCATTACCACCCACCAAAGTTTGCTGCTGCTGTGGGAACTTTTGCGGACTAACGAAGGTTAGCCGAGCGTACGAATTCCCTAACTTTACCACGTAAAAAATCACTATGGCTCTGGTCGATCTCGTTATGCCCAAACTGGGCGAAAGCATCATGGAAGCCACCATTTTAAAGTGGCACAAGCAGCCCGGAGACTCCGTGTCCTTGGATGAGACCGTATTGGAGATCGCCACCGATAAAGTCGACAGCGAGGTGCCCAGTACTACAGCTGGCGTGATCGAGGAGCTTCTTTGGAATGTGAATGACGTCGTTCCGATCGGATCCGTGATCGCCCGCATTCGAACCGGGGCCCTGGAATCCGCTTCACCTACTCCGGCGCCCATTTCTGCCACGCCCGCTCCGTCGAGTCCTGCTCCTGTTCAAGAGGCCGTGGTAGTGGAAACCAGACCCGCGCCAATGCCGGTTCCTGTCTCAAACGCAAACAACGGCTCAAATAAATTTTATTCGCCCCTGGTGTTGAATATTGCCGCGAGTGAGGGTGTTGGACTTGCCGAACTTGAAACGATTCCCGGTAGTGGCAATGAAGGTCGGGTGACGAAGAAAGACATTCTTCAATACGTAGCACAACGTGGTCAACGTCCTGCCGGCAATGCGCAGCCGGTACCAACATCAACCGAAATGCGTGTTCCGTTGAAACAGATCGAGCCATCCAGCTCCATGCCCGTTCCGGTTGCATCCGGCAATGTGGAGGTCGTGGAGATGGACCGCATGCGCAAGCTCATTGCCGAGCACATGGTGCGAAGCAAACAGACCAGCCCGCACGTCACCAGTTTCACCGAAGCCGATGTGACCAACCTGGTCATGTGGCGTGACAAATGCAAAAAAGAATTTGAGAAACGCGAAGGCACCAAGATCACCTTCACCCCGTTGTTCATTGAGGCCATCGTTCGATGCATCAAAAAGTTCCCGTTGATCAATAGCTCGCTGGAGGGTCATCACATCCTGATCAAGAAAGACATCAACATTGGAATGGCAACGGCCCTTCCTTCCGGAAACCTCATTGTACCGGTGATCAAAAATGCAGATCAGCTGAATTTGGTTGGATTGACCAAGCAGGTCAATCAACTGGCTGATGCAGCACGCAATGGCAAACTCAAAGTGGACGATACCCAGGGGGGAACCTTTACACTCACCAACGTAGGGACCTTTGGCAGTTTGATGGGTACACCCATCATCAATCAGCCTCAAGTGGCCATCTTGGCAGTTGGTGCGATCAAGAAACGTCCGGTCGTAGTAGAAACGACTGCAGGCGACAGCATTGCCATCCGACACATGATGTATTTGAGCATGAGCTACGATCACCGAATCGTGGATGGCAGCTTGGGAGCCACCTTCTTGACGGCTGTTGCGAAGGAACTAGAGAATTTCAATCCGGAGCGCGATTTTTAATCGTTCGCGGCTTGAATCTTCATTCGTCGACCAACTCCAATCCCCACTCCTTCCCTTTCTGAATGGCTGGAACGCCGTCGGTGAGCCATTTGGCGGGTTTATCCCCTTTCAGCAACCAATCAAAAAACTGCTGTTCGCGGATCGAGATATCTTTCTGATTTTTTCGTTCGCGCAGGTTGTGCGCTTCTCCGTTGTAGTTCAGCATCCAAGATGGCTTATTCAGCCGACGCATGGCGGTAAATAGCTCAATACCCTGATACCAAGGCACCGCTCCATCCGCATCATTGGCCATGATCACCATGGGGGTGAAAATCTTTGGAACATGAAACAGGGGTGAATTCTTAATGTAGAGATCGGGACGCTCCCAAAGGGTAGCACCAATCCGGCTCTGTGCTTTCTCATATTGAAATTGCCGATTCAATCCACTCTCCCAACGAATACCTCCATAAGCACTGGTCATGTTCGCAACCGGAGCCCCCGACCAAGCGGCTTTGAAGATATTGGTCATGGTAACCAACTGGGCCACTTGTATACCGCCCCAGCTTTGTCCTTGAATGCCCATGTTCTTTCCATCGATCCAAGGCTTTGCTGCGAGTGACTTGGCCGCGCTCACTACATAATTGTAGGCACTTTGTGCGGGTTGACCGGTCGTGTAGTGAATATCCGGTGAGCAAACGATGTAACCGCGACTGACGAAGAAGGAAATATTCAATCGACTGCCGGTGGGCGTAGGCGGAATGTATTGGTTCAATGCGTCCGTGTGCGTCTCATAGAAATAAAGGATCAACGGATATTTTTTCTTGGGATCAAAATTTTCTGGCTTGTACACGACCCCTGTTGCGGGCTTCCCATCCAATGCCGTCCATCGATACAACTCAGCCGTCCCCCAGTTGTAGTTCTGCTGCTGCGGGTTCAGATTCGACAACTTGACCGGGTTCGAATTACTCACCTGGGTGTATAGATCCGGAGACTGCTGAAAGTTCTCTAGCGTATAGATCCATCGATCGGCCTGTTTGGCCTTTTGGATCGAAGTGATGATGTTTGGGATAAAAGCAGTGAGCCGTTGAGTGGTCAAAGAGCTTCCGTTCCAATTCGTCTGGATCAATTGCTCCTTTTTATCGCTTTCCCGGAATCCCCGAATGGCCAAGGGTTGCCCAACTTGCCAAGGCTTTTCATCGGATTGCAAACGCACCAACCGATATCTAACCTTATGTTCCCGTCCCTTGTCGGTCAATCGAATCGGCGGCTTGCTATTCGACGTATCCAATTTCCACAGATCAAACCGATCGTAGATCAAACAGGCGGTGTTATCGGCCAGCCAGCCGGCAAATCCATGTGGATTCGGATCATCCGGTACATCGTTCTCTTCTTCCCACAGCGGATGCTTCACCCCTTTGGAGATCGCGCGGATCTTCGATCCATTCCACAACTGGTACTGCTTCTTTTTAAGATCGTACCATACCAAGGCTTCCCCATCGGGAGAAACATTGGCCGCATTCAACACCACGGATGCGTTGTGTGTGATCATGGTTCGCTCACCAGACTCTGCATCGATCGAATAGATATCGCGATCCAGGCGTCCGGTCCATTGGCTCACCAGCCGATAGCCACTATCTGCCAACCCATAGAAACGATCGCCGTCGCCATTACTACTCAACAGCACCTGTGGCATAGAAGGTGTAGCTAGCTGAATCACGTGTGAAGTATTCAGGTCAAAATATGCCAGGTAGTTGCGTTGAAGTTCGCGGCTTAAATTGTAGAGCTGCTGTGTTTGCAAGTAGTCGTCCTGGTAATGCCAGATATCCAGCTTGACCAGGTCCATTTCGATTCGGCTTGTGTCCTTGGCTGGCTGAATGGGCGCTGTTCCAAAGAACAATCGATTGCCCCTTGGGCTAAAACGAAGATTGCTGAACTCACTTGGCGCATACCCCAAGCGCATGCCGGGTGTATGCCGATCAACCAAGATCTTGGCCGAATCCATACCTCGACGGTAGTGCCAAATGCGGTAAGACTTCATTAATTCCTTGGGACGCGCATCGCGCTCGGCCAGAAAAACTAGGTCACGGCCGTCCTCACTAAAGGTGAATAGTTTAAAATCATTTCCACCGCGGCTGATCGTATATAGAGAATCCGTGATCAGATCCAGGCCCTGCACGCGCGGTTTGCTGGTTGAATCATCCGGATCAACGGAACGTTCGAGTGCCAATTGAAATCCTTTGGGACTGAATTGATAGTCCAACACCTGCGGTATGATTCGTTGCTTGCCGGTGCGAAGATTCATGACGACCAGATCCGTTCCGGCTTCATTTCCATTTGATCCACTGCCCTCATCCTCCGCATCAACCGGATCGAACTCATCCGATCGGCTTTTCTTTTTAGTGGACGTGGAAATGAGCTGAAGTTGATTTTGCAGAGAATCAATGACCAAACGCAAACTATCCACTTTGGGGTCGACCGCGGGAGCTACTTTTTTAGTTGGCAATTTTTTTATGGGCGTTTTATCCAAATGCCAAGCCACCCAACCACCGGTTGAGTCCGGGAATTTGTAGCTTTTTACACCGGCGATCTTTCGAACAGAATCTGTAACCAAATCGATGAGTAGGAAGGAATCTTTGGGTTGATCGTCGGGTTTTTTCTTGCTGATCTTAGCGGCGCGTGTATCGGAAAAGAGAGGCTTTATTTTAGCGAAAAGATATTTACTGTTTGGTTCGAATTGGAGATTAAAGGCTCGGGGGATGGCTTTTTGAGCGCCAGACCGGATAAATCCTTGCAGATACAGATTCCCATCTCCTTCCTGCGGGTCAACGGTATAGCCCACCCAATTCCCATCGGGGCTGATTTGTTTTTCGCCGACCCGTTGCCAGAAATCATAGACCGTATGATCGAGCGGTTTTTTTTGGGCAGTTAGGGTCAAAGAGATACAGAGGGCTATACCTATGAAAAATCCAAATTTGAACATGGGATTCGATTGATACCGAAAGTTATTGCATTTACGGATTCCGTTTACGCAGCAAGGGCCAGGCATGCAGAAAGAGAGCCAGCAGAATTAGGCCGGCCCCGTAAAAGAAGCCAGTATGCAAAAAATGATCCTCTTGGAAAAGCAAAAATGCCAGGGCGATCCCATAAATCGGCTCTAGGTTGTAACTAAGATTGACCGTAAAAGCGGAGAGTTTTTTCAGGGCGGCTGCCGAAAGCTGAAAGGCCCAGACGGAACAACCGCCCACCAAGACTAGTATCCAACCCCAATCCGCCCAGGACGGAATGGTTGTTCCACGATCTGAATAAGGCAGATAAAAGGGCAGTAAGCAGGACAAGAAAATGAAACCGCCTGTCTGCTGCCACGATAGCAATGTTTTGGCCGATACTTGTTGAAGGAAGAACCGGTTCCAGATCGGAAAAAGTGAACCCAGTAACGCAGAGATCATGCCCAAAATCATACCAGTCTTGTATTCGACATCAAAATAAAACACCAGATAGATCCCCAATAGCGTTAGCAATCCTAACCCAACCTCTACCCATCGAAATCGAGTTTTCAATATCAGCGGCTCAAATAAGGCGGTGAAAAAACCAATCGAGGAAAAGCAAACCAGTGCGATGGATACATTGGCGTATTTGATGGAAGCGTAGAAAGTGAGCCAATGCAAAGTTGCTACTACGCCTACGGCCATGATCGGAAGTATTTGTTTCCAATGCAAGGGAGTTGACTTGGGCAGGAATAGCCGCCATACCCAGAATGCCAGTGCGGTCAGTCCAACC
>ENA-UPTJ01001150-UPTJ01001150.1-marine-metagenome-genome-assembly--contig:-NODE-1150-length-14740-cov-4.381818_pt1 | contig 14740 bp, 7 predicted proteins | sample MGYA00238168_ERZ767080 | MGnify/ENA primary metagenome ERZ767080 (study PRJEB28935, sample SAMN06266237) | marine metagenome | isolation source: Columbia River Estuary | place: USA:Columbia River Estuary... | reverse complement strand
GGTCATGCTGGTGAAGTATTTCTCAGCACGCAGTGAAACCGTTACCGATCGCCTAGTAGAGCCCATGCAGTTCACTGACAATTACGAGGCTATTTCAGCCTTTGAGGTGAGTACAGAGCAGAATAAGTACTTCAACATTGAGCGTATCTCGGAAGTACGGTTACTGGATTCTGACATGTTTTTTGAGGACCAGCACGAGTTCTTCAAACCCGATGTTTTTGGATTCCAAGGAAAAGAGATGGACAAGGAAGTGGAGTTTGAGATGTCGCTCCGCGCCAGCTTGCTCCTAAAAGAAGAATACCCAATGGCCCGGGCTTATATCAAAGCGCTCCCAGGAGGGAAGCGCTTTGTATTTAAGGCCAAAGTGCAGGCGTATGAGGGGCCTGCGAGGTTTGTGAAAGGGTTTAGTCAAGATACTGAAGTTATCGGATCTGAGGACTTTAAGAGTTATGTAAAATCCATTCCATAGTGAGTGTATAGCTAGCCTAATTGACTATTCTCCTAAAACAGCTTTTTGAAGTAGCATTTGACTATTTCCGTAAAAGGGAACATCGGTTTTTCCCAATATCGATGGAGGCAATGTCCCTATCTCACCAAGGTTTTCCATAGGCACTAGTACTGTTTTGGCGCCATTCTCAGATAGTAACGTCACCTTGTCAGCAAAGTTACCAGAGCGTTCAACTGCACCTCCAATACTTATATTTCCTAAAACGGCCAATCCCGGTTTAAGATTTTTCTTGTAAATGGCAGAAATGATCGCTATGTAAACAGCACTCCCAATGCCACCACTTATGTACGCACCCATCAAATTGGTTATTTGAATATTGATGTCGTAACCAGATAAACTATGTTGTTCGTTGAGAATACTCTTTTCATTTGCCCGCAGGTAATTGTATGTGTTTTTGATGTTCTCTTTAACATCTTGAGAACTGGTTCCTGTTACGTTCATTTTACCAGAGCCTTTCAATGCTACGACTTCCACCTTCACCAAAGAATTTGACTCTCCATCGCTCGTTGCGGTGTAACAAACGCCTGGAGAAAGTGGATTGGCCTCTATCAATGAAGAACCCTTTTCCTCTTGAAGACCCACGAATATCTCCTCTTGGGTTTCCTTGTCTATGTAGGAAAAGTTTGTATCCCAGAATTCCATGCCACCAATCCGTTTAAGCTGCTCCTTTACCCTGCGTCGCATTTCCATGGCGGTGACTAAGTATTCTCTAATCTCTTCCTTCGTATAAGCACCATCCGGGTGTAATAGCTTAATAAAGCCGGATACTATTCTTCTTACCGATTTTGAATCACGTTGCTTTAGGTGTGAACCCAAGGTAAAGTATTGATCAATGGCATCGTAATAAGTTGTCTTGCGTTGAGACTTCAAAATCTCGGAGAAAAAGTCCGTACTAAACCCGAAATGCTTAGTAAAATTGGAAGGGCTAAATTTGGTTATTTCCCAGCCTGGTAAAAACAAGTTAATACGGTCCAAAAAGGCCGTATCATGATTCACCTCATCCGAAAGAGGACTGAATAAATGCGAAGTTTGAAGAACCGTTTCTACGGGTTGGTTGATGTTCCCATTCAAAATTACGGAGGCCGATCCTGATATCTCTCCGCCTTTGGCTCGGGAAAAGGATCCAGATTCCATGTAATCTTTCATTAGTGGAATTGCATCACGGTCTTTAAACAACTTGTCTGTACTCTCGTCGAAACAAATGGCATCCCAAAGTCCTACGGCGCCAACCCGGCCAGATGTGTTATTTACAAAAAGCTGAGCAACAGAGCCTTGTCCACCAGAAATCAAAATGGCGTAAGGGGTGATTTCTTTGTAGATATAAGATTTTCCTGAGGACCTTGGTCCCAATTCAACCATATTGAAATTTGCTTCAACGAGGGGGATCAACCTACATAGTAACAGGTTTAATTTTCGATCATCAAGTCCCTCACTATATGGCTCATAACCCGCGCTTCGTAACAAGAGCTTTTTCCATTCATCTTTAGAAAACTCGGCACGTTTCTCAGCAATCTTCGAGTTATCAAAAGTGGATAGTTGAATGGGCTTGATATCCTTCACTACAAATGGGTAAACGGTATTTCCGACCGTAATCATTGGATCGTACTCCATTTCAATAATTGCCCAAATCCCACCTAGCAACAACTTTTCATGACTCTTAACCAAATCATCACTGATGTTTGCTTTCTTAATATTGCTGTTGCTAATATTAGCCCAATAACGGTCGCGCTGGGGATCCAAATCAACGGTAATCTTGTCGATGATTTTATAGCGGCCTTTCTCCCTTAGTTTAGATTGAATGAGAGTGCTTTCTTCTGGGTTGATATAGTGATTCCTAAGAATCGTTTTAACATTATCTAGTCCCTCTTTGAGCTTATCCTCATCCTCAGTGCTACAAGTATTCGCAAGTAGGTACTCAAGTACGAAAGCAGGAACATTAGCTCCTCCTTTGATGATGCCCACTAAATCTTTTTTCACCACGAACCCCCGAAAGTGGTCTAGTGCTTTTTTATCTAATTCGTCTAATACTATCATTTCATTTCTTTTTTAAAGGAGTCCACCTAAATCACGAGCACTTGATTTTTTCACTATTGTTGAATCTAGCTGCTCTTGCGAATCGGCATCGACAATTACCGCGGAAATCTCCGTGTGACCCGAAAATGAGAACTCTAGAGATTCTTCTGACTCTGCATGCATGGTTAGGATATTACTGCTTCCAATTTGTTTTTGCGCAGAATATAACAGCACCTGAATCTTCCTCGTGCTCGCAAAAATGTCACCCGCACTGCCGGATGACTTCATTTTCAATCCAAATAATTCACCTGTGATTTCCTGTAGTTCTTTCTTATTTGAAATTTGAACTTGAAGTCCAGCTATTGAGGCTTGTTCTTTAGTGAATACAAAATTGGGTATAACGATCTCTTGAGGTGTAAATCCGCCATGAGAGAAACCATATACACCTTTTGACTTAAATGGCCTGTGAGTTTTTGCGGCATATACATAGCTGTATCCTTCATAAGGGCGCTCAAAGACCATCCAATTCTGATTTGATTGCTTATCATAAGTCCGAAGAAACCTTTCGTGAACTTCTTTATTCCCAGTGGCATCGGGCTCAACCTTATCTGATTCATCTAATAGTCCTGTTAACACAAAGCCATGGTCAGTTACCAAATGAACTTCACGGTATCCTATGTTCAACAGCAATTTGATTTTTTCGGCAATTACCTTTTCGAACTCATTAAATAGCTTGATTGCTCCTTGTTGCAGTTTTTCACCGGCACTGTCAATGTCTTTATAAGTCAACACCAAAAAATCTCCCTTCTGACCGTATTCCACAGCCTCAAGATTCAGGTACGTGATTTCTTTTCCGGATTTAGATGAGAGTTGTTTTTCTCGATCCTTATGCTTTGGAATGACCTCATTGTCTCCTGAATACAGCGCACTCATGTTATGCTCAGTTTCTGAAGGCATGTCTGCAAGCATAGTGTTCTTGACTACTTTGAAGTCTTTCGACAGAGAATGAGCAATTTGAGCAGCGATTTCATACCTAACACCGTCGCCTACAATTACGGCAATTCCCGGTTTAGCCTTGGAAAAGAGGTCAACGAGGTATGCCTGTTGATCACTCTGATAATCTTGATAGTACTCAAACCACTTGTCCAATAGTGCATTATTCAGTTGTTCGTAGCGCTCCTGAATTGGACGAATAATTTCTTTTTCGGACAAAAAGGCTTCATACAAGTTTCTAATGGAACGATCGAGCTTGTGGAATGACCCTGTGTAGAATCCAACCACATCGGTAAGCGATCGACACGATGACAATGGAGCAGTATCAAAATCAACTACAAGTTGTAAATCTGACCACCAAGTAGGAATGTATCTATTAATTTTTCTGCTATTTAAGCGGGGAGATAGTTTACCTAGTCTCTCCTTGACAAAGTTGATGTCTCTGAAATTATCAGAAATCTCTTTCAACTGTAATTGATCAATCTGTACGAAACAATGATCAGGATGAACGTTCCAAATGGATTGCCCTGGCTCAATTTGAAATTTTGACAAATAGGAATCGAGCGCACCCGCATGAGTCTGACTATCAAGCCATTTGTAATAAACAGTTAGAAGTTCAGAACTTATTTCATTATTCGCTAAGCATTTGAAGAGGAAAGTAACAACTTCACTAGCCAATGTTTTTGCGGGAACCTTTCTATGTGGTTGCCCAATCAGCTCGAATAGTTTTTCTTCAAATAGGCGCTTAACATCATGTTCTTTCCCCTTAAAATAGGCTTCTGGCTCAGCTAGGAATGGAATTAGTTCTTCCTCTAAAGAAACGAGATCCTCAAGATTCTGTAAAATCTTTGTCCACCACGTTAATTCCTTACCAATACCAAGCTTAGCTGCCGTCAATAGCATGGAATTGTCTAAAGCAACTTGTTGCCCGGTTTGATTAAATAGCTTTCGCTTCAACCATTCTGTAGGGCTCGTAAGATCCATATTTCCATGCGTAGCGCAGTAGTCGAATAAAAAAGTCAACTCTTCCTTCGGGCGAGTAACGTAGAAAATCACGGGCGCATCAGCGAATTCACTCTCCGCTTGGTAACGCATCATTAGTTCTTCTTTCACCTTGTCTGCCTCAGTTGTTACCTCGGCATCTGTCTTTAAAACTGTAAAGCCGTGATTTTCTATTACAGGTAGCAAGTATTGACTTTGCTCGCTAGGATCAATCAGAACCAAACGGTTGCGGTTAGCTAGTACCTGCTCGATGTTTTGTAATATCCACTTATCTGTCATTACCAGTCTGCGTTAAGGTACTTTTCTAATTGAGACTTCTTGCCACCAGTAGTTTTAAGAACTTCAGCACGCAACAGCCCTTTCTTTTGCAATGGAGCGATATTCTTAGCTACACCATCATCCAACTTGGGGTCATAGCCCTCTGCAATCAGTTCATCAATTTTGGATAAAAACACTTGTATCTCTTCCAATTGGTGTCTGATAAGTTCTTTTTCTGCTTGAGCTTGAGCTGATGTTACTCCCTGCAATTGAATTTGTCGATACTCCAAGTTTTCTATTCGCGTGTTGATGTATCGCGTTTTTAACTTGAATAAGCTATCCCTATTCCATTTGTAAATTGAGATGTAGGCGTCAAAGCCTTTGTAATCGCCACTTGTAAGATGCCAAATGAATGGTGTCTTGGGGAGGTACATGAATAGATTAAGATGGTTGCTCAACTGGTTGAAGAAATGATTCTCCAAGTAATCATTAATAGTGCGCCCTAGTAAACTATCCAATTGGATATACTGCGCTGCTGTGAAGCCTTTGTGTAAACAATACTGCTCCAATCGTTGGCTTAGGGCTACTTCACCTGGTAAGCCTACCAATGGAATGATGCCGTCATCATCTTCCTGTAATAAGGTACGGATGCTGTCAGCTAAAAACTCTAAAGCGATTTCTGCAGCTCTTGCAGCGGGCATAACATTGGCTTCTTTAAACCAATACCATACATTGATAGGATTGACTTGATGACGAATGCAAAACTCTTCTAAATCGTTGTTGCTTTGGTAGAGTGTTGCAAAGCCTGCTTTTATTTCTCTTACTTGATGATCATCAAATGTTGTAATAGGCAAGTTTTGGATATGCTCGGTAACTACCGCTATTGGGTTTTGCAATTCTGCCAAAAATGCATCTTTAGCTTCTTGTGAAGCAGGCAATGCTCCAATAGAAATGCCCATTTTGGTTTCAACTTGATCACGGTCTGCATCGCTGAGTTCATATACTTCAAATATTAGCTCGTTGATGATGGCTTCATTAATTAATACCTGTGTGAGTTGGGCATTTTCAAAATTAAGGTAAGCCAATACTCGGTCTTTTAATGCAGCTTCTTGAAAAGCTAATAAAGGGCTTTGTTGGAAATTGGTTTCCAAAACTCTAAAAGAACACAGTTGCTTTTTGATGTCAATGTTTGAAATGGATGATTTTGTAATATTGTCTTCAATTGTTTTGATAGGTATTACAAATGGTATTCTTGCTAAATCACCTTGTGTTGTATTTACGGTAGGGTTAAGGCAATCCAAAATATAAAACGCTAATTTGGTATTTAAGAATGCAAGTAAGTACTCGTTATTTTTATAGTCAGATTTTGAGAAAATACAGGAACCACCAACATCAAATAAATTATTTAATGGGTGCAATCTAAATGTAGCCCCTTTCGAACCACTTGCTGTATATGTAACACCTTTATTAAGATAAAAATGCTCATTTCTTACCGCAGACCTTTGTCTTCCATTGTCGTCCACAAAGTTTTTTATTTCAAAACCGTTGCTTTCCCAATTTACAACAGTCCAATTATTTCCATACCATTTATTGAAAGGACCACCTTTACTGTATAATTTCCATTTTAAATTATCATCAATGTTAAGCGAAAGTTTTGACTGTTCTACTTCCCACCAAAATCTTACAAAGCGTTCATTATTTGAAGTAGCCATACCTTGTGCTGGATGGAAGTATTCACCCAACGCTTTCTCCTTAAACTTCCCCCTAAATCCATCACTAATCCAATAGATAAACGGCCAACCTTCAATGATTTTGAGTTTTTCTTGGGGGAGGGTGTAGTTGTTGTTGTGTTGGTGATTGGAAATTAGTTTATCGTAGGCTTCCACAAAAGCATTGTAACGCCTTCCTTCGTAGATATGATTAAGCTTAATGAACTGCACAGGAATATCCTTTGGTTCTTTTTCCAAAATATACATCGCTGCATCTACCCTTGCTGATTGGTGAAACATTCCTAAATAACCCCATTCTACAAAAAGGCTGATGTGCATTCTATCCAACATAAACTTTCTAACATCTTCAAAAGTCTTGATATACATAAAGGTTGGAGGATGCACCATTGCAACCTTTCCTTTATCGTCAATAATCTCGCAACACCTTATTATAAAGGTTGCATACAAATTGGTATTGAATTTATACGGCTGCTTGTAATTGGCTTCCACAAACTTTTTCAGTTCTGGACCAAAATCGGCACTATCGGTATAAGGTGGATTGGCTACTGCTACATCGTATTTTTGGGTGAGTAGCTGCAAAAAGGTAATAGCATCTTGTGTTTTAGTGCTCAGGAATGTTTCTCCCTGCCTTTCCGCATATTTTGCAACCGCCTCTTGGAGATTATTGAAGAACTCTTCCCGGAAAGACTCAAATCCGGACTTGTTTTCCTCTTCAAAGAAATCAATTTGATTTGGGTTTTTCTTTGGCTTGTCTCCAAACCAACGGGAGGTTAACTTCTCATCTATTCTGACGAGTGTCCCAAACTTATGTGCATTTTGAAGATCTGCCCAAACCTCTTCAATAATGCGCTTCTCACGTTCTCCTAGTTGACCGTCTTCGAAGATGTCTTTAACTTGATCGTAAGCCGGTAAGAAGAAATCTGAGCTAACGATATTAAAGCTGTCAACTTTCGCTGTCCTTTTTTTCCTTTTTGCTTTAATATAAAGCCCTAATTGGGCCAATTGAATGGCTCTATCGTCCAAATCAACACCGTAGAGGTTGTTCTCCACGATGAGCTTGGGAATGTCTCGCTCGTTGTAATCAGCCCCGTAATTTTCAATTTGATCTAAGTACAAATCATAGAACAAATCAAAGCCGTACAATAAAAAGTTTCCTGATCCGGTTGATGGATCAATCATTCTTATTTCATGCAATGGCTTTATCTCTCTTGACTGACTAAGCGGGGCATTAGCAATTTTGTAGCGCTCACGTATTTCACTGTTTGGATACATTTCTAAGTATAGCTTGCCCAGGCTATTGTCTACCAAAAATTGCACAACCCAACGAGGAGTATAAACTTGGCTTTGAATACTGACCTTGTGGTATTCGGTCTTATTACCGCTCAGCTTATGTTCTGCTTTTTTGAAATTGTTGTAGCTCTCGTATAACCATCCTAAAACATCATCACTCTTCCAAACGTCACCTTCAACCTGGGGGTCTGTTTCAACGGTATTAAAAGCACTAATTATTCCAAGCAACTCAAGCGCTGTTGGCATTAAGTGGTAGGGGTGTGAAGTGCTAAATAATGGTATGTCACTCGAAAGCGAATAAAGTTGGTCCTCAATAAATTGGACTAATCCTTCAGCCTCAGACTGCCTAAATTCCGGATGCTGTTCTAACCAAGCCAAGTGGGCAAAAGATCGTCCGCCATGGCTTTCTCTACTTGTGATGATTTCTGGGTGAAGTGTGTGTGCCTCCATCACTTTTAGGGCCGCCAACCGGTTAAACAAGGTAAACGTTAGTTCCTCTACTAGCTTCTCAAATGCATCCCCAACAGTACCTGTTTCAGCAATAAAAACCTCACGAATGCTTTCCATTCTTTTGCGGTCTATCCTACTTTCAGCTGGGATGGAATCAATGGGCAATAATGAACTTGGAGTAATTCCAATTCGACCTAGCCTATTTTCAAATGACTGGGCAATTTGTTGCCTTATATGTTCAACGTGTTCGCTTAATTTCATCTTATTGGTTGATTTCTATTTCATCACTGTCCGAAGCCCCAGCTATTTTTTGTAATTCACCTTGTAGCCATGATTTATATTCTGAGACTTTCATTTTAGAGCTCGGCAGACTTACTGTGAACTTTTGAACTACTGGTTTAGTTGGTGCTCCTGAGCTCGCTGGCTGCGGCGCAACTTTTACTAAACTGGCCTTGAGAATTTCTATTTCCGCCTTTTTACTTGGGTATAGTTCTATGAATGAAAGAACTTCTGAAAGAGTAAATCTGCTTTGCTTGTCTTTGACATCAAAATCTAAAACAACACTTGGTTCCGTTCTTTGACTAGCATATTGAACCACTGAATTGGCCTTGGATCGGGCGCTCTCGTTTAACCCAGCCGGTAAGTGATCAATTTCATCTACAAGCTTCTGAGCTTGAGATTCTAATTCCTTGTATTTCAAAGCTGTCTCGTTCATTGCAGAACTAAACAACTGATGATACTCATCCTTAGTTTTTTGGGCAGTATCCTGAAGTTTGCTAAAACTTTTGATCACATCTCCGTTTAGATTTGTCATAAAGTCCTCTTTAAGGCCCTCCAGATCAGCATTCTTTAACGCTGCTTTGGTGAGCTCATCTTCGACGGCTTGGACAAACTGTTCCCAATGCTTGACTTTACTTAGGTTGTTGCGAATAAATTTTTCAATCTTCTCGATTTCTTGAATGGCAGTAACAATATCATCTCTTCTATCTAAGAACTCAAGAGCCTTGTCTATGTAATTTCCCTCACTGATGGTTCCAGTTAATTGTGAAACGACTTGGGCATGCACATCAGCTTGTGGAAACAGCTTATCAAATTCCTTTTCTCCATTCCTTAGAGTTAAGACCTTATCGGCAAAGTGCTTCGCCAAATCTCGTGCTGCCGAAACCAATTCGAAGTCATTTGTATTGTAATCGACTTTCCGACCTATGTATTTTTCAACTTCAACATCCAATAAGAATTGTGCTAGATCTTGCTTTTGAACAGCTGACAATGCCTTGGATACCGCTTTGAATGAAGCTTTCCTAAACTCGCGGGCAACTGAAAAAATATTTGCAACGCCATCATCGCGCCAGGAGAATTTTTCAGAACCATTGTGCTTTGCTATGACCTTCCCCGCACGCATCAAGGCACTAACAGTGGAAATTACTGTTCCAAATGAAAATCCAGCTGGAGGCTGTTCTAAATCCTTCTCTAAAGTTGCACCATCGACGAAAGTGTTTCTTATTTTAAAGATTATTTCCTCCGCCACTTTTAAATTCTCCCCGATAAAGTTTCCTTGAGCATCAAAGAAGGCGAAGTCAGCAGTATTAAAATATTGGTGCAGTCTACTGTTATTAGCTTCTTTGATAACCGAAGCAGCTACACTGTCACTCAGTTGACTTGAAAGCCTTTTGTTAAATACATTCTGTACAACTTGCCGCTGTTGGGTTTGAATGGTGGAGGCCCAATTATGCTTATCTAACTGAAATGCATTGTATAAATAGACTGCGGTCGCATTTTCGAAAGATGACTCCACTAAATCCTTAATTCTATTCTGTTTCTCACCCTTGGCAGTAGAAAAACTCATTAGAATCTTGCCTTCATCTGAGTTCGGATTATTGTACTTCTGTTCCAAGTAGCTTATCCGCTCAACTTCATCAATTAACCTATCAATTTCTTTAAACTGTGTATTATCTGGTACCAGCCAAATAAGGTCCTTATCGCTTTGATGTTGTACTTTAATATGTTCGATATCAGCTGATCGATCGTCAGAAATGTTGTAAATGCTCTTTATTTTGAATTTTAAATACTTCTGAGATGGTGTAGTTAGCTCGTCATCATTGTCAGTAGTTATATAAAAATCGTACTGTACTCCATTGTCCGTAATCCGAAACGCATTGCGCACAGATGCTGATGCCTTGTAGGCATTCACTAGTTGCTTCTTTTTTACAAATCCTTGTACGGTGTAACCGTTCATTTCATCTAGTAATCGCTGCTCAATGTCGGAGGTAATTCTGTAGGTTTTATTGGTATCCAGAAGGACTTTAGCTTCTGTGAGAAGCTCCAGCGCTTTGAGCACATCCGATTGAATAGCATGATGATCGTCGGGATTTGCAATGTACGATTTGACGATATTGGGTACGGATGTTGGCGTAACCTCGGCTTCTGTTAAAAAATTAATGGTCTCTAACAATTTACGTCCGGACACCTTTAATCCATGTTGTTGCACAATTCGTTCTGCATTATCGTATCTCGAGACTAACCTTACGGGCGGTTGCGGCTGTCCCTCTTTCGCTATGTGCCAGCCAGTGACAGTATTGTAGAGACTATCATGCTGTATCTCTTGCTTTAAAATATCATATGTGGTAATGATCATGCCACGTGCTGCCACTTTTGTCGAAGCATACCCTTTCGTGCCGAACAAGAAATTCTGGAGTAGATCAAATTGATATTTGTAGAATGGATAATAGGTAGCGTAGCTTTCTGGTGAGTCTGTCTTACTTATACCGGCACCATGAATAGCTGCATGGTCTGAAATTTTACCTGAGTTTTTTTGAAAATGATCAAGGAGCTCATTTCGGCCCGCTTCAGTTTTTTTCAAAAGTCGGTTTTTAATGATGACATCAACTTCAGTTGCTTCAAGGTGAATCTTTGTCTTAAAACGATCAGTAACTTTAGTCAGCTGAGCCTTACTCACGTTCGAATTGTTGATCACATCATCAAGCTTTTCTTGAGCAATAGCGATTGTCCATACTTTCCCTCCTAATGAAGACAATGATTCACTTACACCTTCTAGATCAAGTAGGTTGAATTTTTTTTGATTGATTGCCTCACTTGCCTCATCAAAAAGGAAAACAATTTTTTCATTTTTCTCAACTTGTAAATAATGGCTGAGTTCTTCCCGTAGTCTTGATGCACTAAATTGGTCAATATCACGACGTATCGTAGTCATCAGGTTATTATAGTCTTGCTCTGAATTTCCCAACCCGATGAAAATTTCCTTGATGCTCTTGATGTATTTGATATTGCTTGTTCGGATATCATTCCATTCGAGTCCTGCTCGATCGCGAACAAACTCATGGACATTGGTTGTACTATTGCTGAGCATCAACTGCATCAAAAAGACACCGTGTTCATTTTCTGGTAATTCCAAGCTTTTCAGGAAGTTTCTGAAAAGCGCAAATGGAAATCCTTTCGAAGTGTCTTGTTTTGCTATATCCAGAAATACTACTCTTGATATAATAGAATCAAGTCTCGATATCGCATTTTTAACTAAAGCTTCATCCGTAATCCCTGTGAAGCGTTGAACAATTCTATCTCGAGCTGGGGTACCTGCAATCATACGATTGCTGAGCATGTAACCAAGTAATTTCCCGAAATATGATTTCCCGGAGCCATAAAACCCTGAAATCCAAACCCCAGTTTCTAGAATGCTTGAGGTGAATGTGCTTACAAAATCGGCATATTCTCTCGCAAGTCCATCAGTTACAATGTAACTCTCTATCTCTCCTTGAATTTCCTTCTCTGAAATATCTTCTAAGTCAATGACATTTTTAATGTCCTCAGATAAATCAATGGTCAGTATTTCGTTTATTTTCATTTTTCTCAATCTCTTAGTTAACAATCATGCAACGGTATTTGGATGCAGGTCTAGAATTTAAAAACAATAGTTTGTCACCCTCATGGCTGGCTGGGTATAGAATAATTAATGGCAATTTTGCCTTCATTACAAGTTCATTCTCCATCAAATGAATATTGTCTATGCCACTTCCGTACAAGGCTCCACTGTGTATAAGTACCGGAATCCGATTGTTTGAATATGCAAAATGAATTTTCTCAAGAATGAATTTGAATAAATCAGGACTTTCCTCTCCATCCGGTGCTTTAAATATTTGATGAATGGAGCCACTCAATAATTCAAACAACTCTGGCAAATCATCTTTGTATTTGTCAACAAATCCAATTAGTAGTTCGTTAAGATCAATAATGTTATAATCTCTACCTTTTAGAATCGATTTTAAAGATGCTATATATTGACCCTCTTTTTCTGGCGGGCAAACTAGTAAAATTGAATTTCCACCGTTTGCATTTAAGCGGATTTCAGACTTTTTGTCTGATTCAACAATACGCATCAGCTGCGTTATAATATGTTCTGGACTAGTAGAGTTTGTCATATAGCTCAGCGTAAGGAACAGTGGTTTCTATGGTTAATTTGTCACCTAGGTAGGTCACATTATAAAATTTCGAAAACTTCTTTTGAAGTAACTTGTCGATAAGGTGCTTTCGTTCACTGAATGCATAATTCAACCAAGGTGAATCAATTAGATTGGCCTTTTCAGATATACCAGATAGCCAGTAAATGAAAAGAACAAATACCGCATCATCTAGCAACGGATGATTGATGGATTTTTTCTGACCGCCCTCTAATAGCGTGAACTTTTTCAACAGTGTTAAGTACTTTGAAGCTGTAGTGGCAATTGTAATATCCGACCAACTTGCTATCTGGTTGTTGGTAGCTTGCAATTCTTTTAGACAAGCTTCAACTTCGTCATTTTTCAGGCTTGTTCGACCACTGTATAGCGCTGGGAAATAAACTTTGTCGTTTAAATAGTGAAGTAGGTCATTATTTAACGAGCCGTTCCAAAAGAGTACTAACAGTGTTTCATTACAAATTCCTTTGTCATTTAACAGCTTATGAAATAAGAGTTCTAAGTTTTTATTCGAAAACTTTAATAGGCTTTGTTTGATTGCTTTTTCGAATCGCTTAACGGATTTCTCAGTTTTTATCTGAGTGAAACTATGTGTACCACCTCTTGACTTCATGGTTTCAACGGAACCAGTTAAAAACACTTTTACCAATTCCCAATCAGGTAAACCACCAAGGATATTTATGTCTGTGGTAATATTCATTTGGCTTTACCTCCATTTTTTAATTCGCTCTCCGCAAGCTCTATTGCCTTCAATGCTTCATATTCTTGGGAAACAACTCCTAAAATTTTCTCAGCCAACCAATACGATACTAGTTCAGATTCTTCAACCTGGTACAATTCTGAGAGTAAAGAGATGTGTCCTCGATTGAGCGGTTTGTCATTATTCTCAATCTTACTAACATAAGCGGCATCAACTTCCAATACGGTACCAACTTGCCTTTGAAGTAACCCCCGCGATTCTCTAAGTTCTTTAAGTTTCTCTCCGAGCATATGTTCTTAATTACTATGACATGTCCTAACTAGGACAAATTAAGCCATAGTTTTCGAGATTACCTATAAACGAATAAAAGTTTAACGACACATAAGGTCAAAAACACAATTAATTATTAGTTGAGCCTAAAAAAGTGATGTTGCTGACTGAATTAACCCCTAAAAACGTCTCATTTTCTTCGAGTAATGCCGAAAATCACCCGAATCCCAACCTAAAAAGTTCGAATTACGCCCTAATAAAAACCAAAAATCCCCCGAAACGGAGGATCCTTAGCCCTTGTTTTAGCAAGGTTTCAATCAAAATGGCCGACAACCCGGTTGGAAATAGAGGGCGTATGGTGGGTGGCCGGGCAATTTTTCAGTTAGTCTTCACGAACCAGGGTGTAAAACCCAGGGAATTGACTTGATTTCTCGATGATTCCGTACTCACGCATGTGCTTGATGTAATCTCGAGCCCTGCGATCTTGTATTTCCATGTGGCTGGAGATCAATCCTGTGAGCTCTTTGGAAGACATGGAGCGTTTTTCACCGTACAGTTCAGTAGCCAATGCTTTTAGATCAACCGATTTGTGCTTGGCGTTCTCCTTTGGGCCTTTTTCACCCAGGAAAACATGTCGGCCTTCTTCCTTACTCCAACCAAATTCCTTGATGGGCACATCCAACGGACTGCCGTCACGCACTTTCAAGGCTTTGATTAGCGAGGTATCGGTGTTCTCGTCCTTTTCAATCAAAAGGATACCGGCTGCCTTGCGCTGCACTTCACTTCCCAGGTGTCCGCGAAGCTTCATTCCACTTGGCGCCATGTGCAGCACACAGATGACCACGGTATTATATATAGCTGCAATGCGAATGAGCTCCTCAATTAAGGCAACCGATCCTTCTTCTTCGTTTACTCCAGGAAGCAGGTCGCCAATACCGTCAATGACCACCATGTGAATGCCTCCGAACTGGTAGAAGTACTTGTCCATGGATTCCAAAATGAGCTTCATGCGCTCGTTTCGTGATATCCCAACCAGGCAATAGGCCTTAAACCAACT
>ENA-UPTJ01001147-UPTJ01001147.1-marine-metagenome-genome-assembly--contig:-NODE-1147-length-14770-cov-5.527897_pt1 | contig 14770 bp, 12 predicted proteins | sample MGYA00238168_ERZ767080 | MGnify/ENA primary metagenome ERZ767080 (study PRJEB28935, sample SAMN06266237) | marine metagenome | isolation source: Columbia River Estuary | place: USA:Columbia River... | reverse complement strand
GACGCTCAGCTTCGGCTATTACGCGCGTAATGTGCTCACCACGTTTTCGTTGGTCATTGTCGATCCCGCCTGAAAGCCGATCAAGTGATTGCCAAAGAACCAGTGTTCCTTGGGTACCCAGCTTTTCTGACCACGGAATTGTAGATGTTTCATCGTGTATTTCGATTTCCCATCGATTACTGACTGCAACTTGGTCGAGGTCCCACGTCGCCGCTGAGGTCTCGCCGTTTTTTCTAGTTAAAACGGTGAGAGACTTGCACTGGGAGAAGCTCGCGCTTTTTAATCCCAATCCAAAACGACCCAAATCATTTGCTGACCTAGCGCTTAGCGGGTTACTGCTGCCAGGACGCATTGCCTGCACCAGCTCTGTCATCGTCATGCCTGAGCCATCATCAAGAATTGCAATTGCGGGTTCCGCTTCCCCGACCGTGGATAGGATTTCGATTTTTCGCGCTCCAGCGGTGATCGAGTTGTCAATAATGTCAGCCAAGGCTGTTTCTGCGGAGTATCCGATATCTCTCAGACTTTGAATGAGAGAGGCAGCATGAGGGGTGGCATCGGCGGTTTTTCGTTGCACATATGCCTTAATTGGTTCCGTCCCCATATCGCTTTGCAAAACTCCCTAATTTATTTTTTACCCTATACACTTTGCGGATGTGATCGGGCTCAAATTTTTGTCAATTGTTTTCGTGTTCAATTTCCTGGTTCAAACAGAACATCCAGTATAGTCGTCACAGTAGGCTTTGTAACCTAAGTTGGAGAAATCAAGACTTGGCGATATACTGATTTTAGCTGCAAAGGCTTAAGTGTCGAGCTATAAACAACAGCGGATAAGGATTCAGAAATTTGCGGCTCGCCAAAGGTTGAGGCTGTGCAATTTTGTTCTGCTAATATACGCTTTTACGACATCCTCCATGTTGAGGTAATAACAGTAGATGTTCGGGAAGGTGCTTTCTATTACTCCGGTTTTGTACATCATCTGAACGTCGTCAAAGTGCGGGGTGTCAAGCCTCGAGGCTGGGAAGATAAAGCAGCTCTGAACTTCCGATACCGGATCCTTAAGCAGCGCTTCCATAGCCTTTTGATAGTAAAGCTGTTTTACGACATCTGGCCAACTTGGCGACGAGTCCACCGACCGAGCCGTATAATATTTTGCATCTATTATTAGAAAACGAGTTCCCGTGCGAGCCACTGCGTCCATGAGCATTCGCCCAGAGGGAAATTCGTCACCATTGATATTCCGATATACTGGACCAGCAAGTTTTTCGTTCCACCCGCGCTCAATGTTCGGCAAAACCTCGTTCAGCATTTTTTCCCACAAGGTAGAAAAATCACTGATACCCAACACAAGTGCCCCGTCGCCCACTTGGTCGATATTAGCGAGATATCTCTCTAACAAAGAAGCAAGTCTGAGCGCCCTGTCGGAGAAGAGACTTTGTCGGAATGCAGCTAATACGCTTCGCCACGCTTTGCGAGGCCCAGGTAGGAGTGAAACATTTCGCGGCAACTTGCGGCTGCCGAATGCATCGGCCAACCACCAGCTGTGATTTGAGTAGATTTCACAAAGCACAATGCGCTGGATTGCCGCCAAAACGTTTTCGCTGGCGTCAACGGGCCTAACTGTACGTACTGTTGGAAACACCAAGTTTTGATTGGAGTAAAGCGGGACTTCTTTTCTGATTGTTTGCGACCACTCGGGTTTTCCTGAATTCTTTGATTTAACACGAAGCCGTTCGGAAAAAATGCCAAAATCCCTGAAGTCGGTAGCAATCTCATGAAGAAGTGCTGCATTAGATGGGCCTTCGTCCTCTAAAGCGCCCTCGTTTACACGACTGTTTTCTCGGCCAAAGCGACTAATCGCTTTCATAACGCACTGCGCGAATTCGTCACGATCCTTCTGCTCATTAGGACTGCCATGTGGAAGAAAAAACGTCCCTTCAGTATTTGAAATTGACGCAATCCCAACAAATCGCACTCGCTTCTCTGAGCCTTCCAATAGCCCATGCGCCCTCAACCGGTTCGCAGCGGCAGGGTGTTGCACCCACAACCTTTCTTTGGGTAGGCGATCCGGAAGGAACTGCAAATCAAAGGTCAATCGGTTTGACCTTCAGGCTGCGCACTCGCAATTCCTAATACAGCAAGCATTTTATCTGAAAATATACGTTCAGAATTCTCGTTGGCCTTATGCAATTCGCCATAAGTCCTAATGCCTCCGGCAAAAAGGACATCGCGCTCATGATGACGCAGCAAATCATCCCACAGGTATATCAGGAGTTTTCCAGGTAGTTTTTTGTCAGTTAAGTCGCTTGAATTCAAAAATCGCGGGCCGACGAGACGGTCTTCGGCAACATCTAAATTGTCGATCAAAAATTCATTCAGCACCTGCACAAACTCGTTCCAACTACGCCCACTATGCTGAGATGACTGCCCGATGATATTCAGTGGTAGCTTCGGAGCAATTTCGTAATCGATAGGAACGTAAATCTGTTTCCACCGACGTCGAAACGCTGTGTCGATTGGGTATACCCCTTGATCTGCAGAATTCATGGTTGCGAGGATCCACAAATTGGAGGGCAGTGTCAGAGCATCGCATTGAGTTCCGCCAGATCCGTTGAACCACTGAAAAAACTCGGGTGATGGAAATTCAACTTTGTAGCGACTGGTTCCTGTTTGGTCACGATCCAGCAATTGAAACAATTCGCCGAAAACAGCGGCGGCCATCGCTCGGTTAATTTCTTCAATTATCAGATACACCTCCTCGTCTGGAGCATTCCAAGCAGCGCGTAAGGCTTTAGAGAATGTTCCCGGCTGAAAGCGATAGGTCACGTTCCCATCTTCAACAGCTGGCTTGAGGGTGCCAATAAAATCACTGTTCTGCATATCCGAGTGGAATACGGTGCGAAACGACCTTTTATTACCGACCAGTTCTTCAACAGCGTGGCTCTTTCCTGTACCCGGAGCCCCATAATAAATTACGTTTTCGCCGCCCCGAAGTCTTGCATGCGGCGCGACGGGTAACGAGGCATCTACAACTCTTTCCAACATTTTATCAATTGTGGGGTCGGCAGCGAGTGCTATCGCCAATTCCGGTCGTCTTGTAGCCGCCGTGGCTAACCAGCCGCCGACAAAGAGCGTGGCAGACTCAATCCAATCGTTACGCGTCAGATCTTTTGAAACAGCTGCCCAAGTAGGGTTTGACTGCGTCTGCTTTTCACTCAAAAACTTTATAAAAAATTGCTTTGATAAGGGATCATGAGCGTATTTTGTGTCAATCCATTCATCAATTGCCTGAACTTTTACGGGGTCGATTGTGGTTCGCCAGTTTTCAGAAGGAAGATTTTTAAACACAGGGTCTGCGAGGCTCGAAGCCCTAGAACTATACCCCAGTCCGACCGCCAACTCGTCTACAATCTTTTCGTATGCTCTCAACGCGTTGATGTAAGGAATTACGGACCAACACTGCGGAAGCTCTTGAGAACTAATAGTTACCTTTTTGAAGCTTGGAGTTACGATTAACATCGTATGATCACCAACCAGCCTAAGATCGTCAGTCGGCTGGGTATTTTTGTATGCGGCTATGATTTTAGACCACAATTCGTTGCTTATTTTGACCTCTTTGGACGTGTCGTGCTTTGCAACTCGCGAACGGCAGAGCTCTATCACATCGCCGATGTCTGGCAGCGAATGATTAACAAGTCTCGTGCCATCATGGGGTTCGGCTAATATGCTTTTGACTAAATCCAAAAACTCGTTTCGCTCAAGACCAGAAAATTTATCCCAAACTTCCTGCTGTCGGGCACGAAGTGGCCTATCCCAACCAACACGGTCACTATCGGTGTATTTGTCAAAAGCATCGCGAATTAATTTAACCGAAGATGGCGTTGACCCAAAAAAATCAGCGACTGCCCGAAACGCTTGATCTGCATTAGCAAAGCCTAAATCTATGTGTGGCGGATTAGGTTTGTCGCCTTGAGCTAAAAACAAACATACAATGCTCATAGCCTCCTTCGAATTATCGATTTCGTCGGTAGTTGACATTACTCGTACCCCCTTTTGCATACAGATATAGGGGGACTCGGAAATTTCACAAAGGTTGAATTGTCTGCATCATATTTGTCCCAACTGCCGGTTGAGTTTTGCCGTAGGGAATTAGAGCGGGCAGCCTAAATTGTAGGCTCTAACCGTGTCCTCGATTGAATTTTATAATCCTAGACCACAATAACGTGCCATTCATTCTCTATGACAGCTTCACAATGCTCTTTGTATCTCAATTAGCTAATCGAGATCTTGTTCAACCCAAAATAGCTCCGGCTTTTTGCATGCCTTAATTGGCCTGTAGGCAATATCGGCTAAGCGTTCATGCCGCTTTAAACCGATTGGGCGAGGCTAGTACCGGCCAGATCCAACAACCTAGTAGCAATGGATCTTATGACGGGGACCGACACTGAATTTCCGAACTGCCTGTAAAGTTGGTTGTCTGAAACGGCACCCAATTCAAACTCTTCCGGAAACCCTTGGATGCGGGCGCACTCCCTAGGGGTCAGCTTTCTAGGATTTTTGAGGATATCACTTTGATCAATTAGTATTTCGCTACCATCTTTATAGTAGCGCGCACTGATCGTGTTGCAGTAATCGCTGCTGTGGGAGAACAGGCTATATCCGAAGCCGTTACCCTTTTCTGCATGCTCTGCACGACGGCGGATATGGCCATTCCAGAGTTTGTCGGACAGCGTGTATTTAGGGTCTACTTCGCAATTAGGCTCTAGAACCTCACCTAGTTTCTGAGTTTCACCAAATTTCGGAAGATCATCAAAAAAGGCTGTTAGCGACGCCTTTGGCAATAGGTCGCGCCGTATTCCTACTATGTATATTCTCTCACGCCGTTGAGGCACGCCGAAATCAGTTGCTTTAAGAACCTTAAAGGAAACATTGTAATCAAGTTTTACCGAGAGGCTGTTTCTCGCGACATCTGACATCGGCACGCCTGCGGGAATTTCCGCGACAGAATTGCCTTCGAGAATATCAATGATAGTTTCTAGGGTCCGTCCCTTATCATGACCTTTGAGCTGCTTTACGTTTTCGAGTAAAAATGCAGCCGGCCTATGTGCCGCTAAAATCCTTTGAATTTCGAAGAACATAGTCCCGCGGGTGTCATTAAACCCTTTCTTGAGGCCGGCCTGTGAAAATGCTTGGCATGGAAACCCTGCCAACAGAACATCATGCTGTGGGATATCGTTTGCTGCTATTGCCGTGATGTCGCCACTAGGCACCTCTCCGAAGTTAGCTGCGTATGTCTTTTTTGAATACTTATCCCATTCTGACGTAAAAACGCACTCTCCACCAAGCTCTTGGAACGGGAGCCTTATACCGCCTATGCCTGCGAACAGATCAATGAAGCGAAACCGCGGATTGCCAGGGGCTCGCTTATAAGGTGCATTCTCGGGGATGCTATTAAGCCTCTCAAGGCCTTTCATTGAAGGTAAGTGCTCATTATTTTCCCACCCCCTAACGGTACGCTCCCCCGTTGGACCGAGACCTATTAAATCAGCAAACTGCCTCTGAGTAAGACCCAACCTGTGTCTTTTTGACTTTATTTGATCGACTGGAGCCACAGCGTTTGCCTTTACACTTCTTAACATCGGACAAGTTTAAACATGCTAATTTGCCGGGTCAACTACAGGATAACATTGATAGGCCATTTTTAAACTGCGTGCAGTTTTTTTGGCTTCCTTCCCCGCGTCCGTGTTGATCCCGGCGCTAGCATCCCCAGCTTAGCCATGAGATTTTCTGTCTCGTAGAAGAAGACTGCCATGTCGTGGCGCTCCTGCCGTTCAGGCTGCGTTTGACCTGCACCATGATAGTTCCAGTGCTGATCTCCGCGCCGCACGTTCTTATGGCCGCCGTGCGATTTGCAGGTTTTACAGCCCGTTACGGCAGCCTTTCGGCAAATTTCGCCTGTTGAGCGCGCCATTGCTGAGCACCTCCTAGCCCAGCCATTCGCTACATTTGGAAGCATAATACAAATCCTAACATAAGCTGAAGCGCTAGCTGGACGGGTGCTGGCTGGAATTATCCGCTAACCTAAGGATATAAATGGCAGATTAACTTAGTCCCTCCCCGTCTTTTAGCTTGTCATCACAGCACCTCATACTTCTTTGTAAAGTCCATGGCTGCGTCGGCGATGCGCAGGGCCTCGCGGCATATTTGTTCTGATCCGGATGTGCCATTCTTAATCGCACTATATTCGTGCCTAATCGACCTCGCTTTAACCGCCCAAACAACATCACAATCGTCGAGAAGCTTAAAGACGGAAGATTTCAGCGACACCACGAATGCATCGACATCCTGCTGCGGGATGCCTTCAACGTGAAGCACTTCAATGGCTGGGATAAGGTTCTCGCCAAGTTCCGTCGCGATAACACGTGGGATCTTCTTCAAACGCTGCGCCTTGTCTTCAGGTGTGCAACCCACCAGCACATAGGGATTGCGACAACTTGGCTTTGCAGATAGGTAGGCTTCAAGCCCCAAAACGACCCGGAGTTCATGCTCAATGTTATCCCGGCTCTCACGGATTTTGTAAGCGCTGATCCGATCGAACGGACGCTCTTTGATGCGCTTGGACCTTGCATCGCGAAATATAGCCCTTGCGCCCAGCTTAGAAGGGGCCGGCGCCCGTCCAACGGCGATGTGGTTAGGTTGCTTTTCAGGATTTGTTCCACCTACGGTGCTATGTGTATTCATACTCTTTCTCCTATTGATTTTCTGAGGCTAACTGGGGTGCGAATGAGGTGGATGCTGGCTGAACATAGAGAACCCGATGCCTGCGGGTTTTGCGGTGGTTGTTCCAGTGTTCCTGCTGTTCCAGCAATTTTATAAAAAGATTGAAGGGAACTATATTCTTACCCTTTTGGGAAAATGCTGGAACAGCAGGAACACTGGAACACCCCCACACCGATGGCCGAGGCGGTTCATTCATAGCCATCACCTTCCATTGCGGATGCCTTCTCATCTTTGGTCGCGCGATCAATTTCACCCCTCACCGCATCGGTGCTGGATGAATTCCACTTCGGGTGGCCGCGAATGGCGTAGACGCCCTCCAGCGCACCTGCATGGCGGATCTTTTTGTTTAACTTCCTGATCCCGACACGATCCATCGCGTGGCGCGTGGCACTGCTCTGTAGCGCATTATATCCCGGCAACTGTGCATTCATCTCTGTGGCCGTCATCAGATCGACAGGCCAATGACTTACCAGCGACTTGCAGACAGCATCCTCTTCAGACTGACTGAATTCCACGAGTGCAGTCTTTGCGTCATTCATTGGCGGACGCTGACCGGGATTGAAGCCCGAGATGTCCCTACGCCGGAGTACCTCGCGCACCGAGGGTACAAAAGCCGGATTGTTTAGGAGCCTGTAAAGGCGGACGTAGTAAGAAGCCCCCTTGGGCTGACTCTCGTGGCTCACCACCCAGAACCGCCGGTCGTTCTCGTCCAAAGGCAATGCTCCGGTGTGGTTCGAAAAAATTAGCCAGCGCGCAGCGTTATGCTCCATTCGCTTGCGACCATACTTAGGGTTTATCTCGCGAACCTCGGGGGTAACAAGCTGACGAAGACGGTTGGCCACACGATACTTCTGCGCTCCCCCCTCGTTAATCTCGTCCACGATACCTAACAAGCAACAGGATAGCCTGTCGTTGAACCCCCCGTCCAGTAATCCAGCCAGATCGAGCGAAGCAGCTACGTTTCCACGCCAAAGCCGGGTTAGTACGCTAGCAACCCAGTTCCTGCCTGTGCCATGCAACCGAGACACGTGAAGCCAGCCAAAATGTGGAAGCTCGCCGGGTTTCTGCTCGATATGCGCCAGCCAGTCTAAAAAGGGGTCAGCATCTGCATCCCAAAGATGCACAACATGATCAAGAAAATAGCTGGCGAACCATTCCCAGTTATCAGGCACTTCAACACACACTCGTGGCCGCCAGATATTCAAAGCCTGTCGTCCGCTCGGACACTTCGTCATCAATTCGGCTCCAGCATGGAATGTTATGGTATCTGCCTGTTTACGGTCAGGGCTTTCTAACCAGACCTGCGAGGCTGCCACGAGCTTCGTTGTTCCATTTGCATTAGCAACTTGGTGCTTCGATCCAGCAAGAGCATTCTTAACGTCGCCCCAGTTGTAAACCGAAAGAGGGCAGTTCAGGTCAGCAACCTGCGAGCCATCAAGAATAAAAACCTTATCATTGAGCAGTTGGTCGACGTAAAAAGTCCCCGTCAGCGGAACAGTTTCAGGCCCAGAGCCTATCTGCGCGTTCTCTTCCCGCTGAGCCTTCCGACGTGCTGCTTCTTCCGCCTCCCACGCCGACAACGCTGCCGCCCTATCGCCATTATGTTTGAAGAACATGTATAATTCGAAAGCATCGCCAAGGCGCGCGCCACTAGATGTCTTTACCCCCAAGCCTGCGGTGGCGTCGCTTTCTGAGAGAGTAATAAAGTACTCACTACTATCGTCCCGAGTATAAATACGAGAAGCATAGCTGCCAGATTGTTGGAGGGGCGATTGCCAGTGTATCCCGTTCGGCGCGGGATTATAGCCGCACTCCATCATCAAATCTTCCATCCGATAGGCCGCGTTAAAGCGCTCAATCGGGCTAGAACCAGTATTAGTGGCCACGGGGCGACGCGCCTCCGCTGCGCTGCGTGCTTCTTCCATCGCGGCGTCTTGAGCTTCACGCTTCTGCCTTAGATCAGCTATGGCTTGATAGAATTTGGGGGTCAGGGCGTTCACAACGGGACCCCTTCGTTGCCATCAGCGTAGCTTTCGTAGAATAGTGGCTCGCCGTTTTCGTCACGACGTTTCGGCGGTACGTTGGGCAAGTAGACAGGTTGTCCTGCACGCGCCAAAGACCAGTCCATAAGCACACCGTTCCCCTCCATGTAGGTAAAAAACGCTTCCTGCGCTTCATTCCACCGTTCGAAAGGCACCGGCTCCTGAAGCGGAGCAACAATGCGCCAGCGTTTATCCTCTGGGGTCGCACTACCTGTGCTGTAAATGAATATCGCTGATGTAGGGCCAAACAAGTCGCGAGTGAGTTTTATCACGTCAACAATCGACACATTACCCTTGTCAATATCTCCAGCCAGAGCAACAAACCGACCCTGCGCTTGCTGCACCGCATGGCACCGTGCATCGAAGGAGTTGTAAATCGAAGGAATGAAAGCTGGAGCGCGTGCCTTTGGCCTGCTTGTCGGCAACAAACCTAATAGTGTTCCCAGTTCAAGTGACTGATAATCCTCACCGGTATCGATGTTAGTGTCGTATTGGCCATCAAAGGTAGGCACGCTGTGTACGCGCCAATTATGCCGTATATCAAATGCATCTGGCATTATTGGCCTCCGCGAATAGCGGGTGCGGCGTCTACGCGACGCTGAGCCTCAGAAAGAAGTTCGTCGGTCTTTACAAGCGCACGCCCGTTGATGCGCCGCCAAGTAATTGGCCAACGTTCCAGCGTCCTCGGGGACACAGGAAAAAAGTACTGCTGGATTAAAGCAGCGCCCCTTTGCCTATCGACCCGGGCGGGAAGCTTATCCAAAATTTCACCACTAAAATCCGACATTGTGCCTAACTCCGCAAGCGTTCACTTGCGGACGATAGAGCATATTAATTCCTCACCTGCGCGGGACCTATTGTGAGGAGTACGGAAGCCTTATTATGCTCTAGATCTCTGACCTTTATCTATTCGTTTTTCCCAGCTCTCAAGTATCTTTACGGTCACTTTCTCAGCAGGATTTGCTTTACTCTTGTAGAATGTAAGTCCAATTTTTTCATATAAATCAACGACTTCATTTCTAGCTGCAGCCTTATAGGCCGTAACGCCCTGTATTTTCAGTCGGCTCGAAATAATCTCAACGTTCTTTAGGGCCTCCGACTTAAACTGGACAAGCGCATCATCATGTGCAGATCCTGCTTCCCCCTTGGCTCCCACGGCAAGTCGACGATCGACAGCCCCCCTCTTTGCCTGCCGGAAATGCAGGATTACGTCTTGTAACACTTCGGTGTGCCCAGACTTTTGGATATGGTTACCTTCTTCGATATCGAACGTCGCAGACACATACTCGGCAACCGCTTCTAACACCCAAATGGCTGTATCGCGATCCTCCCAGCGTCCAGATTTAGGATACTTGATGGCTGCTAAGGCGTCCTTAAGCTGCTTATGAGCAGCAAGGATGTAAGCCTGCTCCGCATTTAGATGAATGGGAATTGCGCCTAGACCTTTATCGTCAGTCATTTCGTGCTCCAATCTGCTTGGAGAGGAGATCACTCCACGTTTGCATAGCTTGAACTTGGTCAGGCCATCGTTGCGCCCTTTGATAAACACCCAATACACCACCCCTTGTGGCTGACTGGCGATGGTTCAAGATGGCGTCCAATACTGCCTCATGCACCCCCGCCTCAGCCAGAGCAGTAACAAACGAACGGCGATGATCGTGCAATCGCCAGTCTAGCTTGACCTTCAATGCCGCATCGACTGACTTCTTGATCTTACCGAACGTATCAATTGGTTTACCGGACCGAGGTGCTGGTAAGACCAAGCCTGCCTTAGGCTGCCCCATTTCTTCGTGACGCCGGGAAAGAATGTCTATCGCCAAAGCATTGAGATAGAACGTGTGAGGGTCGCCGTTCTTAGTTTGGGTTCCCGACATCGCCCAAGTTGAACCGGCAAGGTCAATGTCTTCCCATTGCATTCGCGTGGCCTCACCACGCCTGCATGGCACCGCGATCAGGAAATGGAGCAGATCACGATGAACTTGGTTTAACCCATCCGCGGCCTGTATTGCGATCCATAATTGTCCCAGCTGTAATAAATTATGGTGCGTACTCCTTGAATTGGGCGGCCTAGGCCGACGTGTCTTCGCCACTTGGCCGCAAGGGTTAATTGCTACGTGCTTCTCTTCTACCGCCCAGTCATAGAAGCGCGAAAGCGCACCATAGCGGTGCCGCGCTGTTGCAGCCTTACCTGCCTGCCCATCCAGCATGCGCTTTATGTCCACGCCGTTAACATCGCCTGCGGGCCGGTCTATCGCTCCCATGGCCACAATCGCCGCTCGGGTGTGCATCAGCTCCTCAGTTACGGTCTTGGACGAGAGCAGCCCTTCCGCTCCACGCATCTTTTTACGCTTCGGGAGCGCTTCTGAATAAAGCTCGAGAAGGCGCTTCAATGTCCCTGCGCGCTTGCGGGCGTCTTCGGCTAGCTTTGCCTTCTGTTTCTCAGCTGGGTCGTCACCCTTCTTAGCTCCTCCCTTGTGCTGATTTGCTTGTAGCCGAGCCTCATCAACAGACAGCGACGCTGGGTTACCAAGAACTATCGACCTCGACGCAAACCGCTTGCCAGTATGCGCATCGACACCACGAGGCTTGTACTCAAAACGCCAAGCCATCGACTGGGCATTCACAATTAATGCTAGCCCTCTGCATTCTGCATCCGCTATTATCGTCCGCGTTAACGGTTGGCGCGCGCGCCACGCAGCTTCAATTGTTGCCTTAAAAATTTTAACGGGACCGAGCCGGACTATCTCTTGCTTACTCACCGCTTAACCCCCAATATAGGACGGACATTTAACGGACATATAGTGCGTATTTGAGCGTAAACAAGCGTGGAACAGCGGGTATTAGCAGAAACTCTCTTTGTATGAAAAACTTAATTTATGAGGATTAATCAGGGTTTTTTCTAAATTTTGATGCCAGTGATGACAAAAGTTATCTATTAGCCATTTGACTTTTAATCAGTAGGTCGCTGGTTCGAATCCAGCAGGGCTCACCATATATTTGGGGAGTGGAAACCAGCATATTGCCACGCCCCCGCTACGAATGCCTTACTGGCCGGTGAACACCGCTTTGCGTTTCTCTACGAATGCTTTAGTGCCTTCGACGGCATCGCTTGAACTGCCGGCAACCCTTTGCCCTTCTGCTTCAGCGAGCAATTGTTCTGCGTAAGAGTTTTCCAACGCCGTCAGGATATTTTTGCGCATTACCGCATATGCGACGGTGGGGCCGTTGGCGAGCCGTGTCGCCAGAGCGCGCGCCTCTGTCTGCAACGCTTCATCATCAACGCATTTGTAGATCATGCCCCAATCCGCCGCTTTTTCGCCGCTGATTTTTTCTCCGAGCAACATCATTTCTGTAGCGCGCGCTTTGCCAACCAAGCGTGGTAGCATCCAAGAAGCACCACCATCGGGGACGAGGCCGATATTTACAAACGCCTGAAGAAAATAGCCAGATTTGCCCGCGATGACAAAATCACCGCATAGACCGATGGAGCAGCCAACCCCCGCCGCAGCGCCGTTGATGGCGGTAACGATAGGCATATTCAGACGCGCGAGGTTCATCATCAGCGGGTTGTAATGCCGCGTCAGCGCGATGTAGCTGCCCTCCCCACGGGCAACCGATCGATCGCCGCGTGCCGAAAGATCCGCGCCGGAACAAAAGCCACGCCCTGCACCTGTAATGACAAGACAACGGGCATCACCCAGACCATTGGAAACGGCATCGTTTATTTCACCGGCCATTTCGAGCGAGCAAGCGTTCATGCGCTCCGGGCGGTTGAGGGTGATAGTTGCAATCTTGTCGGCAACATCCAAAGTGATTGTTTCATACGTCATAATAAGGCGCCCTCCTCCGGCGTTCGTCTTTTCGTCGGCTAATTCAGTCGCGCGTGCCAAGCAAGTCCCGTGCGACCACCCAATTGTGAATTTCGCTTGGCCCATCATAAATGCGCATTGTCCGCAACTTGTTGGACAGCAGATATAGCGGCATTTCACGCGTCATCCCCATCCCGCCAAACATCTGCATCGCATGGTCGACAATGTCATAGGCCGTTTCGGTACAATAGGATTTGATCATCGAAATTTCTTGTCTGGTGTCACGCCCATCATCCATTTTCCAAGCGCAATCATAAGTCATCAATCGCATGGCATGGATCCGCGTAGCGGCATCCGAAACCCAATTCTGCACCGTTTGGCGAGACGATAAAGCTTTGCCAAAGGTCACACGTTGCGGCGCGTATTCGATCATCATATCAAGCGCGCGCTGCGCCATGCCGATTGACCATGAAGCCATTTCTATCCTTCTGGTACCCAACCGGACTTGCATGGGCAAAAACCCCTGCCCGCGTTTGCCAAGCAATTTCCAGCCTGGGACACGGCAATCGTCGAGCGCGATTTCATAGGTCGCCGTGCCGTCGATCATCGGAATTTTGCGCAGGACATTGAAACCCGGGGTTTCGCGGTCGACCAGAAATGCCGACATGCCATTTCGGCCTTCGGTATTTTTGTCCGTCACGGCCATCAATATAGTAAAATCGGCCTCATCCGCCTTTGTTATCCAGATTTTGCGGCCGTTGATGATCCAATCGTCGCCATCCTGAACTGCGGTTGTTTTCATCAATTGCGGGTCTGCTCCAGCACCCGGCTCCGATATACCAATGGCAGAAATCGTCTCCCCGCGCACATAAGGCGCCAGATAATGTTCGCGCTGCTTTTCGTCCGCAGCAGCCATCATCATGCGTAAATTAGGCGAGTCTGGCGGGATTGTGTAAGGCGTAACCGTCCGTCCAAGTTCTTCACCAACGCCAACCATAGCGACCATCGGCAAGTTCATGCCGCCTACTTCCTCTGGCGCATCGAGTCCCCACAACCCCAGATCCTTCGATACAAGATCGACACGCGCTTGTTCTTCTTTGGTCAGATAACTGCCTTTGCCTGCGGTCTCGCGCGCCAGGACGTCGCTTTCCAGAGGCATAAGTTGAGCGTCCACAAATTTGCGGACAAGATCTTTGAGCATCTGATGCTCCTGAGCGAGTGCGAAATGCATGGACATATCCTTCAATCAATAGCTGCGCGGAAGACCGAGGACATGCTCGGCAAGATAGCTGAGGATCAGGTTGGTGCTGATTGGGGCAACGGTGTACAGGCGCGCTTCGCGGAACTTTCGTTCGACGTCATATTCTTCGGCAAAGCCAAAGCCGCCGTGCGTTTGCACGCACATGTCGGCGGCGGCCCAGCTGGCTTCTGACGCAAGAAGCTTGGCCATATTCGCCTCTGCGCCCGGGTTCCCTCCAGCGTCAAATACCTGCGCCGCATGATGCACCATCAGTTCCGCTGCGCACATTTGTGCGTAGCAGCGCGCGATCGGAAACTGCACACCTTGGTTTTGACCAATGGCACGACCAAAAACGTTGCGTTCGCTGGCATAATCGCTGGCCTTTTTGATGAACCATTTGGCGTCACCAATACATTCGGCGGCAATGAGGATACGCTCGGCATTCATACCCGACAGAATATAACGGAAACCTTTGCCTTCTTCGCCAACCAAGGCGGAAGCCGGTATCCGCATATCATCAAAGAACACTTCAGTCGTTGAATGGTTCATCATCGTGCGGATTGGCTTGATGCTCATCCCCCCACCCGCTTCCGATTTTGGGCCTACGACTTTGCGCATATCAACCAAGAAGATGGAGAGCCCCTCGGTCTTGCTTGCCACCTCTTCACGCGGCGTTGTGCGCGCAAGCAACATCATCAAGTCGGAATATTCTGCACGACTGGTCCAGATCTTTTGGCCATTGATGACATATTCGTCACCGTCCCGCACAGCTACAGTCCGCAAAGAAAGCGTGTCGGTGCCGCTGGTCGGTTCAGAAACGCCAAAGGCCTGCAGACGCAGCTCTCCTGTCGCGATACGTGGCAGATATTCCTGCTTCTGTTCTTCGCTGCCATATTTCA
>ENA-UPTJ01001139-UPTJ01001139.1-marine-metagenome-genome-assembly--contig:-NODE-1139-length-14832-cov-7.451512_pt1 | contig 14832 bp, 18 predicted proteins | sample MGYA00238168_ERZ767080 | MGnify/ENA primary metagenome ERZ767080 (study PRJEB28935, sample SAMN06266237) | marine metagenome | isolation source: Columbia River Estuary | place: USA:Columbia River... | reverse complement strand
ATATTTGAGCGTGGTAAAAAATATGTATTTAATATAAATGCTCCAGGACACCCCTTCTGGATTAAAACTCAGCAAAAGACTGGCATAGGGTTTGATTGGTACTATGGAGTTCAGAATAATGGAATAGATAATGGAACAATTATATTTAATGTTCCATATAACGCCCCAGACAACCTATTTTATATCTGTCAGTATCATTCTATGATGACAGGTTCAATTACAGTTTCAGGAACAGTTAATATTACTTCTTCCTGGGAAAAGCTATATCCTAATAATAGAAAAGACCAGCTAGAGGTCTTCGGTTATATGGGATTATTATAAAGAATTTGGTATAATTCTATAAGGAGTGTGAGCTAATGTCATTAAAACGCTATGATGGAACGCAATGGGTTACCGTTGCTGGTTCACGTCCAGGCCCTACAGGTCCAGCAGGCCCAGCGGGTCCAACAGGACCACAGGGAGCGGCAGGCCCAGCGGGAGCGGCAGGTCCAGCGGGACCTCAAGGTCCACAAGGCGTTCCAGGTCCAGCGGGTGCTCAAGGAAATCAGGGTCCAATAGGACCTACTGGTGAAAGAGGATCTAAGTATTTTACTGGATCAGTAAATCCAGTTTCTACAGCTGGATACTTTACTGGAGACCAGTTCTTAAATACAACAACTGGTGATTTATTTACATTTAGCGCATTGCCAACACCAGCGTGGGCATTCGCAGACAATATTATGGGTCCAGCAGGCCCAACAGGTCCAGCAGGACCTACAGGCCCAACTGGTGAAATAGTTGTGGCGGACATTGAAAGAAGAGTATCCGCATATGAATTGGATATTCTGCTAAACTTAGGTATATACTTTCCAAAGTATAATACCCTTGCAAATCTTTCAACTGTTACTGGAACAATTTCAGCAACAAGCTTTATTCTATAAGATGGAGAAAATGAATGGCTAGAAGAACGTTAGTAAACAGAGATTACACATTTAATCCAGTAACAGGAACAATTGTAATTCCAGAACCAATTCAGCGAGAGAGACTCTTGCTGATAACAAACGTAACACGTAATAAGGTTATCTATAACTTCTCAGATCAAAACTTAGGTGCACTCAGCTACTCCATCAGCGACCACCCAACATCACCAGATACAACACTTACTTTAGAATATAATACTGCTGATATGTTATCTACAGATGACCTATCAATTATTTATGATGATGTCGTAGAAAGATTCTTGCCAGCAGAAACGATGATTGACGCAGTTGGAAAGATGCGTGTATCTACACCACAGTCTCTTATCGATACAGACTTTGAATACTCAGTACAGAACTCTAAGTGGGAAACACTTACACTGCAAAATAACTATCCATCATTCTTCTCAAGAGGCACTGGAGGAAACTCATTCGATCTTCTTTCAGTTACTTCAAATGGAGCATCTCCAAGATCAGTTATTACCGTAACAACCAACTCTTTGGCACCACACGGACTTAATAGCGGCGATATTGTTTCTGTTCAAGAAACTTTAAACGCACTTGCTGACGGAACAGCAGTTATTCAGGTTATAAATGCAACTGTGTTTACATATACAGCTAAGGGAATTATTCCAGCTGGAGAGTTGCTGGACGGAACATTAACAACGGCATACGGTGGTGGAATTTTTGATAATGCACATATTCCAGGTGGAATTCCAGGACAGTTCAATGCATTTGCCGCTGTTTCTGATGAAGCATCAGCAGCTTCAGGCGGATCAACAATTACAATCCAGACACAAAGACCACACGGACTTTATGCTGGCGTGACAGTACTTTTTGCAGGATCTTCAGCATCAACAATCGATGGAAACTACTTAATAACAAAGGTTCCAACAGCCACTTCACTTCAATTTAAGACTCCTAATCAAGTTTTAAATCCAATCAATACTGACCAGTTAGGATTCTATGTAAGACCAGAAGGTTATGTGGACCACAGACCATTTGATGGCGGTGTTATTCTTTCAACAGCAAACAATGTTTGTGGAACACAAACAATACGTCAAACACGTCGTTATTTCCGCTATCAGTCAGGTAAGTCAATTCAGTTCTCAACAGGAACTAAATTCACACCGACATTTGATATTACAGATATTTATGCTACATCAACAGCAGCAGGATCAAACTATATTAATATTACAACACTTCAAGACCATAACTTGCAGCCAGGCGCAGAGGTGCTTCTTGAAGGAATTGAAACAGTTGGATATAACCCATATAATGGAGTGCATATTGTTTACGAAGTTATAAACAACACACAGCTTAGACTTCAAACAACATTTTCACAAACAATCTCTGGACTAGATCAGTATCCAGGAGGCGTTAATGCATTTATGACAGCATATAAATGGAAGGGTTCTGCAACTCGTGCTGGTCTATATGATGAGCAAAATGGTTTTTACTTTGAGTATGACGGAACAAAACTTTATGCGGTAAAGAGATTCTCAAATAAAGAACTTTTTGGAAAGCTAACATGCACACAATACTCTAATTTAATTACAGGACAAGGAACAAGATTCCGTAAGCAGCTTATAGTTGGACAGTACATTGTAATTCGTGGACAATCATATCGTGTTATTGGAATTGATTCTGACACACAGATGTATGTTTCTCCAGCATATCGTGGATCTTCAAATACATCCGCAAGATACATGGTCACTCAAGTAGAAAAAATTCCATTAGAAAATTGGAATATAGACAGATTTGATGGAACTGGCCCTTCAGGGTATAAGATTGATTTGTCAAAGATGCAGATGACATATATAGATTACTCTTGGTATGGAGCTGGATATATCAGATTTGGCCTTAGAACAACAGAAGGAGATATTGCTTGGGGTCATAAGATTTCAAACAATAATATTAATACAGCAGCATATATGCGTTCTGGTAACCTTCCAGCTCGTTATGAAACAATTAACGAACCTTTAGAATCAACAAGACTTATTTCTGGTGGAGACGGCGTTTCAGGATCAACATTATTCCCACAACAAACATTGCTTTATGTTCAAAATGTAGATAGATGGCCAGCACAAGGACATTTAAGAATATCAGATAATACAAACTTTGAAGTTTGTGAATACACTAATATTGGTGCTTACAATTCTGTTGTTCGTGGATATCCAATTACAGTAATTAGAAGAGCTCCTCAAACATTAATTTATGGAGGATCTCCATACGTACTTACAGGCACCTCGAACCTCGTGAACTTTGTTCCAGATCTATCAATTCCTGGTGGTTCTGGAAATGCTCAAGTTTCTGTTCAAACAATTTCTCAAAACTGTGCGCCAGTTATGTCGCACTGGGGATCATCAGTAATCATGGATGGTGGATTTAATGATGACTCATTCTACCTCTTTACTGCTGGTATGCAGAGATATCTTCAGGTTGGTGGATCTGGAACAGTTGCAGCTACCGTAACAAACCGTACAAGAGCAGCAAATGTTGTTACTCTTACAACATCTACAAACCATGGACTACAAACTGGGTCAGCAGCAACAATATCTGGAATTCTCCAGCTATCAACAATTACTGGTAGACAGATTGTTTCTGGAGTTGCTACAATCTATATGGCTTCAGACCACGATGCAGTTGTCGGAAATCAGGTTACTGTAACAGGGCTTGATTCAAGATTTAATGGAACATATGTAGTAGCATCAGTTCCAAATAACAATACTCTTACTTATTCTAGAATTGGTCAGCCAAACGTCGCTTTTGCCTCAGCATCAGGAACTGCAACAGTTTCCACTTCATACAATGGAGTATTTACACTTACAGCAGCTTCAGGAAATACATTGACATATGAAAACGTTGGACCAGATGAACCACAAACATCTGTTATTCCAAACGGTACTATCCAGCAGTCACTTGGTTCTACACCAATTCCACGTCCACTAATTTCACTAAGAATCGCACCTTCCGTAGATAACGGTATTGCAAGAAACTTTGGTATTCGTGAGCTGGCAAACAGAATGCAGCTTAAGCTTGACTCTATCGGAGTGTTGGCTTCAGGTCAGTTTCTTATTGAAGGAATTCTAAATCCAGCATCTATGAACGGTCCAACATTGCCTACAGCATGGGAAACAGTTCGTGTTGGAGCAGGTTCATTAGCACAAGTTATCTTCCATGATAATACTGGTACACAGGGATCAACAGTTACATCTCCTACAAATACAATTGGTGGTGGTGACCGTGTGTTCGCATTCTATACTGAAGCTCCTACAGGAGGAACATTCTCTGTAACTAACTTCTCTGCCACAAAGATTAGAGATTTGGGTAACTCAATTTTGAATGGAAATGGATCTCAGACAAACCCATCGTTCCCTAATGGTCCAGATGTTCTTACAATTGTAGCAACTAACATTGGTACAGCAGCAGCAAATATCTCAGCTCGTGTCACTTGGACAGAAGCTCAGGCTTAAAAGGAGAATAAATGCCAGACTACACTACGCTATCTGCACAGATAGAGTTATTTAAGGACAAGGTTGATGCATTAACAGCAACAACTATGGACGCAAATGACCTAGTTCTTTTGGCATCTGCACTTAACGCCCTAGGATCATCACTTGGCGTAAATGATATTCTTCAGGCAACAATAGATAGAATTGCAGCAATTGAAACAGCAAAAAGTGCAGCGATTGTACAGATTAACTCTTCTGTAAATGGAAATAGGCTAACAGCATTAGAAACAAGCCAAACAGATCAAGAGTCAAGACTAGATAACGTAGAAAACTTTGTTTCTACAAGCCTTTCAGATTTTAGTGGACTTGCTTCTCAGCTAAGCACAATCAACTCACAACTTGCACCAAACCTTCCTTCAACTTGGAAAGTTGTTACAGATAGCACATACACAATTGCAAATAAAGATAGACTCCTTGTAATTCCTAGTGCTGGACAGGTAATAACACTACCAATCACACCAACAGTTGGTGCAAATGTTGAAATTGTAGATGCATCTGGAAACTCTGCTACAGTCAACTTTACAGTTGCTAGAAATGGCTCTTTAATAAATGGAGCTGCAGAAAATTTAATATTCAACGTAAATGGTGCAGGAGTATATTTAGTATATAGTGGTTCAACCTATGGATGGAGAGTGTTCTAATTGCCTAATTTAAATACAGTAAAAACTAATCAATCTGGTATTACATTAAATGTTACACAGGCTGAAGAAAGACTTTTTAGAGAAGTTACTGACGGATCAAGAAGACCATTTCAAATTCCTACTATTACAACAGTAAACAATAGAACAAACGTGTGGGCATATAACTGGTCAACAGGTGAATCTTGGACAAACTATCATAATTATCTTACTGGAGCTGGTGAGCCAGACTCAGAAAGAGCATTCTGGTACTCTCTTGGAACAAACAATAGACAAAGCACACTAAGCTATTCTTCACAGCATCCAGATCGTTCTGGAGTTTTAGAGTATGCAACAAATACTGTTGCTGGCGGAGAATCTCAGTTTACTTCATGGTCAAATAACACATCATATGGACCAATGAGATTTAGAACTTTATTTTTAAGAAACTTTCACCCAACATTAACTAAATCAGTTACAATGTATGGGCATTATTCAAATTACTGGTCAGCTGGCTATGAAGGTTCTGGAGTTACTATTGGAACCCCTAATGCTCAAAATTATGCTGGATGTACAAGAGTAAACTGGTCTGTTCCAACAAATAGATCATCTGGAAACTCTTACTATACCTGGTCTTGGAACGTATCAATTCCTCCGCTTAGAACAGTTGCAGTTGTACAAGCAAACTCAATGTGGTATTGGACAAGCTCAAGCGGACAGTATGTTTGGGGAGATATTAATAAATTCTATGACCTTCACACAACATTTAGCGATTTCTGGGTTCAGCCAGATCTTAAAATGACTCATGCTGCAAGAACATATAATGATCATGATAACCAATTTAACTCATATACCGCACACAAGGTTTGGAATAGAACTGCTCAGATGTTTGGAGATAGATAATGTATTATGTGAATTTTGATGAAAATGGAAATCAGTCGGAGCTAAAATGGTTTGATGGTGTTGAGCCATCAGAAGATGGCTGGTATCAGGCGGAAATAGACATTGTTGGTAAAAGATATAGGCTAGTTTCTAATGAAGTTATAGAGATGACTAATGAAGAAATACAATTTGAAAATGATCAGCTTTTTCTTGCAAGTTCATTAGTTGGAATAAAAGAACAAAGAAATAGAATGCTTCTAGAGTCAGACTGGACAGTAAATCCTCAGATTGCTATGTCAGATGAAAAGAAGGCTGAATGGACTTCATATAGACAGTCTTTAAGAGATTTACCATCAACAATAACTCTAGATTTCCTAAAGAGCGGGGCTGATCTTTCATGGCCAGTCCCTCCTTCTTAAAGGATTTTAAGGTATAATTTAACAAGAGGTGAGATAAATGCCAAGTTACGATAGTTTACAGACACAGATTGACCTTTTTAAGACCAAGGTCAATGCCTTGTCGGGTTCAACTTTAAATACACAGGATTTAGTCTTTTTGGCTAAAGCCATCGAATCTATGGGCAACCTGCTTGGCGTGAACGACGTTCTTGCAGCAACTGCCTCTAAGATTAATGAAATTCAAACAGCTTCTTCTGGAGCTGTTGTACAAATTGGAAATGCTGGTTCAACTCAGGTTTCTAACGTGCAAAGCGCAGGAGTAGCGGCGATTGCATCAGTAAATGCTACACTAAGCAATTTTACAGTCTATTCACACATGGGAGTAATTTAATATGGCAACAGTAGTAACGCCAGTACGATTTTATGCAAATGTCCCAGGAACATCAGATGTAGCAGTTTACACTGTTCCAGCATCAGAAATCGATGTTGTTACATCCCTGACATTTGACAATTTAACAGATTCAGCAGCTCAGGTAAACGTAAAGATGGCTGGACAATTTCTAGTAAAGAGCCTAGATGTTCCGCCTAGATCACTAATCGCTCTTGATTTCAAGGTTGTATTAAACACAACAGAAACAATCAGCGTATACCAGAATACAGCAAACGCATGCTCAGTATTTATTTCTGGTGTAAAAGTTAACGAAGTTTAATAGTTAGGAGTAACTAATGTCAACAGTTGGTACAACAACTAGTCAAACATATTTGCCAGGATTAACAGCAACCCTGACAAGTATTGTTTCAGCAAACCTTATTGTAAATGGTGGAGCTTATCTTCCAGTAGAGCAAAGACTTTATTCTACTGGTAACTGGACAAGACCGTCAAATATTGCTAACTGGATAAAGGTTACACTTATTGGAGGAGGCGGATCAGGTGGGTCCGCAACTTCATGGAACTATACAGGTGCAGGCGGAGGCGGCGCTGGACAATATCTAGTAAGATATGTTGACATATCAACAGTTGCAGCTGGAGCTAATATTCCAGTTACAATTGGAACAGGTGGAGCCGCTGTTGGTGGCAACTCTGTTGGAAATGACGGAGCAGACTCGACATTTGGAGTGAATGGTAATCCATTCTATCTAATCTCTTACGGCGGTGGCGGTGGCGGATACGCACAAGGTTGGGGAAGAAGCGGTAGATATGGAACCAATGGTACAGGTGCTGCAACTTCTGGCGGAGGATCAGGAGGCGGTGGCGGAGGCTACTGGCAGAACCAATATAACGGCGCAGGCGGTGGCGGAGGTGCAGGCGGTGCAGGAGGACATGCTTATCAAGGAACTTACAGTGCTGGAACTGGATACACTGGTTACGGTGGAGGACGTGGTGGTGGAAATGGTGGGTCTGACGGTGGAACTGGAAACTCAAATGGTTGGGGTCAGTACCATACTTGGGGAGGCCTAGGTGGACTTGGTATTAATGGTTTAGCAGGCGGTGGCGGAGGTGGAGGCGGAAACGCAGGTCCAGGATCTTGTGGTGGTGGAACAGGTGGAGATAATTTAACCCAAAACGCAGGTGGTGCTGGGATGGATGGAACTGGCGGTGGCGGTGGTGGAAGCTACTGGGGCGGTGGCGGAGGCGCAAAGGGCGGAAACGGACTTTGCTGGATAGAATATTATAGAAGGGTATCATAATGGAAAGAACATACGCATTAATTAACGGAGAAGAAATCATCAATGTTGTATATGGTGGTTCACCAGAGTGGTTTGCAGAACATGAAGATTATAAAGTTTATGAAGTAATCGATGTTACTGATATGACAGAAAAACCAAGTCCATCTGGATGGACTTACAAGGACGGAGAGTTTGTTAAGGATCCAATGCCTGATCCTCTTCCTCCAGTAATTGAAGAAGAAGATAGATCAATAATTCAGGTAGAAGTAGTGCCTGGACTAAATCCAGAAAATTAAAAGGAGTAATAGTGGGTATTACAATTACATCTACAAGAAGCAATGCAATTGCTGTTGGTTTAGAGGAAACTCTAGGTGCGGTTGTAAGAGCTGTTACTCCTCCGACCCCTTTATTTGTTAGACAGGCTTCTGTTATATCAGCAACTGGTAACTGGACACGTCCAGCAAATATTGCTGATTACATAGATGTTATTTTGGTTGGTGCAGGTGGAGCTGGAGCATCTTATGGAAACGATGCAAGATTTGGCGGTGGCGGAGGCGCAGGACAGTACCTTGAAAGAATTCTTGATATATCTTCTGTAACATCTGGAAGCACAATTTCAGTTACTATTGGAAATGGCGGTTCTGCTGTTACTGGAACTACAAATGGTAACAATGGCGGAAACTCCGCCTTTGGTACATCTGGACAACCATTCTATATGGTAGCATACGGTGGTGGTGGCGGTGGACATGGAAATGCAAACGGAAACAACGGAAACGGTGGCTCCTGTGGCCCAGGAGCAAATAACATAACTGGATACGGCTCAGGCGGTGGCGGAGGTTCAGAGTGGCAAAACGCATGGGGAGCAGCAGGCGGTGGCGGCGGTGCAAACGGCCCAGGACAACATGGTGGAATGAATGGTAACTTTCAAGCCAATCAATATGCTGGTCGCTGTGGAGGTCGCTTAACATCTGAAGGCTCATCAGCAGGCGGAGCAGGAATGTCTCCAAGTGGCGACTCAAGACAGGCATGGCCTGGAGGTAATGGTGGACCTGGCATTAATGGTCTAGCTGGCGGAGGCGGAGGGTCTGCCAGAGGTGGGAATGGCAATGGTTCTTGTGGTGGAGGACAGGGATACGGATATACCCACGGAGATCAGGGCCGTGATGCACGTCCAAACTCAGGCTCAGGCGGTGGCGGAACAAATGATAGAACAGCTTCAGGTGCAGGTGGAAGCGGAATTTGCATAATTAATTATTGGGCTAAGGTGAATGCATAATGCCAACATTTTTAAATACTCAACAGCAGATAATGGTTCCTGGACTAGAGGACACACTCGGTTCAATTGTTAGAAATGTAACTCCACCAACTCCATTATTCATACAAGCACAAGCAGTTATATCTTCTACTGGTAACTGGACAAGACCACAAAATGTTGCTGATTTTATAGAAGTAGTACTAGTAGCAGGAGGTGGAGCAGGTGGATTGTGGTCTGGTGGAGATTATTTTGGAGGCGGAGGCGGAGCAGGTCAATATTTAAGAAGAATTGTTAATATTAACTCTATTCCAGCATTAGGAGTTATTCCAATTACTATTGGAAATGGTGGCTCTGGTGTTACTGGAAATACAAATGGTAACAATGGTGCCAACTCCGCTTTTGGCACATCTACAAATACATTTTACATGGTAGCATATGGCGGTGGCGGAGGCGGACATGGAAATAATAATGGAAACAACGGAAATGGTGGAGCTTGTGGAATTGGAGCAGATAACATAACTGGATACGGCTCAGGTGGCGGAGGCGGATCTGGATGGCAGACTAACTGGGGAGCAGGCGGAGGCGGAGGCGGTGCTGGTGGTCCTGGAGAGCATGCAGGTATGTTTGGAAACTTTCAAAATAATCAATATGCTGGTCGCTGTGGAGGTCGCTTAACATCTGAAGGCTCATCAGCAGGCGGAGCAGGAATGGGTGTAGGTGATTCACGTCAAGCGTGGAATGCTGGAAATGGTGGAGCTGGTTTAAACGGCTTAGCTGGCGGAGGCGGAGGCGGAGCTCGTGGAATGTGCGGCAATGGTTCTTGCGGTGGAGGACAAGGAAGATCATCAACACACGGAGATCAAGGACGTGATGCCCGTCCTAACTCAGGTTCTGGCGGCGGAGGATCAAACGATAACGTAGTATCTGGATCTGGTGGTACAGGAATATGTATTATCACATACTGGCAGAAGACAACTTAAGGTATAATATAACAAGGAGGAAATAATGCCTATAACATCAATACCAACACAAGTCACACCACCTCTTTGGTCTTATACTTTTGTACAAAGCCCAATTAACGGTAATGGTTATGACTATTTTAATACAGCTGTAAAAAGAACAAATTATGGATCAGTCACAGCAGGAACACTTGCGATAGACGTAACTTCAGCAGCTATTCACAGATTTCAACCAGGTGCTACTACAACAGTATCATTTACTGGTTTCCCAGCAGTTTCAACAGGGTATTTTTGGCAGGTAGAGGTAAAGGGTGGATCACTATTTACTATTAACTGGCCAGCAGCAATTAAGTGGGATTCATCTGCATCAGCTCCAACGCTATCTGCAAATGTAACCCTACTTAACTTCTTTACTCCAAATCAGGGGTCAACAATTTACGGCGGAGTAGCATTCGCAGATATTAACGCAGCATAGGAGATATAATGTACGCAATTCTAGAAGATGGAAAAGTATCAAAGGCAGGTTCACTAACAGAACTATTCCCTTCAGTCTCTTTTGCCGCAGCTGGTCCAGACCAGGAATGGCTAACTCTAAATAATGTTACAGAAGTACAAATGACTTTAGATTACAATGAGGATACAGAAGAGCTTGTTTATCTTGAAACTCCAAAAATCCTTAAGGGAAACAAAGTAGTTGGAGTAGAAGTAAAAGCATTGCCAGCTAATCTAGCGTGGGCTAGAATTACAGCAAAAAGAAATGACTTGCTAACAAAGACCGATTGGACTCAACTAGCAGATACTCTTGATCCAGAAATGACTAAGAAGTATGCAGAGTATCGTGCTGCACTTCGTGACATTACATCAGCTAAAACACCTGCAGATGTTGTCTGGCCCAAGGATCCTGTGAAGGGGGCTTAAATGCTTCCTCACGTACTATTTAACTTTAGAACAAATAACAGAGCAGCATTTCCAGTAACTACTGGATTGCAGATGCATTATGATGCTGATGCTGGAAATACATTTACAAGAGTTGGAGCAGCTATCTCTCAGTGGAGAGATCGTTCAGGATTTTCTAGACACGCAGCTCAAGCTACTTCTAATCAGCAACCATCCTATCTTTTAAATACAGTAGGTGGAAAGGCTGGAGTTGTTCACGATGGTTCAAATGATTTTATGCTTATGGGAGATGGTACACTATCATTCCTAAATACATCATCGATGACAATTGTTATTGTTTGCAATAGACCAGATACACCAATTCAGAAATGGATTGTTGGAGGTCAGGGCGGAATTACAAGAACAAATCTTCAAATAGGATATAACTCAGCAACATCATTTAAGTTTGGTTTTGGTGCAGATGATCTTAACGCAATTATCCCAAATGTTTCAACAAATACAACAGAAATGTTTCTTATGACATATGATTCACTTAGCCAAGAAAAGGTTTTAAGAAGAAATAAGCTTGAAGAGGCATCAGGTGCTGGAACAGGATCTATTTCCTCAATGACTGGACAATCAATTGCACGTTACCTTTCATCTTTCTCTAATATATCAGTTGGAGAGATTGCTATATTTAACAGAGTATTGTCACCAGCAGAAATAACACTTGTAGAAACTTCACTTGCTATTAAGTGGCAAGTAGTTTAGTTAGGAGATAAAATGGCATACGTACCAACCAGAATAGTTGGTCCATATAACCTGATTGATGCATATCAGTCTATTTATATTGCCGAGCAAAAAACAATTGTTAAGCAGATCTTGCTTTCAAATGTTACTGGAACTGCAGCAAGCGTTAGAATTGCAATAACCCCATTTTCTGGAACCCCATCGTCAACAAATGCTATTATGCAGGATGTAGAAATTGAAGCCAACTCAACTTTAGTAGCAGATATTGTTCAGGTTTTAAATGTTTTAGATAAACTACATGCAAGAGCATCAATATCTGGAGCAATTAATATTACAATATCTGGAATCGTTGAAGACGGTACAGAATAAAATGGGAGACTACTTTGGCCGTCCAGTCTTTTCCCAAGGATAAAAATCAACAGGTAGAACATTTAAATGTTCCGTATGCTCGTGTAATAGTTCCAAATTTAGTTGGCCTAAATAACGTTATTGCACAAGCTACCCTTGATGGCCAAGGTTTAAGACCAGATGAAAAATATTTTGTTGATACGGCTGGAACTGGTGGAGTTGTTATTGCACAGGCAGTTCCTTCTGGTAAAAGAATTAGGTTTAAAACAAAGATCGAATACACAGTTCGAACTCTTGCGGCAGTAACTGTTCCATATGTTGTTGGCACAAATAAAAATGTAGCGGCAGCAACACTTACATCATCACTACTTACATATACTATTATTACTGTCCCTACTCAAAATGTAAACAATCAAGATATAGTTTTATCTCAAAATCCAGAACCCCCAGTTCAACTTCCAGCAGGAAGCAATGTAACTATTACTGTAGGAAACTATATCCCAGCAACAGAAGGCTTATTACCAGATGTAATTAATAAAACTGAAGCAGAAGCAAGGCTTTTGCTTAATTCATCCTTATTTACAAATATATCAGTTACAAATAACACTGGATCATCACAAACATATATTAACCTTAATGGCTTAATTTCTTCACAGGTTCCAATACCTACAACATTGCATCCATTTGCATCTCCAGTTTATTTAACTAAGATTGTTTATGTTGCACCACCTCCCGTATTTACTCCACCACCTCCTGTATTCACAGCTCCACCTGTATTCACAACCCCACCACCTGTATTCACAACCCCACCACCTGTATTCACAGCTGGACCTCCTCCTGTGTTTACTACTCCACCTCCTGTATTCACAACTCCTCCGCCTGTGTTTACAACTCCTCCGCCTGTGTTTACAACTCCTCCGCCTGTGTTTACTACTTTCCAAGCTTACTATGGAAGAGGATGCTGCGACGGTGTTGCTACCAACTATTCAAGCAATGTTTCTTCATCAGTTGTTAGCCAATGGTTTGGAGATAACTGTACAACAGTGTCAAATGTAAATATTGTTTATGGTACTGGTTATCCAAGTACTCCTACACAAGCTACATGTAATCCAACTCCTCCGCCTGTATTCACAACTCCACCTCCAGTATTTACTCCACCTCCAGTATTTACTCCACCTCCAGTATTTACAGTTAGCCCACCGCCTGTGTTTACTCCACCGCCTGTGTTTACTCCACCTCCTGTGTTTACTCCACCTCCTGTGTTCACTCCACCACCTGTATTTACTCCACCACCTGTATTTACAGCGCCACCAGTATTTACATCTACAAACGGAACCACATGTTCTTCTCTAGATGTTAGAAGAGTTGCATGTACATCAACTGGCTGCGACGTTGGATATTGCGGTTCTGGAGCAGCATGCAGCGGATCTCAGTACAGATGTAGTTTTATCTAGAATTGACAACAGTAAGTTAATTTTGATATAATAAAATAAAAAAGGAAATGAAATGATTACAGATAGTATTTTGGATGAGTATGTTGCTGGCTCAGACGGAGCTGCCCTTGTGTGGGTTATAGATGGTGATTGTCTTTATGATATACCAGTAGATATTAAATATGTACCAATGTTTACAGAGTCTGATCAAGTTATAGATATATCAGATCAGTATCCTGAGCATGATGGGCTTACAGTAAGATTTATGAAAAATGGCGAGATAGTCGAAGACTTGCAAACAACGGAGTATTTTGGTAGTATATTGCTTAGTGAACCTCAAGTGTTAGATCTAGAAAAATATCCATATGGTAGATATGTTCAGTCACCATATGCTAAATTTGACGGTGAAAAATTTATTATAACTAATAGGGATATGACTGGATATCCAGAATGGTACGAGTAAGTGAGTAGATGGTCTGAGTATAAAGAAAAAAATGGAGTTACTCCACTAGATTTATTAAATCCAGCAACAAGACAAACAACAGATGAAGTCTCAAGTGCCAGATTTGATACCTGCAAGTCATGTGAATTTTTAACAGCTCATACAAATAGATGTCAAAAATGCGGTTGTTTTATGACTGTAAAAACAAAATTAGAGGCAGCTAAATGCCCGCTAGGAAAGTGGTAGTATGGAAAAGACAATCCTTGGTCCAGGAATTGTTGCATATAAAAATGCAATTAAAAAAGAATGGAATATGGTAGAAAGACTTGAAAAATCTTTAGGTGACGATTCAAAGCAATTTAAGTGGCGTGGTGCAAGAGTTGGATATTTTCAGACAGATAATAATAGCAGAAATTGTCAAGATTTTATTTACACAAAAGAACTACTAGGTGAAAAAAATAATGATAATTCAGATCTTATGGATATGCATGACTTAGTTCACTCATCAATAAGAGAATGTCTTAATGACTATGAAACCATGTTTTCAGTAACTGTTAAGTTTATTGGTGCTTTAAATATGGTAAAGTATGGTCCTGGAGAAAAGTTTGAGGTTCATACTGATGATGGAGAGCCATATAGATGTACTGTTTCCACTGTAGGATATGTCAATGATGACTATGAAGGCGGAGAACTGTACTTTGATAATTTTAATTTAAATATTAAGCCAGAAGCT
>ENA-UPTJ01001133-UPTJ01001133.1-marine-metagenome-genome-assembly--contig:-NODE-1133-length-14896-cov-5.978573_pt1 | contig 14896 bp, 18 predicted proteins | sample MGYA00238168_ERZ767080 | MGnify/ENA primary metagenome ERZ767080 (study PRJEB28935, sample SAMN06266237) | marine metagenome | isolation source: Columbia River Estuary | place: USA:Columbia River... | reverse complement strand
ATGAAAGCTTCGTTCTCGTGACTGCGCATGGTGTCATTCCGTTGAAACGGCGGCGCTGCCGCCACGATGGGCGAGGGCTGCTGCCAGCGTATGCCAGCAGAGGCTCGCGCATTTGACTCGCGCCGGGTACTCACGAACACCCGAGAGCGCCGCGAGTTTTCCGAGCCCCTCTGGGACCGCCGCATCGGTCGATGAGGTGAGCGTGCGGTGCACCACGTCACTCAATGCCGTGATGGCGCGCTCATCGAGACCCTTGATCGCTTCGGTCATCAAGGAAGCCGAGGCCGTCGAAATAGCGCAGCCCTTGCCTTCGAAACGGATGTCGCTGACGGTGTCGCCTTCGAGACGCAACGTGAGCGTCAGGCGATCGCCGCAGAGCGGGTTATGCCCGTCGGCCGAGGTATCGCAGGGTTCGAGCTTGCCGAAATTGCGCGGGTTCTTGTTGTGATCGAGGATGACGTCTCGATACAAATCCTTAAGGTCCATCAGCCAAAAACCTCCAACGCGCGATGCAGTGCGCCGATCAATTGGTCGACATCTTCGCGATTCGTATAACAGCCGAAAGAAGCGCGGGCAGTCGCCGGCACGCCGAAGAACTCCATCACCGGCATCGCGCAATGGTGTCCGGCGCGTACAGCGACACCTTCGGAATCGAGAATGGTGCCGAGGTCGTGCGGATGGACCTGCTCAAGCGTGAATGAGATGACACCGGCTTTGTGGGTCGCCTCGCCGATGATCTGCAAGCCTGGGATGGCTCGCAACGCATCGGTCGCATAGTGCAGCAGCGCCTGTTCGTGAGCATGGACTTTGTCGATGTCGAGCGATTCAAGATAGTCGATCGCGGCCGCAAGACCCACAGCGCCGGAAATATTCGGCGTGCCTGCTTCGAAGCGGTAGGGCAGTTCGTTGTAGGTGGTTTTCTCGAACGATACCGTCCTGATCATGTCGCCACCGCCTTGCCACGGCGGCATATCGGCGAGAACCGCCTCGCGTGCCCAGAGCACACCCATCCCGGTTGGGCCGTAGAGCTTGTGACTCGAGAAGGCGTAGAAGTCGCAGTCGAGCGCTTGCACATCGATGTGCTGGTGAGCTACCGCTTGTGCGCCATCCACGAGTACGAGACTACCGTTACGTCGCGCTGCAGTGATGATCTCGGCAAGCGGCACCACGGTCCCCAAAGAGTTGGACACTTGGGTGATCGCGACCAATCGGGTCTTTGGTGATAACAGCCGGTGGAAGGCGGCAAGATCGAGCTCACCGCGGCGATCGATGGGAATGACGCGCAAGATGGCACCGCTGCGCTCGCACGCCATCTGCCACGGCACGATGTTGGCGTGATGTTCCATCCAGCTGATGAGAATTTCATCGCCCGGTTGCAATGATCGCCCCCAAGACTGGGCGACGAGATTGATCGACTCGGTCGTACCTCGCGTGAAAATCACTTCGCGCGTAGAGCGGGCGTTGAGAAAACCTCTCACTCGCTCGCGTGCCGCTTCGAAGGCGTCGGTCGCTTTTTGACTGAGTTCGTACACACCGCGATGCACATTGGCATGCAGGTGCCGTTCGTAGTGCACGATTGCCTCAATGACCGAAGCCGGTCGTTGCGACGAAGCGGCCGTATCCAGAAAAGCCAGGCGTTTTCCGCGCACCGTGGTCGATAGGATCGGGAAGTCCTGACGCACTCGCTCGACATCGTAGTGGGCGGTCGCTTGCTCGATGAGGTTCATCGATCCTTCTCCTGTGCCGATGAGTCTCGTGCAGCGATAGCGCCCGGCAGTTGACGGACGAGGCTCGCTTCGATCTGGTGCCGCAACTCGGCCGAAGGCAGGTGGGTCAGCACGTCGCTGACGAAGGCCCATTTGAGAAGAGATTCAGCCGTACCAGGGTCGATACCGCGCGAGAGAAGGTAGAACAGCAGATCTGCGTCGAGTTTGCCGACGGTCGCGCCGTGCGTCGCCGTCACTTCGTTGGTGTAGATCTCAAGCTGTGGGCGAACATTGGCTTCCGCTTCGTGCCCTGCGAGCAGGGTCTTGAGCGATTGGCCCGAATGCGTGCCATGGGCTGACGCTCCGACGAGCATATGACCGTTGAAGCCGATCTTGCTTCGGCCGCTGGCAATGCCGCGGAAGAGTTGATGGGTTTGCACCCGTCGCGCCTGGTGGTCGATGCGCACGTAGGCATCGTGCTGTTGCTGCCCATCGGCAATCACGGCGCTATTCCAGTGCAGCTGCGCACCTTCGCCGGCGTGGGTGACGAACACCGTCGAGCGACTCGATACGACGGTGTCGCTGCGATCTGCGCTCGTGATCTGGGTGAGATCACATTCGCTTGATACACCCAAGCCCAAGTTCAGTGTTTCGATATATACGGCCGGGCTCGCATAGTGCTGCCAGCGTGCGAGGTGCAGTTTGGCGTGCTCGGCGAGCCTGATATCGAGGGCGAGATTGGTTGCGGCGGTGGCAGTGCCTAGAGCGATGTGACGCTCGATCAAGGTGAGTTCCGCACCCGACTCGACTTGCACTTCGATCGCGGGTTGTCCGCTGCCAGTGGCCACATGCAGGATCTCAAGTTCCACACTTTGACGCGGCAGCACGCGCAATTGCAGAGTTTCGTGACGTGCGCGGCGATTGAGATTCAGATAATGATGATCAATCGATACGCCTTCGATCTGCAACGGGCGCGGATCCAACTTAAGTTCAGCGTCATGAGGCGGAGCATCGGAGAGCGCCGACGAGAATTGGCCATCGACCAGCACGAGACGACACTCGGTGGTTTTGGCGGGAAGCTCGAAGTTGACCTTGTTCGTGGTCTGATCGCTTGGGACGACGTCGAACGAGACGCGCGACAACGCGCGCAGGTTCGCGTACTTCCAATTCTCATCGCGATTCGTCGGTGCTCGCGATGGGGCCGTGATGGAGCTTGTCGTCATGGGATCAGGCGGCATCCGCGAGTAGCCAGTCGTAGCCACGAGCCTCGAGTTCGAGCGCGAGTTCCGGACCACCTGTCTTGATGATGCGACCGCGCGCGAGCACGTGCACTACATCGGGCTTGATGTAATCGAGTAGTCGCTGATAGTGAGTGACGAGCACGACTGCACGATCGGCTGAGCGCAGGGAGTTCACGCCGTTGGCGACGACCTTCAGCGCATCGATATCGAGTCCCGAATCGGTCTCATCGAGTAGCGCGAGCTTGGGTTCGAGCACCAACATCTGCAGGATCTCATTGCGTTTTTTCTCGCCGCCGGAGAACCCCTCGTTCACGCCCCGCGAAAGAAACGCCTCATCCATCTGCATCAGGCGCATCTTCTCGCGCACGAGCGTCAGGAACTCGAAGGCATCGACCTCCGGCAGACCGCGATGCTTGCGCGCCGCGTTGAGCGCGGCTTTCAGCAAATAGACGTTATTGACCCCCGGAATCTCGACCGGGTACTGAAAGCCGAGAAATAGACCCGCTTGCGCGCGTTCTTCGGGTGCGAGCGCGAGTAGATCGGCTCCTTCGAAGCGCACACTGCCGCTCGTAACGTCGTAACCCGGACGTCCAGCGAGGGTGTAGGCGAGAGAGCTCTTGCCGGCGCCATTCGGGCCCATGATGGCGTGTACTTCGCCGGCTTTCACGGTGAGGTTCAGACCACGCAGGATCTCCTTGTCACCGATACGAGTCTGCAATGCATTGATTTCGAGCATGATGATCTCCGTTCAGCCGACTGAGCCTTCGAGGCTGACCGCGAGCAAGTTCTGTGCTTCTACGGCAAACTCCATCGGCAATTCCTTGAACACGCTTTTGCAAAAACCGTTCACGATCATGTTGACGGCATCCTCTTCGGCGATACCGCGCTGCAGGCAGTAGAAGAGCTGGTCTTCACTGATGCGCGAAGTCGACGCTTCGTGCTCCACGGTCGCAGTGGGGTTCTTCACTTCGACATAAGGGAAGGTGTGCGCGCCGCACTCTCCGCTCATCAGCAGCGAGTCGCACTGTGTGAAGTTGCGAGCGCCGCTGGCCGTCGGGAGAATCTTGACGAGACCACGATAGGTGTTCTGGCCGTGTCCTGCCGAAATACCCTTCGACACGATGGTGCTGCGCGTATTGGCGCCAATGTGGATCATCTTCGTGCCGGTATCGGCCTGCTGATGATGATTGGCAAGCGCAACCGAGTAGAACTCGCCGACCGAGTTTTCGCCACGCAACACGCAGCTCGGATACTTCCAGGTGATGGCAGATCCGGTTTCGACCTGCGTCCACGAAATCTTCGAATTGCGGCCACGACACTCGCCGCGTTTGGTAACGAAGTTGTAGATGCCACCGACGCCGTTCTCGTCGCCCGGGTACCAATTCTGCACGGTCGAGTATTTGATTTCGGCGTGATCAAGAGCGATCAGTTCGACCACCGCCGCATGCAGCTGGTTTTCATCGCGCATCGGTGCCGTGCAGCCTTCGAGGTAGCTCACATGGCTGCCTTCGTCAGCGATGATCAGCGTGCGCTCGAATTGACCCGTCTTGGCTGCGTTAATGCGAAAGTAAGTCGATAACTCCATCGGGCAACGGACGCCCTTTGGGATATAGACGAACGAGCCATCAGAAAACACGGCCGAGTTTAAGCAAGCGTAGTAGTTGTCGGTGTGCGGGACGACGCTGCCGAGATAGCGCTCGATCAATTCCGGATGCTTCTGAACCGCTTCCGAGAACGAGCAGAACACGACGCCGGCTTTCTCGAGTCGATCTTTGAAGGTCGTGGCGACCGACACGCTGTCGAATACGGCATCCACCGCCACGCCGGCGAGGCGTGCCCGTTCGTGCAGCGGTACACCGAGTTTTTCGTAGGTCGCGAGCAACTTCGGGTCAACCTCATCGAGGCTCTTGGGCCCGTCGGTCTTGGCCTTGGGTGCGGAGTAGTAGGAGAGGTCCTGGTAGTTGATGGGCTGCACGCGGACGTGTGCCCACTCGGGCTCGCGCATGGTGAGCCAGTGCCGATACGCACGCAGGCGCCATTCGGTCAAAAAGGCCGGCTCACGCTTGATGGCCGAAATTTTCCGCACGACATCCTCATCGAGGCCGGGCGGCAAACTTTCCGATTCGATGTCCGTAACGAAGCCATGCTGGTAGCCACGGCCGACGATTTCATTGAGTTGTGCGTTTTCGCTCATGTGTATGGGCCTTTATCCAGACCGGCCAATTGTTCAAGACTCACTTGGTACAGCGAGCGACGAACCGTCAAATTCACTCGTTGCCACGCGCGACCCACGCCACAGGTGGTCTCCAGTTCGCACTGGCCAGCGCCGGCAGCGCAGTCGGTAACGGCAACTGGGCCCTCGAGCGCATCGAGGATGGCAGCGGCCGAGATCTCGGCAGCGGGGCGGGCGAGTGTGTAGCCGCCATGCAAGCCGCGCGTCGAGCGCACGAGCCCCGCGCGTTGCAGCGCTTTCAGCGCCTTGCTGACGGTCGGCACGGCGATCTGCGTGCGCTCAGCCAGGGTCGCCGCGCTTTGCTGCGTTTGTGGCGAGCGCGCGAGCTCGGCCAGCAGCACGGTGGCGTAGTCGGTCATTTTGCTGATGCGGATCATAAAACCGCACCATTTTAGTCCGATTTGTCCCGGACTGCATCTGTCGGCCGTTATTTCATGCTCCGTTTGGTAATATCCGGCGCCCTCATGAGCGCTCCTCCCGTCCGTATCCGAGATCTGCACTACGCCGTCGGCACCAGACCGATTTTTGCGGGCGTGGATATCGACGTGCCGCAGGGCCAGATCACGGCAGTGATGGGCCCGAGTGGGACCGGCAAGACGACGCTTTTACGCCTGCTGACCGGCCAGGTCGCGGCTGATCGCGGCCGGATAGAACTCTTCGGTGAGTCAGTGGGCGATTTGAACAAGGTCGGTCTTTACGCACTGCGTCGTCGAACCGGCATGCTGTTCCAGAACGGCGCCTTGCTGACCGACCTCACCGTTTTTGAGAACGTGGCCTTTCCGGTCCGCGCGCACGCGCGCTTGCCGGAGTCGGTCCTGCGACGGCTCGTGCTAACCAAGCTCGAGGCGGTCGGCTTGCGCGGCGCTGCAGAGCTGATGCCTTCGCAGCTCTCGGGTGGCATGGCCCGACGCGTGGCGTTGGCGCGAGCCATCGTGATGGACCCGGAACTGCTGATCTACGACGAACCGTTTGTCGGCCTCGATCCGATCTCGATGGGCGTGATTGTGCGTTTGATTCGCGAACTCAACGAGACGCTCGGTGTCACGAGTATTGTGGTTTCGCACGATGTCGAAGAGCTCGCCACGATCGCCCATCGCAGTTATCTCTTGTCTGAGGGGCGGGTCGTCGCCTCCGGAACGCCCGACGAACTCGCTCGTAGCGAGGAGCCCGTTGTCCGCCAGTTCATGAGCGGAGCGGCCGATGGTCCGGTGCCGTTCCATTTTCCGGCGGGTGATTTGGCCGCGGACATTCTCGGTCGGTCGCAGCAGGTGCGGGGTCGATCATGATCGGCGCCAGCCTGGGCCGCATCGGTGCGGTCGTGCTCTTCCTGCTGCGGGTGCTGGGGCAGTGTTTGCCGGCGCTCGCGAAGCCGCGGGCGGTGATCCATCAGATCTATAACGCCGGCGCGCGATCCCTGATCATCATCATGCTCTGTGGGCTCTTTGTCGGCATGGTGCTTGGTCTGCAGGGGTTCGATCTTTTGCAGCGATTCGGTTCGGAGGATGCGCTCGGCGTGGCCGCTGCACTGGGCTTTCTCAAAGAATTAGGCCCAGTCGTGACGGCCTTGTTGTTCGCAGGCCGCGCGGGCACGGCGCTGACTTCGGAAATTGGCCTGATGCGGGCAACGGATCAGTTGACGGCCATGGAGATGATGGCGGTCGATCCGCTGCGTCATGTCATCGCGCCGCGCTTTTTAGGGGGCGTGATCGCGATGCCGCTGCTCGTAGCGATCTTCGATATCGTGGGACTTTTTGGCGCGCAGTTGATTGGCGTACAGTTGATGGCGGTCGACCCGGGTGCCTTTTGGTCGCAGATGCAGGCGGCGGTCGAGCTTGACGATGTCTATGAGGGTATCGTCAAAAGTATCTGCTTCGGCTTCGCTTGCAGCCTGATCGCCGTTTACGAGGGATATCACGCTCCCCCGACTGCTCAGGGTGTTGGCCTCGCGACGACACGCACGGTGGTGGTGTCGTCGGTGCTCGTATTGTTGATCGACTACATGCTGACAGCCGCTTTTCTCGGAAGGTAATCCAGAATGAAATCGCAACGTTCGCTCGAAATCGGCACTGGCCTGTTCGTTCTGCTCGGCTTTGCTGCGTTGTTCTTTTTGACAACGCAATTGCCCGGCAGCGGGCTCTCGCTCGGTGAGCAGGCCGGATATAGCGTGACGGCAAAGTTCGACAACGTTGGCGATTTGAAGGTGGGATCGCCGGTCAGCATGGCCGGTGTACGCATCGGCCGCGTCGAAGCAATCCGCTTCGATCCTACCGACTACCGTGCCGTGGTCTCGCTCAAGGTCGAGTCGTCGTTCGATCGTATTCCAGATGACAGCGATGCGAGCATCCAGACGCAAGGGTTGCTCGGTGGCAAGTATGTGGGAATCGGCCCGGGCGGCTCCGAAACTTTCCTCAAGCAAGGCAGTCAAATCGAGTTTACGCAATCGGCGATCGTGCTCGAGTCGTTGGTGAACAAGTTCTTCGCCAATTTCGCGAGCAAGGATGCCGGCACTGATACGGCCAAGGCCGAGTAAGGAAACCTCCATGATTCGATCCCCGATCCTGCTGATTCTCCTCGTACTGGCGTCGATGTTGGGCCAAGTGCCGGCGCTGGCGCAGGCCAAGGCCAGTGCCGTGAATACGAGCGTCGTGAATGCGAGTGAGCCCAATGCCTTGATCGAGACATCGGCCAACGCGATGGTCAGTGAGCTGGAGTCGCGACGAGCGGAGTTGCGCAAGGACCCTGCGAAGCTCGGCGAGTTAGTCGATCGAATCCTGTTACCGCATTTTGATGTTAACCACGCTGCGCGTCTCGTGCTCGGCAAGCACTGGCGCACAGCCACTCCAGATCAGCGTCAGCAATTCATCGACGCGTTCTATGGTTCTCTGATGAGCAACTACGGCGATGCGTTGCTTGAATTCACGGGCGATCGCATCAAGGTGTTGCCGACGCCCGTGCCTGCGGATGCTGTCTCCGCCAGTGTTCGCACGGAGGTCCGTCGCAGTAACGGGACTCGCGTGCCGGTGAACTACTCCTTGCGTAAGACCGAAGCGGGATGGAAGGTCTGGGACGTGGTTATCGAAGGCATCAGTTACGTGAAGAGTTTTCGCGAAGACTTCGGCGCCGAGATCGATCAAAAAGGTCTTGATGCCGTGATCCAGCGGCTGCAGGCGCAGAATCGGGGTGTGGGTCGCAAGGGATGAGTGAGTTTCGCCTCGCCATCGAATCCGAAAGTGGGGTGTGCCGAGCCAGTGGTGCACTAGGCTTTGCGACCGCTGCCGATGCCCATTCGCAATTGCAGCGCTGTCTCCGTGCGGGCGGTCACGTCCGCATCGACTGTAGCGGTCTCGAGCGTATCGACAGTGCAGGCCTCGCGGTGCTGCTCGATCTCGTGGCTTTTGCGCGAGAGCAGGGTGTCGAGTTGCGCTACGTGTCTCTGCCTGCAGGTGTGCTGCGACTGGCACGCCTCAGTGGTGTTGAGGTGTTGCTACCCGTCTAGGGGTCTTTCGGCGAATCTTCCTCTAGCTCCTTTTCGAGCTCGGCTTCGAGATCATCGCTTGAGGCGATACCGTCGTTAACCAGGAATTCGCGCCGCTGCAAGTACGCGCTGCGGATGAAAGCGTAGCTGTCGCCTGTGCGATCCAGCACGGCATCGGCGTCGAGCAGGCGCACGCGGCGATCAAATTTGTCGCCGGCCCACAGGCCATAACGGGTGCTGTCGTCTTCCAGATAGGAGCGAGGCTCGGCAAAGTCATCGACGATGCTGCCAATGCCATCGCGCAACGTGTAAGGCCCGAGCAAGGGTACGACGACATAGATGCCACTCGGCACTCCCCAGGCGCCGAGCGTTTGTCCGAAGTCTTCGTCGTAGCGTTCTAGCCCAGCCGAGGTGGCGGGGTCGAACAATCCGCCCAAACCGAGCGTGGTGTTGAGTGTGATTCGCCCGAGGTCAGATAGCGCCGGTACGAATTTACCCTGCAACGCATTGTTGACCATCGTGACCGGATACTTGGCGTTGAAGAACACGTTCGACACACCGATCTGCAGCGGCTCCGGGACGACGCGGTGATAACCGCGCGCAACCGGACGCAGCAGCGCCCGATCAAGATCCTCGTTGAATTGGTGAGCCACTCGGTTTATCGGTTCGAGTGGATCGCGCGAGTCGCTCGCGCGTGAGGCTGTGGTGGTGCAGCCGGAAATCGACAAAGACAGTAAGGCCAGCAACGGTGCTTGCCAGCGTAGGGCGAGAACATTCATGCGCTTATTTTATCAGTTTCCCGAGCTCGCTCGAGCCGATCGATTGCCACGCTTGCCGCTTTCGATTAAAGCATCGCGCACTTCTTTGCTACGTGCCTCAAAACGGGCGCGTTGTACCGCGCTGATGTCCGGATGTGCGATAGCCAACTCTAATTGTTTGATCGCCAGCGGCAGATCGCCGTTGGCGATGTGGTACTCAGCCATATAGTGATGCGCATCGGCCGTGTCGCCGGCACCACTGGCCGCCACGGCGGTGAGCCGGATTTGTTCCGGAGTGGGGGGCACGTTGTTGAAAAGATCGAGCAACACCCGATGAGCTTCTTTCGATTGGCCGCTCTGCATCAGGACTTCGGCATATCGAATCGTTAGTGGGATGTTGCGTGGCGCGACCTGCAAGGCTCTTTCGAGACTGTTGCGCGCGAGGTCGAGTTGTCCGGCGGCGAACAGTGCCTGACCGAGAGCTGCTTGCAGCAGTGGGCTCTCGGGCTGCGCGGCCGACAACTCGATCAAGGTGCTCGCAGCCTGCTCGCGCTCGCCGGCTCGCAATTGCGCCAGAGCGAGGCCGTAGCGTTGCGCTGGGTTCAGTGGTGCGCGATCGGTCAGCGCCGCATAGTAGGCGCGCAAATCGCTGTCGCTGGGCGCGCCGAGCACCCGAACACGCTCGCGGATAAAGCCATAAGAGGGGCTCTCGGGTGTGAGCTTCGGAATCAGCTGCGAGGCGCGATCGCGCGATTCGGCGATACGATTGGTGGTGACCGGATGGGTGCGCAGAAATTCGGGCACTTGCGCCCCGGCGAGGCCAGCTCGTCGGCCTAGCGTCTCAAAGAAATTGGGCATCGCACTCGGGTCGTAACCCGCCGCCACGAGAAAGCCGATGCCGATACGATCGGCCTCATATTCGTTAGCGCGCGTGAAGTTGATCTGTTGCTGGGCAGCAGTGCCTTGTGAGATCGCGATGCCGGCCTGGATGGCATCACTCGAACCGGTCGCCATGCCAACAAGAACGGCCGCCAACAGTGCAGCGGCCGACGCCATGCCTTGACGGCCGCGAGCCTGTATCGAGCGTGCGATATGCCGTTGCGTGACGTGGGCGATTTCGTGCGCCAATACGCTGGCGAGTTGGGCTTCGTTGGCGGTGGCGGTGATCAGACCGTAGTTGACCCCAATGAAACCGCCGGGGAGGGCGAAGGCATTGATGTCACCCTCGCGCACCACGAAAAAGTGAAAGCGCTGCTCGGTATCGGTGGCCTGCGATGCGATGCGACTGCCGACGTTCTGGATGTAATCGGTGACCTCCGGATCTTCGAGGATCAGGCCTTGTTCACGCAGTCCACGCACGACCATCAAGCCAATGCGGTACTCGTCTCCGAGTGTGAGTGCCGAGTTGGCGGCGGAGCCGATGTTCGGCAGATCGATGGCATTTCCCTGCGCTGGAGCACGGCCGCTCGCCAGCGCGATCAGGGCCGCAAGAGCCAAGATCATCCACGGCCGCAGGATTGTCCCGAGCCGACCCGAAACCGAGGAGCGAGTCTGCATGTTCGAACTAGACCACGCCGAGCGGCTCAAGTTCAACGGCCAGACCGTCGGCGATCAGAGTGTCTCCGATGCGTAGTCAGCGAGGCGCGAGCGCTCGCCTCGGACGAGTGTCACGTGCCCCGAGTGGCCCCAGCCTTGGAAGCGACTCACCACGAAGGTCAGACCCGAGGTGGTTTCGGTGAGGTAGGGGGTGTCGATCTGCGCGATGTTGCCAAGGCAAACGATCTTGGTGCCGGGACCGGCGCGCGTGACCAATGCTTTCATCTGCTTTGGTGTGAGATTTTGCGCCTCATCGAGGATGACATAGCGATTGAGAAAGGTTCGGCCGCGCATGAAATTCAGCGAGCGAATCTTGATGCGATTGCGCAGCAAATCGTTAGTCGCCGCACGTCCCCAGCTGCCGCCATCGGAGCTCTGGGTCAGCACCTCGAGGTTGTCCATCAATGCGCCCATCCAGGGCTCCATCTTTTCTTCCTCGGTGCCCGGCAAGAAGCCGATGTCTTCGCCGAGTGGAATCGTCACGCGGGTCATGATGATTTCCGCGTATCGATTGTGTTCTAGCGTCTGAACGAGGCCGGCAGCCAGGGTGAGCAGTGTCTTGCCGGTGCCCGCAGGACCCAAGATCGTGACGAAATCGACCTCGGGATCCATCAGCAGGTTGAGCGCAAAGTTTTGTTCACGGTTACGCGCGCAGATGCCCCAAACACCGTGTTTGTCACCACGAAAATCCCGCACGATCTCAAGCGTCGCGGTGTTGCCTTGCAGCTTGCGGACGATGGCTTCGATGCCGCCCTCGCGCTCCTCGTAGACGAATTGGTTCGGAATCCATTTGCCGACGGCAGGTCCGGCGATTTCGTAAAAGGTGCGCGTGCCTTCTTTCCATGAGCGCATGTTCTTGCCATGCCGCTCCCAAAAGTCGGCGGGCAACGCCTCGTGCCCAGGCGAGAGGACATCGGCATCTTCGATGGCGCGATCGCTGAAATAGTCTTCGGCATGAACGCCAACGACAGCGGCCTTAATACGCAGATTGATATCTTTGGAGACCAGCACCACGCGGGCATCGGCGTGTAATGCTTGCAGCGCCAATGTTTGCGCGAGAATGGCGTTGTCGTTGCCTTGGCCGGGCAGATTCTCGGGCAGCTGAATGCTGAGCTGCTGGGTCTGGAAGAATAATCTGCCGCTGCTCGCCTTTTTGCCGTGGTTTCCCGACATGTGATTCGGTAGAGGCAAGCCGCTCTCGATCTGTTCGCGAGTCGCGTCGCGCATGAGATCGTCGAGGAAGCGGCTGACCTGACGGACGTTGCGCGAGGCCTCCGACATGCCTTTCTTGTGGGCGTCGAGTTCTTCGAGTACCACCATCGGCAGGTAGATGTCGTGCTCTTCGAAGCGGAAGATCGCCGCCGGGTCGTGCATGAGCACGTTGGTGTCGAGAACGAAGAGTCGGCGCTCCCGGGTGCTGCGCCGACGCTTCGTTGTCGTGCGCGTCAAAGCGCTTTCGCCGCAGCGAGCACCACTTGGGCGTGGCCTTCGGCTTTCACCTTACGCCATTCGGCAGCCAGTTTTCCTTCTGAGTCGATCAAGAATGTGCTGCGCTCGATGCCGAAGACCTTCTTGCCGTACATGTTCTTTTCGCGAATGACATCGAAGAGCTTGCACAGCGACTCTTCTTCGTCGGAGAGCAGTTCGTAGTTCAGATTTTCCTTGGTACGAAACTTTTGATGCGAGGTGCAGCTGTCGCGCGAGATGCCGACGACCTGCGTCTTGGCGCGCCGAAACTGCGCCTGCAAATCACGGAACTCCTGCGCCTCGATCGTGCAACCTGGCGTCATATCCTTCGGGTAGAAGAACAACACCACGTTGGATCCTGCAGCCTCCTTCAAGCGCCATTCATTACCGTCCGTGGTGACGGCTTTGAAATCCGGGACTTTCTTACCGATGACGACTTTGCCAGTGGCAGTCTTGGTCATGAGCACTCCAGGGTATGGCTTCGATCAGGATTTTACGGGTTCGAGGATGGCATCCAGGTTACGGGAGTCGCAAAACTCCATGAACTCCTCGCGCACGTGCGCGAGGTGCAATTTGCTCGGTACGTTGACGATCATTTGCACCGAGAACATCAGCGCGCCGGTGTGCGCAGCTGGATAGGTGCGCGTGGCAACCTCGGCGATATCGATGCCACGCTGGGCGCAGAAGCCCGAGAGTGCCGAGACGATGCCGGTCTGATCGAGGCAGACGGCATCGATGGAGTAGGGCAGATATTCCGTTCGAGCGGCCCTTGGCTCTGTCCGCTGCAAGTGCAGCGTGATGCCCGATTCGGTGGCAAAGCGGGCGAGTTCTGACTCGAGTTTTGCGAGGGAATGCCAATTGCCACCAACGAGGGCCACCATCGCAAACTCGCTGCCGAGGCTGGCCATCCGGCTCTCGCTGATATTGCCACCGCAATCACTGATGACTTTGGTGAGATCGTGGACGAGGCCCGTTCGATCTGGCCCGATGGCCGAGATGGCAATGTGTTGCTTCATGTCGGCACGAAGTGTAGCGATTCGCAGGCGTGACCGCGACCCGGTTGCACCGTTTGGCGCGAGGCTCGTAACATCGCGGACCCCCATCACTCCCTCGGTACACCCATGTCCGCCGGCTTGTTTGCAGGCAGTTCCGTTGCGATCGTCACGCCGATGCGTGCCGATGGCTCGATCGATTTCGCTGCATGGGATCGCTTGCTCGATTACCACCAGAGCCACGAGACCGACGCGATCATCGTCGGTGGCACGACGGGCGAATCAGCGACGATCACCGATGACGAATTACGTGAGCTCGTGTTGGCGGCGCAGCGCTTTGTCCGCGGGCGAGTTCGCATTCTCGCTGGCGCCGGTGTGAGCAGCACCGCGGTTACGGTAGCACGCACGCGCTGGTTGTCGGAGCTGGGTGTGGACGGCTTGCTCGTCGTGACGCCGGCCTACGTCAAACCGACGCAGGAAGGTTTATTCCGTCACTACGTTGCCGTTGCCGAAGCGTCGTCGGTTCCGGTGATGCTCTACAACGTACCGGGTCGTACGGGTGTTGATATGCAGCCCGAGACGGTCGCTCGGCTCGCCGAGGTACCGCGCATCGTTGCGCTCAAGGAAGCTGTGGCGGATATCGCTCGCATCGAGAGGCTCTGCCAACTGGCACCCACGCTCACGATTCTCTCGGGCGACGATCCCACGGCGTGTTCGGCCGTTCTCGCCGGTGCGCAAGGCGTCGTGTCGGTGACGGCCAACGTCGCACCGCAGGCGATGGCGCGCATGATCGCGCTGGCTCGGGCAGGGGACGTCGCAGCGGCGCGCGCGATCGATGCGACGCTCGCGGGGCTGCATGCCGAACTTTTCTGTGAGCCGAATCCGATTCCGGTGAAGTGGGCACTCGAGCGCATGGGCTTGATGGGCGGAGGCATTCGCTTGCCGTTACTCTCCCTCTCGTCGCAGATGCGGCCGAGAGTCGAAGCGGCGATCGCTCGCGCTGGCCTGCCGCTAGCGCCTACAATGTCGGCATGAACGGGATTTCAACGACCGACATTCGGCCTCTGGCAGCTTTGCTAGCGCTCGTGGCGCTGCAGGGCTGTGCGGCGATCAACCCTTTTCAGACGACCTGTGCCAAGCCTGAAGATTTCGCCGGCGCAGTCGACAATGCGCCACTGCGAGTTCCGGCTGGCAAAGACATGCCTGACACCCGCGCGGCGCTCAAGATCCCGTCCCTCGAGACACCAGAGGCGCCGCGACCTGCGGACTCACCCTGCCTCGACACCCCGCCGAAATTCACGCCTGCAGCACCCCGTCAGCCCTAGGCCTTGGTATCATCCCGCCCGGTCGGAGAGATGGCCGAGCGGTCGAAGGCGCTTGATTGGAAGTCAAGTAACATCGCAAGGTGTTCGTGGGTTCGAATCCCAC
>ENA-UPTJ01001131-UPTJ01001131.1-marine-metagenome-genome-assembly--contig:-NODE-1131-length-14904-cov-6.596202_pt1 | contig 14904 bp, 13 predicted proteins | sample MGYA00238168_ERZ767080 | MGnify/ENA primary metagenome ERZ767080 (study PRJEB28935, sample SAMN06266237) | marine metagenome | isolation source: Columbia River Estuary | place: USA:Columbia River... | reverse complement strand
ACGAAAATGCAGCCATTGAAGGGAATTTTTTCTTCTCGGCTTTCGAACGTTTCTAGCCGAAAATAACCTCAAAAAAAGCCCCCTGAATTCAGTGGGCTTTTTTTATAACAATACGATTTCTAAAATCACTTCTCCACCTGCCCGCTCGTTCATTTTTTCAATAATTTGAGAGCGCATCATCATCAGTTCATTTTTAATTACAGACGATTCTACTCGTACAAATAATTTTTTCTGGCGGATATAGAGTTCTTTAGTTCGGTTGGCAATGGCAACTCCCATCATTTCGGGCCAAGCGGCAATAAGTGCTGTTTCATCGAACTTTTGTTGCAGTTTATATACCTGAAACAATTGATCCATGGCTTCTTTTATAGATTTATCGTTGGGCTTACGCATCTTTTTGGCTCACTTGGCCATTTTCTACTTTAAAAATACGTACTTGTTCCCCAATCTCATTAAAAATAGCTTGAATGCGATCAGCACTCGTATCGGTGATAAAAATTTGCCCAAAATCATGGTCAGACACTTTTTTCATCAGTTTTTTGGTGCGCAAATCATCTAGTTTATCAAAAATATCATCGAGCAATAAAATGGGCTCAAAACCCTTTTGTTGTTTTAAATACGTGTATTGAGCTAATTTTAACGCAATTAAAAAAGATTTCTGTTGACCTTGAGAACCAAACTTTTTAAGCGGCATGCCGTGTATACTAAACACCAAATCGTCTTTATGCACGCCGGCATTGGTGCGCTCTAGCACCCTATCTTTTTCTACATGCTTTTTAAGCAAATTGGCTAAACTATCGTGGTTTAATTGCGATTCATATACCAGCGATACACGCTCGGCATCGTCGCTTAAAAAAGAATAATGTTGATTAAACACTTCCTCAAACATTTCCATAAATTTTTGACGCTTGGCAAAAATATGAGAACCGAAAGTCACTAACTGTTCATCGTAAATTTCTAATAAAGTAGGGTCGTAAGCGCCAGTATGTGCAATTTGCTTCAGCAAGGCATTTCGGTTAGCCAAGCACTTATTGTACTGTATAACCTCATCTAAATATTGCCTATCGGTTTGGCTAATGGCATTATCCAAAAATTTTCTGCGCTCCTCACTTCCCTCCATTACAATGCTCACATCGTAAGGTGAAATCATTACTAAAGGAAAAATACCTACGTGATCTGCCAACCTCGGATATTCTTTTTTGTTCCGTTTAAATTGTTTTTTCTGATTACGCTTCAAAGAACAAGCAATCACCTCTTTTTTACCCGCCAACTCAAAATCACCTTGAATCATAAAAAAATCGGCACCCTGTTTAATTTGTTGGGTATCTATCGGATTAAAATAACTTTTACACAAAGAAAGGTAGTGTATGCCGTCGAGTAAATTGGTTTTACCTGCTCCATTATTGCCTGTAAAAGCGTTTATTGTTGGCGAAAAGGCCAAACTAGCTTCTTCGTAATTTTTAAAACCAATAAGAGATAAACGCTGTAACCACATAATTTTTAAGAGAAATCAAAGGTACCATTTTCTATTTTTTAAAACTTGTACTCAAAAAAAATAAGCGTAAAAATTTAAATTGTTGATACTTATGGGTAAAACTGTATTTTTGCTTCTTCAAAATTTTATAAAGCATGTCAAGCAAACAAAAAACAACTCCGGAAGTATCCGCAACAGAAGAAAAGGCAACCGGATCTTTTGTTCAAGAAAATAGCAAAAGTCTACTTATAATTGGTGGAGCCATTTTAGGGCTAGCACTATTATACTTTGGCTACCAAAAATTTTATTTAGCACCTCGTGCAGAGAAAGCGGTAAACGAAATGTTTAAAGCAGAGCAATATGCAACTGCCGATTCGTTGAGCGATAAAGCAATTAACGGCGATGGTTCATACCCTGGTTTCGAAAAAATTGCAGAAGAGTATACAAGCACCAAATCTGCAAACATTGCCAATGCCTATTTAGGAGGTTTATACCTTAAAAAAGGAGAATTCGAAAAGGCAGTAGAGGCTTTAGGAAATTACAGCAGCACAGGAAGTCCAATTATCGATCCATTGGTATTGGGTATGTTGGGCGATGCATATAGCGAATTAAAAGATTACGATAATGCCGCTACCTACTACAAAAAAGCAGCCGGAAAAAGCAACAACGAGTTTACTACCCCTCTTTTCTTAAAAAAATTAGGCTTGGTATATGAGCAACAAAAAGATTTCGATGCTGCTCTTAAAACTTACAAGCAAATTAAAGAAAACTATACACAAAGTGCCGAAGCGAACACTATCGAGTCTTTAATTGCTCGTGTAGAAGCACAACAGTAAGTGAATAAATATTCTTTTAAAAGCTTATCATATAATTGATAAGCTTTTTTTATTTAATGCGTAATTGTTTTAAAACATGCAAACAACTTGCGTTTTTTGATAAAAAGAGATAAGTTTACCTAAGATTTAAAACATCATGAAAAAATTGCTGCTTATTTTAGTTGTCCTTACCATAAGTACCAGCATTTTGAGTGCCTGCTCAAGTAAACTTTGCCCGGCTTACAGTTCTTATCCTTCTAAGAGAGGCCGTTAATTCGTCGATGAACTGGGAACACCTCACTTCTTTAGAAGAGCTAAACGGAATTAAAAACCGTACGGGCTTTAGCATCATTTTTAAGCATAGTACCCGTTGCTCTATTAGTTTAATGGCTAAAAAGAAATTGGATTTAGAAGGTGATGTAATACCAGCCAATATTCCGGCCTATTACCTAGATTTATTAAACTACCGCGAAATCTCTAATACCATTGCTGAGGTATTTCAGGTTCCACACCAATCTCCCCAAATCTTATTGATAAATAATGGAGAATGTATTTTCGAGGCTACCCACGGAGAAATTTCTGCAGAAGAATTAGCCGAGCAAACAGCCTAAGCCCAATTAAAGGCCAAGGTTTCCACCAAATCGGGGTGCAGGCTCTTAGAAACCGGACAAGTATGTGCGGCCCGTTCTAAAACAGTTTTCACTTTATCGCTAAAGTCTCTCTTCGGGAAATTAAAAGTGATTTGTACTTCCGCCACTCTACGTGGATTTTCAGCCATAATTTTAGTAATAGAACAGGTGGTTCCCGTTAAATCTGCCTCGTACTTTTCGGCAGCAATACCCATTACCGTAAGCATGCAACTACCTAAAGCCGTAGCCAATAAATCGGTAGGTGAAAAGGCTTCGCCTTTGCCATGATTATCTAAAGGAGCATCCGTTATTAATTGATTTCCAGAACGAACATGGGTGGCTTGCGTGCGTAATTCGCCAACATAAACCGTTTCTACTGTAGCCATAAGTTAATTTTATACCGCAAGTTAGCAAAAAATGAAACTCCAATGACGAGTTCACGAGCTATATAAGGCAAAATATGTATTTTTGTTCCATGATCGAACTACCGGTTATTCCTGCTAACGAAAGTCCACGCAAACCAGATTGGTTACGTGTAAAATTACCGGTTGGTAAAGAATATGCACATGTTCGTAGCTTGGTAGATACACACAAATTACATACCATTTGCGAAAGTGGCAATTGCCCCAACATGGGCGAATGCTGGGGTGCTGGTACGGCTACCTTCATGATATTGGGAAATATTTGCACCCGATCTTGCTCTTTTTGTGCCGTAGCTACAGGCAGACCTTTAGCCGTAGATACCGATGAACCCAACCGAGTAGCACAATCGGTAAAACTGATGCAGGTAAAACACTGTGTGATTACCTCTGTTGATCGTGATGATTTAAAAGATGGTGGTTCTACCATTTGGGCCGAAACCATTTTAGCAATTCGCAGAGAGAGCCCAGAAACCACGCTAGAAACGCTTATTCCTGATTTTAAAGGTATTTGGGAGAATTTAGATCGATTATTGGCCGTTCGACCAGAAGTAGTTTCACATAATTTAGAAACCGTACGCCGATTAACCAAAGAAGTACGCATACAAGCCAAATACGACCGTAGCTTAGAATGCTTAAGTAGAATTTCTGCCGCAGGCGTACGTACCAAATCGGGCATTATGCTTGGCCTAGGCGAAACCGAAGAAGATGTAATAGAGGCTATGGCCGATTTACTGAAAGTCGGGGTGCATATTTTAACATTGGGCCAATACCTACAGCCTACACGTAACCATCATCCGGTGGTAGATTGGATCACACCAAATCAATTCGATAAATACAAAGCAATTGGCCTAGAAATGGGCTTTAAATATGTAGAAAGCGGACCATTAGTACGCTCTTCTTACCATGCCGAAAAGCATTTATTTGATTTTTAATTCGGCTTTTAAGTACTTTCCGGTATGACTTTTGGCACAAGCAGCCAAGCCTTCGGGCGTTCCTTCAAACAGAATTTCACCACCTCCCGAACCACCTTCGGGGCCTAAATCGAGTACCCAATCGGCTACTTTAACCACATCTAAGTTATGCTCAATTACCAATACGGTATTGCCATGATCTACCAATCGGTTTAATACACCCAACAATACATGAATATCCTCGAAATGTAGGCCAGTAGTAGGTTCATCTAAAATATAGAAGGTATTTCCGGTATCTTTTTTAGATAATTCGGTAGCTAATTTTACTCGTTGTGCCTCCCCACCCGATAAGGTGGTAGACGATTGTCCAAGCGTAATATAGCCCAAGCCTACATCTTGCAGAGTTTTAATTTTACGATAGATTGCTGGAATAGGTTCAAAAAAAGGCACGGCCTCTTCAATACTCATATTCAACACATCGCTAATAGATTTACCTCGATAACGTACTTCCAAGGTTTCGTGATTGTAGCGTTTACCGCCACACTCTTCGCAAGGCACTTGTACGTCGGGCAAAAAGTTCATTTCAATAATTTTTAAGCCAGCACCTTGACAGGTTTCGCAACGGCCACCCTTTACATTAAACGAGAAACGACCGGGTTTATAGCCTCTAATTTTAGCTTCGGGCAGGGCTACAAATAAATTACGAATATCAGAAAACACACTTGTATAGGTAGCTGGATTAGAACGAGGTGTACGCCCAATGGGTGTTTGATCAATCTCAATTACTTTATCTATATGCTCCAAGCCTTCAATAGCGGCAAAAGGCATCGGTTTCTTTTTTGCCCTAAAAAAATGATGATTTAAAATGGGGTAAAGCGTTTCGGCAATTAAGGTAGATTTACCACTACCCGAAACACCCGTTACGCAGGTGAGCGTACCCAAAGGAAAATGCGCCGTTACGTTTTTGAGATTATTGCCGCTAGCTTTCTTAAGTACCAACGATTTTCCGTTGCCAGCTCTTCTGGTTTTAGGCACGGAAATGGCTTTTGTTCCATTTAAATAATCGGTGGTAGTGGTATGTTTTTTAAGCAATTCTGCAGGTGTACCTTGTGCCACCACTTCACCGCCATGTATACCGGCAGCCGGACCCATATCCAATACGTAATCGGCCTCCAAAATCATATCCTTATCGTGCTCTACCACCAATACCGTATTGCCAATATCACGCAATTGCTTTAAGGCCGTAATTAAACGGTTATTGTCTCGTTGATGCAGGCCAATACTCGGCTCATCTAAAATATAGAGCACATTTACCAGTTGCGACCCAATTTGAGTAGCCAAGCGAATACGTTGTGCTTCGCCACCCGAAAGTGTTTTAGCCGTACGATCTAAGGTGAGATAGGTTAAACCCACATCGAGCAAAAAGCTAATTCTAGCTCTTATTTCTTTTAAAATCTCTTTACCAATAATCAATTGGCGTTCCGAAAGTTGACTTTCTACCTCACTAAACCAAGCAGCTAGCTCGGTAATATCCATACTGGCTAGCTCGTAAATATTTTTACCGGCCACTTTAAAATGCAGCGATTCTTTTTTCAGCCGAGCCCCTTCACATACCGGACATATTTTTAAAGAACGGAAATTTTCCAAATCGGCCAAAGCCTCTTCGCCACGGCGTTCGCTTTGCTCTTCTAAGAGTTTAATAATGCCATCAAAGGTAATTTGATAGGTTTTTACATTCCATGAATTGGCGCCTACCGAAACCGGGATGACATCTTCCGACCCGTTTAAAATAATATCGATGAGTTCTTGAGGCAAGTCTTTTAAAGGCGTGGCCAACGAAAAATTGTAAAATTTGGCAATTGCTTTTAAGATTTGAAATATCCAAATTTCACGGTATTCGCCTAAAGGAGCCAAACCGCCTTGCATGATGCTCAATTTCGGGTTCGGAATTACGGAATGCTGATCAACCTCTACCACATAACCCAAACCATTACAGCTTTCACAAGCACCGTAAGGGGAATTGAATGAAAAGGTATTGGGCTGCGGTTCGTCATACGAAATACCCGATTCGGCATCCATTAAAAAACGGCTAAAAAAGATTTCCTTATTACCCTTATCGCTTATTTTAATAATCCCCTTACCCACTTTTAAAGCGGTACGAATTGAGGTAGCCAAACGATTTGCATCAGCTTCGGATACTAACAAGCGGTCAACTACAATTTCAATATCGTGAATTTTATATCTATCGGCCTGCATTTTGGGCGTAATGTCTAAAATTTCGCCATCTACCCGAACTTTCAAATAACCTTGTTTCCGAATTTGCTCAAACAGTTCTCTATAATGCCCTTTTCTACCTTTAATTACAGGAGCCAATATGCTAATGGCCTGTCCGTCAAATTGCTTCAGAATGTTTTGCAAAATCTGATCATCAGACATGCGCTCCATTTTTTTGCCCGACACATAGGAATATGCCTCTCCCGCTCTAGCAAAAAGCAAGCGCATGAAATCGTAAATTTCGGTAATGGTACCCACTGTAGACCGTGGGTTTTTACTGGTGGTTTTTTGTTCAATGGCAATTACAGGACTTAAGCCAGTAATTTGATCCACATCTGGGCGCTCCATGCCTCCCATAAATTGACGGGAGTAGGCGCTAAAGGTTTCCATATACCTGCGTTGTCCTTCGGCATAAATAGTATCAAAGGCCAGCGATGATTTTCCGCTACCACTCAAACCCGTAATCACCACCAATTTATTTCTTGGGAAAGAAACATCGATGTTTTTTAGATTATGAACCCGGGCGCCAAAAACAGCTAGTTCGTATTGTTCGCCTAAGTCGGATGGTGTGATTTGCATAGCCAAAAAGCAGTCGGAATTAAAAGGCAAAGATGCGATAATGTTTACCAATTACACAGCATACAATAAAAAAAGGCCGAGGATAAGTCGGCCTTTTTATGATAAATGATCAATTAATTAACAATCAATCTACGAGAGCGTGCTTCAACACCACACCTCTAAGAAAGTTCTCAGGATAATAACGAGCTTCCTGGGTAAATATTGTACTGCTTTGTTTAGGCGTTTCTATCCGGCGATAGCCATACCGAGTCGGATTTTCAATAATCTCTTTCATGGCCACCAATTTATATACATAGCTGGCCGTTTCGGGATTTAGCTTTAAGCGAAAATAGTTGGCATGATCTTGTTGACGAATGATGCGCTTTAGTTTATTCTCACCAATATTATAGGCAGCAGCCACTAAGGTCCAGTTGTTAAATTCTTTATAAAGAGATCGTAAATATTTACAAGCGGCTACAGTAGATTTGGCCAATTGCTGGCGTTCATCAACGGCTGAATTAACTTTAAGGCCAAAAGAACGAGCTGTTTGTGGCATAAACTGCCAAGCACCTGAAGCGCCTTTGTGTGAGGTGCCCGATTTAAATCCGCTCTCAACTAAAGGCATGTATTTAAAATCTTGCGGAATGCCGTAGGCGACCAATATGGGCTCCATAATGGGGAACATGTTTTTGGCTTGATTATGTAAGCGGTGCGATCTTAAACGACGATATCGGTACGATTTAAGAATTTTTTGCACCCGAAAACTCACGTGGGCATCGGCCACAGGAACTACTTCAGAAGCAAAATTTAGTGTGCTTAAATACGGATCGTATGGCTCTTGGATTTGAGCAGATGTATTTGCGCCAACAGCATTGTTGGGATTACTATAGAAAAACAACGTGGCCAATACCAGCAAGACTAGCATAGCTAGACAAGCTATTAAGGGTTTCTTTGTCATGTTTACTTTATTTAGTGAACTAAAAAAGTTGCTCAAAAGTACAGATCGTTTATTCATCGTCCTACGCATACTTATCCACATTTTTTAGTGTAAATAGGCAAAATAAGGTCTAAAGTATCTTTAAAGACTCTTTTATAAAATGTGGAAAAGGGTTTTAAAGCGCCTATTTTTGCTTACATTTGCTTTCTTTTTACACACATAGCGTTCATTTTTCATGCCAAACCAACGATCAAGGAATAGTCGAGACGATAAATCCGGACCAAATAAGCGTACAACTCGTGCCACAGGTGGTCGTAAACCTGCTTTTTCTGAAAAGCCGGCCTTCGGAGAAAAAAAGAATTTCGGGGATGACAAAAAGTCCTTTGGCCCTAAAAAACGTGAATTTGGCGCTAATCGTGAAGAAAAACCAAGAGATTTTACGCCCAGAACAAATCGCACTGATTTCAAAAAAGAAGGGTACTCTAGCGTTCGTACAAGTAGCAGAACACCTAGAGAAGGTGGAGATACTGAAAGAAGACCTTATACTAGCAAACCTCGGCCTTTTAAAAGAGACGATGAAGGAGCTGCGCCACGTAGTTTCGGCAACAACCGCTCTGCTAGTGGGGAAAGAAAGCCTTATGGCGACCGCCCCACACGAAGAACCGATGGTGATGCCCCAAGACCTTACAGCAAACGTCCATCGGATGGAGAACGAAAACCTTATAGCGATCGTGCACCACGTAAAACAGACGGTGATTCTACTAGATCATATACCAAACGCCCATCTAGCGGTGAAAGAGCTCCCTATGGAGATCGTCCGCCACGCAGAACAGATGGCGAAGGGAATGCAGCAAGACCATATCAAAAACGCAGTTCGTTTGGAGAACGCCCATATACTAAAACACTAGCCCCTAGAAAAGTTAGAGAAGATGCATTGGGTGGTAAAGGTCGTAAACGCCCTCTACCAGGCAAAGAAGATGGTTTAATTCGCTTAAACCGATACATTTCTAATGCCGGTATTTGCTCCCGCCGTAAAGCAGATGAGTTAATTGCGGCTGGCGTGGTTTCAGTAAATGGAGAAGTAGTTTCTGAATTGGGTTATCGGGTTAACCCCTCAAAAGATGTAATTCGCTACAATGGCGAAACACTAAAACGAGAGAAAATGGTTTATGTATTATTAAATAAACCAAAAGATTATATCACTACAACCGACGATCCGCAAGAACGCCGTACGGTTATGCAATTGGTAGAAAAAGCATCGAAAGAGCGTATTTACCCGGTTGGCCGTTTAGATCGCAATACAACCGGTTTGTTGTTAATGACCAATGATGGCGATTTAGCCGATAAATTGTCGCATCCAAAAACTGGGATTACCAAAATTTACCAAGTAGAATTAAACAAAAGCCTACCACAGGGCGATTTAAATAAGATTGCCTTTGGTTTAGAGCTAGAAGACGGCTTAATTAAACCCGATGCGGTAAGTTATGTACAAGGTGGTACTAAACGAGAAATTGGTATACAAATTCATAGCGGCAGAAACCGCATTGTACGTCGAATTTTCGAACACTTGGGTTATGACGTGGTAAAGTTAGATCGTGTAATTTACGCCAATCTTACGAAGAAAGATTTAACAAGAGGACGTTGGAGATATTTAGATGAAAAAGAAATCATCCAGCTGAAACATCTAATTAAATAAGTACTAGCCTAAAATTTCTTGGTAATAAGCCTCGTAAATAGGCAATATAATGCTCAGGTCGAACTCTTTGGCTCTGCTTAAGGCATTTTCTTTGAAACTATTTAACTTATCGTCGTCAGCTAAAATAGCAATAGCATGATGTGCCATCGATGCGATATCTCCCACTTCATCCATAAAACCAGTTACACCGTCTACATTCAATTCGGGCAAACCACCAGCATTTGATGTAATTACAGGCACTTTACAAGCCATGGCTTCTAAAGCTGCTAAACCAAAACTTTCCGATTCAGATGGCATAATAAACAAATCGGCTACCGATAAGATTTCTTCCACGGCATCTTGCTTGCCCAAAAAGCGAACATTGTCACAAATGTCTAAATCGCGGCACAATTGTTCACAATACGCACGTTCTGGGCCATCGCCTACCATCAACAATTTGGCGGGAACTTCTTTTAGAATTTTCTCGAACACATAAATTACATCTTGGGTACGTTTAACCTTTCTGAAATTCGAGGTATGCACCACAATGCGTTCGTTATTAGGCGCAATGGCTTTCTTAAAATGATCTTTCGCTTTTAGTTTAAAGCGATTCATATCTACAAAATTGGGGATTACACGAATGTCTTTCGTAATCTCGAAATGCTTGTAGGTGTCTTGCTTCAAATATTCGGAAACGGCCGTTACACCATCAGATTGATTGATAGAAAAGGTAACCACCGGCTTATAGGTTAAATCTTTACCCACCAAGGTAATATCGGTTCCGTGGAGGGTAGTAACCACAGGAATGTGAATGCCGTAGGTAGCCAAAATTTGCTTGGCCATAAAGGCTGCCGAAGCATGCGGTATGGCATAATGAACGTGTAAAATATCTAGCTTTTCGAAACGCACTACATCTACCAACTTACTAGCTAAGGCCAATTCGTACGGAGCATAATCGAATAAAGGATAATTGGATACCGAAACTTCGTGGTAAAATAGGTTCTCGGAAAAAAAATCGAGACGAGCAGGCTGACTGTAGGTTATAAAGTGTACTTGATGGCCATTTTCAGCTAACCCTTTACCTAACTCGGTAGCCAACACACCACTTCCACCAAAAGTGGGGTAACAAACAATCCCGATTTTCATACTACAAATATCGGGCTATTTTTTGGATTCTTTTAAGATGTTTTAAAGCTTGGCTTTAATTTGTATCTCATATACAAAGCAAGCAGTACGAGTGCAAAAGCTCCTGAACAACCGAGTATGGCTAAAATATCGCCATATTGGGTATAAAACGTTTGTTCTTCATTTAAATTGATGTCTGCTTTTAAAGCCGCAGGCACCCACCACCCACTTTTTTTCACCACATCGCCCCGTTGGTTAATAAAACCCGAAATACCCGTATTGGCCGAACGAGCAACCCAGCGTCGGTTTTCTATAGCTCTTAATTTGGCATAAGCCAAGTGCTGGTCTTTGCCCGAGGTATTGCCCCACCAAGCATCGTTGGTAATGATGGCAATAAAGCCGGCTCCCTGACGCACACTCTCTGCTACATAACTTCCCCAAATAGATTCGTAACATATAATGGGCGAAACACCCATGCCGCTTTGGGCATAAAATACCGATGGTTTTGCTTGTTTACCATAGCCTCCTGTACTACCTCCAAAAGCAGAAAAAGCGGATTTAAAAAAGGAGAAAAACCGAGGAAAGGGCAATTGCTCTACCCCCGGTACTAATTTAGACTTGTGATAAAACTGAACATTGGCAGCATTTTCAATGTGTATTGCCGCATTGTATGGCACCAGAAAATTACCCGATCCTGGGTCATATTGTGCACTAGCCACACTATCTTTCCCAAAATTTTTATAGCTTTCTATGCCCGAAAGCACATTGGCATTGGCGTAGGGTTGTAAAAAATTGAGCACCTGAAGATATAAAGCATTCGCTCGAATTTGTTCTTCATCGGTGAAGCCAACCATGGCCGTTTCGGGCCAAATAAAATATTCGGTATTCGGTTGGGCTTGTTGTTGTGATAAATCAATCAATCGAGCTACTTGTTGTTCGGAGCTTAACGAGCCGTATTTCTGATACGGATCTACATTAGGTTGCACCACTACCACGTTAGCAGGGTTTATTTTCTCGGTATAGGTTTCATATCGAATTAGGGAAAACACGGCCGGAACAATAATCCAAGCAAGGCCAATAAGACCTAATTTTCTGCTTTTCTGACGCAGGGCTTCAAACAAAAAGATGTTAGCCAGCAAAACCCATACGGTCCCTCCATACACACCGGTGCACTCATACCATTGTACCAATTGATGCGTTTGCGCAAAACCATTGCCAAGGTTCATCCAGGGAAAAGCCAAGTCCCAGCTTTGGTGTAAGTATTCATAACTTATCCAAAAGCATAGCAGTGCGGCATAGCTCCAGGTTTTATTTAAGACCTGCGATACGGCATAATATCCCCAAAAAGCAAGCGCCATTAATAAAGCTCCTAATCCAAATGGAATAAGCGAAATGGCCAAAGCTGCCGGCAGCGGCATGGCTGCATGCAAGGAATTAAATACCCAATAAATTGAAGCGGTATTCCAAAGCACAAAACTCAAAAAGGCAAGTCCAAAAATTTTACGACCCTTTTTAGGTTGGTCACTAGTTTGAATAGCTTCTACTGCAAAAAGCAGGGGTACAAAAGCTACAAAAAGTAAAAAAGAAGTATAGGGCATCGGTGGCCAAGCCAACCACAATAAAAAGGCAGAAAGGCAGGCTAAAAAATATCTATTTTGAGTCAATTGCATGTGTTTATTTGCTTGGTTTTCCTGCCACACAAATTACAAACTCTCCTTTAAGCGTATGGGTTTCAAAATGAGTTTTTATTTCGGAGAGAGTGCCTCTTACGGTTTCTTCGAACACCTTGCTAATTTCACGAGAAACCGATGCCTGGCGATCTTCGCCAAAATATTCGGCAAATTCGGCTAAGCTCTTTAATAAACGATGTGGCGATTCGTAAAAAATCAGGGTGCGCTCTTCAGAAAGCAACCTTTTTAAACGAGTTTGCCTTCCTTTTTTTACCGGCAAAAATCCCTCAAAACAAAAACGATCGTTGGGTAAACCCGAAGCTACCAATGCAGGTACAAAAGCGGTGGCGCCAGGCAAACAAATTACCTGAATGTTATTTTTTATAGCTTCACGAACCAACAAAAAACCTGGGTCGGAAATGGCGGGCGTACCGGCATCGGAAATTAAGGCAATGTGTTGCCCTTGGCTTAAAAACTTAACAATTTCGGTGGTAGATTGGTGTTCGTTATGCTGGTGGTGCGAAAATACTTTTTTATCGATACCAAAATGTTTCAGCATCGGAGCACTGGTACGGGTATCTTCCGCCAAAATAAGATCTACTTCTTTCAGCAAGCGAATGGCCCGAAGTGTCATGTCTTCTAAATTACCAATGGGGGTAGGTATGAGATAAAGGGTGCCACTCATGCGTTTAACATTTACTCGTTTATGCGCCTTTAAAACGCCAATTGTTCTTATCTTTGGTCAAATTTTATAAAGATGCTGCAAGTTAATTATATCCGCGAACATAAAGAGGAAGTTTTAAAAGGTTTGGCCGTTAAAAATTTCAAACAACCAGAATTGGTAGAAGAAATTTTAAAATTAGACGAACAAAGACGCCAAACTCAAACGCAAGTAGACAGCCTTTTAGCGGAAGCAAATGCAGCGGCCAAGCAAATTGGTGAGTTCATGCGCCAAGGGAAGAAAGATGAGGCCGAAGCGCTTAAAGCCCAAAGTACAGCAAATAAAGACGCTCAAAAAAACTTATCGGACCAATTAGAAGCTATAGAACAATCGCTTTTAAACCAATTATTGGTACTCCCCAACTTGCCACACAGCTCGGTGCCTTTGGGTAAAACCCCAGAAGAAAACGAAACGGTTTTAGAACAGGGAAGCAAACCTTCATTGCCCGAAACTGCACTCCCACATTGGGAATTAGCGTCAAAATACGATATTATAGACTTTGAATTAGGCAATAAAATTACCGGCGCAGGCTTTCCGGTATATAAAGGCAAAGGCGCTCGTTTGCAACGGGCCCTCATCAATTTCTTTTTAGATGAAGCCGAAAAAGCAGGATACAGAGAAATGCAACCCCCTATTTTAGTGAACGAAGCCTCGGGCTTTGGCACCGGTCAATTACCGGATAAAGAAGGGCAGATGTACCACGTTGGGTTGGACAATTTATACCTCATTCCGACGGCTGAGGTGCCTATTACCAATTTATACCGCGATGTTATTTTAAAAGAAGAAGAATTGCCCGTTAAAAATTGTGGGTATACGCCTTGCTTCCGTAGAGAAGCTGGTTCTTATGGCGCACATGTTCGCGGTTTAAACCGCTTGCACCAATTTGATAAAGTAGAAATTGTACAAATAGCAAACCCCGATGAATCGTATGCTATTTTAGAAGAAATGAGCAGCTACGTACAAAGCTTATTGCAAAAATTAGAATTGCCTTACCGAGTATTGCGCTTGTGTGGTGGCGATATGAGTTTTGCATCGGCCCTTACCTACGATATGGAGGTTTGGTGTGCAGCACAAGCTCGTTGGTTAGAGGTTTCTTCGGTATCCAACTTCGAAACATTCCAAGCTAACCGCTTAAAATTGCGCTTTAAAGGCAAAGAAGGCAAAACACAGTTAGCGCATACGCTCAACGGAAGTGCATTGGCTTTACCTCGTATTGTGGCTTCTTTGCTAGAAAACAATCAAACTGAACAAGGCATACGCATACCAAAAGTATTGGTACCGTATACCGGTTTTGAGTGGATTAACTAAGCTATTTCAATTCAAAAACAGCCCGAATTTGGGCGGTCAATTTAATTTTCTTAAAGTCGATATCGGGCATTGCTTCTCCGCCTGCGGCATCTGTTTTCATGGCCATTTGTGTACGATACATTGGTTGCGAATAGCCTTCATTGCTTTGTTCGTTAATTTCTAAAGCCATGCCCACTTTTTCGCCTACGGCTTCGGCTAAATACAGCGCTTTATCACGGGCAGCTTTTAAGGCTTGTATCTTCAGCTCTTTTTTTACGGCATCTAGTTTAGAATAATCGTAGCTCTCAATAGCGCTATATTGCACCCCCTTGGCATCTACCCTGGCAAGCAGTTGGTTCCATTTGCTTAAATCAGATACCTTAATGCGGTATTGCTTACTTGCCAA
>ENA-UPTJ01001124-UPTJ01001124.1-marine-metagenome-genome-assembly--contig:-NODE-1124-length-14956-cov-5.786927_pt1 | contig 14956 bp, 12 predicted proteins | sample MGYA00238168_ERZ767080 | MGnify/ENA primary metagenome ERZ767080 (study PRJEB28935, sample SAMN06266237) | marine metagenome | isolation source: Columbia River Estuary | place: USA:Columbia River... | reverse complement strand
CGAACAGAACAGCGAGGAACAGCTGCTCTTACAGTCTTTCATTACCCATACGCAGATCCACGCCCAAATCGGAACGCCCTACATCAACAGCGCCGCCCCCAGCCTGCTCAAACATTTTGTCAACGACTTCCATCAGGGCATCACCGTAACCTGTCCCGGCTTCTATGGTCCGCAGGGGCGTGTCCTCCGACTCGGACTGAGCAATCCACATCTCGTGAACCGACTCACTGATTTCCGCTACGGACAATACCGCATCACCAATTTCGAGATGGAAACCTCCGCCATCTATGGCTTGGGGCGATTGATGGGCCATCATTGCCTCGCCGTCAACGCCATCGTAGCCAACCGCGTGAAACAGGAATTCTCCAAAGACGGAAAAGCCGCCGTAGAAAAACTCATTCAACGATTCCTCCAGATCTTCTCCGAGCAACTCTAATATGCACTTCTACAAGTATCAGGGAACCGGCAACGATTTCATCTTGATCGACAATCGATCCGGGGCATTCAACCTGAATTCGACACAAATTGAACAACTCTGCCATCGAAGATTGGGCATTGGCGCCGATGGACTCATGCTGCTGAATGCCCATCCTACCTACGATTTTGAGATGATCTATTTTAATGCCGATGGTCTCCCCGGTTCCATGTGTGGCAACGGCGGCCGGTGCATCACCCAATTCGCACTCGATCTGGGCATCAACAAATCCACATATAATTTCTTGGCCGTTGATGGTCCGCATGAAGCCGAAATACTGACTGACGGACGAATCAGTTTGCGCATGATCGACGTCGATCAAATATCAGCTTCCGGCACCGATTTCATATTAAATACCGGCTCGCCTCATTTGGTGCGGATCGTAAAGCAATTAGACTCATTTCCAGTATTTGAGGTTGGCCAAACCATTCGAAACGAAGAACGATTTGGGCCGCGCGGCATCAACGTAAATTTTGTGGAACGAACCGAATCACCTGAACAAATTCGCGTGCGCACCTATGAACGAGGGGTCGAGGACGAAACTCTCTCCTGCGGAACCGGCGTCACCGCTTGCGCCATTGCCCGAGCAATCATCGATCAAAAGGTCGAACCGTGTACGATCGAAACCAAAGGCGGCAACCTAATGGTTCGCTTTCAAACCAAAGACTTTGTTCATTTTACCCACATCCATCTGATCGGTCCTGCCACTAAAGTATTCGAAGGAAACTACTAAATCCATCCATGAGTCACATCAGCATTCGAGTATATGGCCTGCTTATTAACGAACATCGACAAGTGCTGTTGAGTGACGAATTCATCCGCGGACAGTATTACACAAAATTTCCGGGAGGCGGATTGGAATTTGGCGAAGGCCTACGTGACGGACTCAAACGTGAATTCCAAGAAGAGCTTCAGTTAAATGTAGAAGTCGCCGATCACATTTACACCACTGACTTTTACCAGCAATCGGCATTCAACCCCAACCACCAGATCCTCTCGGTATACTATCACGTTCATCCCCTAGAACCGATTCGGGTGGCACTTCGTAAAAAAGCATTTGATTTTGATGCGGCTCAATTGGCGGTCTATGAAAAGACACAACAAACGGAAACGTTTCGGTACATCGATTGGAACGATTTTTCCGGAGAAGCACTGAGCTTGCCCATCGATAAGATCGTCGCCGACCTACTGAAATCGAGCGGATAAAACTACTCCTCACCCATGGCAGACTTCTTCATCTGCGCAGCCAGTTCAGCACCTAAATAGGACTCGATGCGGTGGTGCACCCAATAGATCACCGGTGTCATCAAGATTGCTACAAGAAATTTATAAATGTAGTTCACCACGCCTACCGCAATAAACAAACTGAAGGGCCAGACAAAGTCGTCCCCTTGCTGGTTTACCCGGGTGCCGATGTAAAAGGCGATAAACAGCACCACAAAACTGTCGATAAATTGCGAAACCAAGGTTGATCCGGTAGCTCGCAGCCAAATGCTTTTCTCCCCTGTTGCTTTTTTTATTTTGTGGAAGATGAATACATCGATCAATTGACCGAGAATGAAGGCGGTCAACGAACCAATGATGATGAATCCGCCTTGCCCCAAAACTGCTCGGTAGGCATCTTGCATGTTGGGCACATTGCTGCCGGTTTTGCTGCTGAGAAAGAAATCGGCCGGCGTCAACCACATGGCGCCTTGAAAGATCAGGAAGGCAAAAGCAATGAGTCCGGCTGTTAACCAAGACAAGAACCGCACCCCGCGCATCCCATAATATTCATTGATGATGTCGGTCATGATGAACACCACCGGCCAGAGCAAAACCCCGGCCGTCAGATTCACGTCGAGCAGTTGCCCAAAGAGATTTATACCCAAGGGATCCAGGCCCAAGGTCTTTTCCAAGGAGAAGATCTTCACACCAATGATCTCGGCGATGAGGGCATTGGCAATGAAAAATCCGGCCAGGATGAGAAACAAGCGAGTGGATTTATGGCTGATGATAGTACGGACCATTAAGAAATAAAATAAAGGTGATGAAAAGCAACAACCAGATAAAGTTAGAGACGATCAGCCAACGAGGCGTGGGGTTTTGAGCGAGTTTACCCCGAATCCGGTGGACCAAACAGGTCAAATTGAATACGGGAATTAAGATGGCACCCATTCCAAATCCGATCGTAAGCAGAAAAGAAGTCAGCTCCGGATTCAGCCCATGTTCAAAGAGTAATAACCCCCAGGAAGCCCCAAAAAAGAGGCCACAGAGGAAGGTCAGTCGGGCAAAAAAGAAAAGGGAAAACATGGGGTGTGGATGGCTAAAATAAGCATTAATTTGTCGACTCAAATTAGCCCGCCATGAACCGTTTTTCTTACAAGAAACTCATCCCCCACGTATTGGTCCTGCTTGGCTTTCTGCTCGTTGCGGTGATCTTCTGCAAACCGGTACTCGACGGACAGGTCCTCAACCAACACGACATCGTAGGTTGGAAAGGCATGGCCCAGAACTCGTTCGAATACAAAGAAAAGAACGGTCACTTTCCGCTCTGGAACACCAACCTCTTCAGTGGCATGCCCAACTACCAAGTGGCCATGGAAGGTGATTCCGCCATGCCCAACTTCGTTCAGATACTCTCATTGGGACTCCCCAAGCCCATCAACTTCCTGTTCCTGGCCGCCCTCTGTTTTTACATCTTGACCTTGGTCATGGGTCTATCTCCCTGGATCGGTCTGTTCGGCGGACTAGCCTACATGCTTTCCACGTACAACCCAATCATCATCGGAGCCGGACACGAATCCAAAATGTGGGCCCTCGCCTTTTTACCCCTGATGCTCGCGGGTATCCTCGCACTCTTTGATAAGAAATATTGGCTGGGAACGGCTCTCACTACCTATGGCATCTTTCAACAAATCGCCGTCAACCACTTTCAGATCACCTACTACGCCTTGCTGATCGTAGCTGCCTTGGCGATCGCTGTCGGCATCAATTGGATCCGAAACAAAGAATGGAAACACCTCGGCAAAGTGATTGCCATTGGCGTCAGTGCGGCCATCTTGGGTGTAGCCGGCAATGCGCTCATCTTACTGACCACATCCGAATACAGTAAATACACCATGCGCGGTGGAAAGAATCTAGAGATCAACGGAGACACCGTCAAACAAGCCAAGACCACCGGACTTGATTACGATTATGCATTCCGTTACAGCCTGGGTAAAGCAGAAACTGCCGTACTGGCCATGCCCGATGCATTTGGCAGCAGCAGTGCAGAGCCCCTGGGTGAAGAATCCAACGTGATCAGCAAATTGACAGACCGTGGAGTTCCTATGAATAATGCGATGCAAATCGCAGGTCAAATGCCCAAATACTGGGGTGGGATTACAGAAGGAACGTCCGGTCCGCCCTATGTAGGCGCCATTACGTGCCTACTGGCTTTGATCGGATTTGCGTTGATCCGACATCCGTTGCGCTGGGGATTGCTAGCTGTTTCGATCCTGAGTATACTGCTGGCCTGGGGTAAATACTTCCCATCCCTGAACGAGTTTGTCTTCCAGTATCTGCCGATGTACAATAAATTCCGCGCGCCCTCCATGGCTCTAACCATTATAGAGATCGCATTCCCAATCACCGCGGTGCTGGCCCTCCATCAAATCCTATTTAAAAACACACACGAAGTATTGAAGGACAAATTCCGGACGATCCTTTATGTAACCGGCGGGTCCTTAGCGTTGTTGTTCCTAATGGGATGGACCATGGATTATGGTTCACCATTTGACCAACAAGTACTGGATTTTCAATTCGACGCTTCCGGATCCAAAGAGATTAATCAACTGATCGTTTCCGGACTCAAAGCCGATCGACAAGAAATGTTCATGGGTCAAGTCTGGCGCTATGCAGGATTTCTGATCTTGGTAATCGGGTGCTTATATCTCTACCTGAAAAAATGGATCCAACCCATTTGGGTCATCGCAATTCTGGCCCTCGTATCCACCCTGGACCTATTCATCGTCGGTAAGAAATACCTGAATGATGATGCGTATGTGGATGCAGCTACGTACGATTCGCAGAATTTCAATCCCAGTCCGCTCGATCAACAACTGAAAACAGATACCGATCCGCATTTTCGTGTGTTCAACATGTTAAGCGATCCGTACAACGAATCGCGCACTTCCTATTTCCACCGCTCGATTGGTGGTTATCACCCCGCCAAATTGCGCATCTATCAGGATCTGATCGACCGATACATGTCGAATAACATCAATGCACAGGTGCTGGACATGCTGGATGCGAAATACATGCTTCGTCAAAGTCCGTTCACCGGTGCGGATACCGCTGTGTTGAGACCCTCCACGATGGGAGCGGCCTGGTTGGTCAAGAATATCCAAAAAACTCAAGACCCTGTTGAAGCCCTTCAGAAAATCGGTACAATGAATCTCCGCGATTCAGCAATTGTAGAAGTATCTGATGCGAAAAAACTTGCACTCAAACTAGACGCACCAGATACAACAGCCCGTATCGGCTTGGCTCGCATCGACAACGACACGCTCACCTACAATTTTGAATCCACTTCCCCACAATTCGCCGTATTCAGTGAGATCTATTATCCCAAAGGCTGGAATGCTTATGTCGACGGGAAACAAGTGGATCATTATAAAACCAATTACGTATTGAGGGGCATGGTGGTTCCGGCCGGAAAACACGAGATCCAGTTCGTTTTTGAACCTGGATCCTTTAAAACGGGCAACCAGCTTTCGTTCGCCAGTTCGATCCTGATCTTACTGATCCTGATCGGCAGCTTATACATGGCCTGGAAAACAGAACAACGCAAGGAAGCCTGATGAAGAAAGTATTGGTCATAGCGCCGTACTCCTATTTGCCGCATTATTCCGGCGGACAAAAACTAATCGGAGAATTTGTAGCGCATTTGGCGCGGTATACCGATTTGACCGTCATCAGCACAAAACGCAACAATCCGGATTTAGCCATCGGCTATCGGCTGTTACGTTGGTTGCCCAACCCATTCTATCGATACCTTGACATTCGCCTCAAAGCCAAATTGAAAAAATTGATCGAGGGAGAAATATTTGACTGCATCATTTGGGAACACCCGTATTATTATTGGCTGGCAAAAAGCATCCGAAATGAGTGCGGAATTTTCACCATGCTCCACACCCACAACATCGAATATGAACGGTTCCGTTCGCTCGGAAAATGGTGGTGGCCCATCTTAAAAAGATACGAAGGCGCCTTTTTCAAAGAAGCAGATCAACTCTTTTTCATCAGTTCCAGCGATATGCAATCAGCCATGTCTGAATGGGAATTGCCTACCTCGAAATGTCAAGTACTTCCATTCGGAATCCGCCAAAAATCACACCCCAGCGACCGGGCAGCATGCCAAGAACAGATTCGCCAAAAACACCACATTCCCGAAGAGGCGCAAATCCTGTTGTTCAACGGACTTTTGAGCTATTTACCTAACCGACAAGCCGTAGACGACCTCATTCGAGAGGTCAATCCACGCTTACTCAAACAGACAGGCTTCCAATACCGTCTCCTTATCTGCGGCAAAGATCTACCCAGCTCTTATCAGGAATTAGTAAATGAAAAAGATCGCAACATAGTATTTGCCGGATTTGTCGAGGATATCGAAACCTATTTTAAGGCAGCCGACGTATTTGTAAACCCGGTCCGGAGCGGCGGAGGCATCAAGACAAAAATGGTGGAGGCCATTGGATTTGGAACAACCGTTGTTTCCACAGTTACCGGATCGATCGGCATAGACGCAAAAGCCTGCGGAGAAAAACTACAAACGTCCAGCGATGGTGACTGGGATGGTTTCTGTGAACAAATAATTAACGAGGCAAAAAGAAAAACAAGTACGCCCAACGCTTACTACGAAGTATACAATTGGGACCAGATTGTCCAGGAAATTCCTCGCTTACTATCGAATCAATCGGCCCGTTAATTGATAGACCGTCCACTTAATGGCATTTCGCGTATACTCCTTGAACCCAAATAGAAGCACGAAAAGTCCGTAATACAACCCCACTCCCTTCCGCCGGCGCACGATGGCTAATTCGTGCCGAAACATCACCTGACGATTTTGCAACTGCCTACGAACGGAGCTACTGCCACTATTCACATGCACGATCGTCGTGTCGGCGAAAAAATAATTTCTTAGCCCCGACTCCCGGGCTTGCTCGCACCAAAGCTGGTCCTCGGCATACATAAAAAACCGACCATCCAATTTCCCGTCGGGAAAATGACTCAACAATCGGCGTTCAAAGAATAAAAAAGCGCCGTTCAGCCAATCACAGTCGAGACTAAGATCATGCTTAAAATATTTTCCGAGCATTTCACGGGAACTGGCCTCATAACCATGTACGATTGGAATGAATCGGAACAGATCGAGCAACTCCCACCGAATACTGCGAAAGCGTCGAGCCGTATATTGGATCCGTCCATCCGGATAAGTCATCCGGCAACCCAGAAATCCAATGTTGGGCTGCTTTTGAAATTCGAGATAGGCCAATGAGATACTGTCCTCGGTCAATTCGGTATCACTGTTCAATAACAATAGATATTCTCCGCGGGCATGCTGTAGTCCCAGGTTATTTCCGCCAGCAAATCCTAAGTTCTTGTCGCTTCGAATCAGCTTGACTTCGGGGAATTCAATCAGAAAATCAGCCGGATCACGTTCGGTCGATGCATTGTCGACCAGCACGACTTCAAACCCCACGTCCTTGGTTTGTGCATATATGCTGCGCAAGCATGCGGAGGTGAGTCCGAACGTATTGTAATTAATGAGTATGACTGAAACCATCACCGATTGAAGTTATAGGAAATGAACATCCCGACCTTCGAGATCACACCGATTTTCCAGCAAGTAAGTGGCAATAAACGTTGATGAAGTACCAGGCGTTTGAGAAAAGTCGGAACAGTAGACCCATGGGCATATTGTTCGAGTTGCGATATCGATCGAATCGAAAGATTGCGAATCAACCGCCACCAAGCATCGTAGGTAATCCAGGAAGAATGGGTTTGCTCACCGTGCTTTTTGTAGTAAGCCAAAGCCTCCGGAATCTCAATATTCGGATTCCCAAAACAGGACTGCGTCACTTGGGTGGCATTATAACTCATGCAGATCACCACGCGGTCGATGTAAACGGCCTGGTGGTTTTGCATGAGGCGGATGTATCCTTCCCAATCCACGATCCATTTTAATGCTGGGTCAAATTGCTCCCGCACGGTTCTACGATACATCAGTACACTGGGCGGGCCGATCAAATTGCTCGCAAACAATCGATGTGGATCTTGGGTCACTCGATGAAATTGAGCATGCGTAATGGTACGAACTTCTCGTCGACCCGTGGATTCATAGACTGCTTCGTACCCACCAAAGATCAGGTCAACATCCGGCCGAATGTGATTCGCATAATGCGTTAACGAATCCGGTTCGGCCAGCCAATCGTCGTCGTGCAGGATTTTGATCCATTCTCCCCTGGCTAGGCCAATCCCGGCCGTCCAATTGCGGGGGGTACCTAAGGCTGGGCGGTTTCGCCGATACTGGATCGGAAAAGCATAGGTATGTGTCCGAATGAATTCTTCCACCGAATCGCTAGCAGAATCATCGGTCACGATCACTTCAAAATCGGTAAAATGCTGCCGGGCGATCTGATCCAAAGAGCGCCGCAGATAATCGGGGCGCTCGTAGGCTGGAATGAGTATGGAGATCAGCGGATTCAATGGTCATGTTTTCTATTGCGAAGATATCGATGCAAATGCCGAAGCCGGAGCGGCCGATAAATCAAAAACTTTAGGATGGCATAATAGAAAGCCGGACGCATCCATAATTGATGACGTGAGATCCATTGAATCCGATCGAGGATAGAGATTCGTTGATCTTTCAATCGATCGAGCCAAATTCGTTGTATCGATGACTCATCGATCGACTGTTGATCCAAACTCATGGGTAATCGATCCGACCATCGATGGTGAAAATCCATCGCCTCCTGCAACCAGCGGGTTCCGTAATCTCCACCAGCTTCGGTATGGTGCGTGAGCGCAACGCGCGTGGTCATCCCTACGCGAAACTTCCTGGCCACCCGTAAGGAAAAATCAAGGTCGTAAAAGTGGAAGCCCCGGAGATGCTGCTCATCAAATCGAATCGACTCCCAAACAGTTCGCCGGCAGCACAGAAAGACGCCGTCCAGACACACCACTGGAAAAAGATCCATCGATGTAGACGGCACCTGATGCAGCGATTCCGCATAACCGGGCAATTGATGATTCAGGTAAAAACGATCGTGTTGGGGGTCGCCCGTATACCAACCGGAAATGGAACTGGATTTGACATTCGATCCGGCCAATCCAACCAAACCCAGCTTTGGATCGGTCATAAAATGATCGATCAACCGATCCCCCCAGTCCGAACCTTCAAACGTTACATCCTCATGCAAGAAGATCAGGAAAGGAAAACGGGCTTTTTCTGCCAATTCATTGTAGACTTGACAGATCCCCTTGCCGGTATTTCGATTGTCGGCAACCACCCATTCGTGTGCTACGCCGATGGACGATTCCACCGATCGCTTGGCGCGTTCCAGCAGTTCGGGACGAACTGAGCAGACGATGAGAGAGATCATAAAATCCAAGGTAGACCAAATCACCCAATTTCGTAATTTTACCGTCGAGAAATGGAACGAAAAAATCTGCTTAACAATCTCTTCCTGGGAGTCCAATCAATCACCAAACGGTGGTTTTCCAATCCGTATCGTACAGTCGGATTGAGCACCTGGCAGGTCAAACTACTAAAGCATTTACCCGAAGGAAAACTTCGCTCGAAAACCATCCTTGGCCATTCCATCTGGTTCACCTCCCCTTCTGAATTGATTCACGGACTCAAAGAAATCTTTGTAGAACGAATCTATGAACAGCCACTACCGGAAAATGCGCGTATACTGGATTGTGGGGCCAACATTGGACTCAGCGTCATCTATCTGAAACAACTTTGTCCCAGCGCCCGGATCACCGCCTTTGAACCCGATCCGCTGAATCACGCCTTGCTTGACAGAAATATGCGTTCGTTCGGACTACAGGATGTGGAGTTAGAACAAGCAGCCATTTGGAAGGAAAATACAACGCTTCATTTTAGTTCAGCCGGCAGCATGGGTAGCAGCATCGACACAAATGGGTCGGCAGCCGGTTTGCAAGTAAAAGCCGTTCGACTCAAAGACTATTTGCAAACACCGGTAGATTTTCTGAAAATAGATATCGAAGGAGCTGAATACGAGGTGCTGCGCGATGTAGCCGATTCGCTTCAACAGGTGAAACGACTGTTTTTGGAGTACCATGGCCGATTCGATCAGAATCAAGAGCTGCTTGAGATGCTACAATGGGTGCGAAATGCCGGATTCTATTTCTATATTCGAGAAGCTGCTCCGGTATACCCCATCCCATTCTTGCATGAACGAAACAACAAGCTTCCGTACGATGTACAATTGAATATTTTCTGCTTCCGCGATTGATGGCTCAGCCGATCGATTCTAAAAACCCTTCCAATGCTTTACGTTTCTGCATGTCAATGCGATAACTGATCCGATCCCGGTAATAAGACAACATATCTACACCCGGCAAGGGCCATGCATTGGCCAACTCATCAAGGCGCTGTAATCCGACCGAATTCGCTGCATCAAATTGCTCGATGAATGCACGATCCATCGGCTTGGACGCCACCCAAACCGCAAAAACAAATGGCATCCCGGTCAGCATTCTCCATGCTTCCCCCAGATCGTAGACGAATGGGAATCGACCTAAATTCTGAAGGGCCCTGTCACCAATGATCAATCCGGCAGTCGCCCCGTTGATCTCATCAATGTATTCATCACTGGTCGACGGTAAAAATGCAACTTCTTTTTTCCAAAAATCATTCATCAAAATGCGCAGCAACGCAGCAGAGGTCCGGCTTTGGTAGTCGAGGATAACGGACTGAATCTCTTCGATGGGAACGTGGCTGAAAAGGGCCACGGAGGCAACTTTACCATCCGTAGCGATGCCGTAATCGCCAATGACCTGAGCGTCTTGGATCTTGGGGATGGAGGCAACAGGCACGAGTCCGATATCAATTTGTCCTCGATTCAATTGATCAACCAATCGAGCGGGATAATCGAACGAAAGCTCGATGATCTTGGTCATTTCAGGCTGTTGTAAGCCAAAAACCAAGGGCTTTGCATTCCGATAATTCACCGCACCGACTCGTATCTTATCCAATTGGACTAATTTTGAACGGCAAAGGTACGAATCAACTTCCCCACTATGGAACTCTCCGCACTCAGCGCGCTCTCCCCCATCGATGGCCGCTATCGCTCACAAACCGCCAACTTGGCCGATTATTTTTCCGAATTCGGGCTGATTCGCTATCGGGTCGTAGTGGAAGTGGAATACCTACTTTTCTTACACAAAAAGAAATTCATCCAGCTCCCGGCTAAGACGCAAAAAGCACTAAGAAATCTCACCCAGGATTTCTCGCTGGAAGATGCAGCCGCAATCAAGGCCATTGAAAAGACAACCAATCACGACGTCAAGGCTGTAGAGTATTTCCTAAAGGAGACCCTGGATCAAACAGAGGCAGGTAAATGGAAAGAATGGGTCCATTTCGGACTGACTTCCCAAGACATCAACAACACCGCTGTTCCCCTCTCCTGGAAACACGCCATTGAATACGAATACCTACCCGCACTCTTGAATCTGAAAACAGAATTGGGGCTGTTGGCCGATGAATGGCGCGATATCCCGATGCTGGCGCGTACACATGGTCAGCCAGCCAGTCCAACTCGCCTGGGCAAAGAACTCCGTGTTTTCATTGAACGACTGCAGAACCAGATCGAATTATTCCTGACCATCCCCTTCACCGGAAAATTCGGAGGCGCCACGGGAAATTTCAATGCGCATAATGTTGCTTATCCAAAATACGACTGGATCAAATTTGGCAATGAATTCTTGCATGGATTGGGTCTGGTTCGTCAGCAATACACTACCCAGATCGAGCACTACGACGATCTGGCTGCCCAATTCGACAACATGCGGCGCATCAACAACATTCTGATCGATCTCTGCCGCGATATCTGGTCATACATCTCAACCGATTATTTCAAACAACGCACGAAGGCCGGTGAGGTTGGTTCTTCCGCCATGCCACACAAGGTCAATCCGATCGATTTCGAGAACGCCGAAGGAAACTTGGGGGTAGCCAACAGTTTGCTGGATCATCTTGCCAACAAATTACCGATCTCGCGTTTGCAGCGCGACCTCACCGATTCTACCGTATTGCGCAACATTGGCGTGCCCATGGCACATACCCTGATCGCCTTCCGATCCCTCGAAAAAGGACTGAGTAAATTGGTATTGAACGACGAGGCCATTTACAACGACCTGGACCGAAATTGGGCCGTTGTATCCGAGGCCATTCAAACCATTTTGCGTCGCGAGAATTACCCGCAACCCTACGAAGCCTTGAAGAACCTAACCCGAGGCAAGGGCACGATCGATCAGAAGACGCTGCATAAATTCATCGAGAAACTAAATGTGTCGGCCAAGGTGAAAAAGGAACTCAAGGCGATTACTCCGCACAATTATACCGGCGTTCAACCCAAGCGATGATCAACGCTGGATCTCCGACGTGAAGTGAAACTGCACTTCGGGATTGTTTGATATTTCGGTATTTAGGAACCACTCACTTTGCGCCAAGTATACCGGCTGATCATCTTTGTCGGCGGCAATATTCTGTTGACGAAAACGCATGAAATCCTGCAGCTTAGCTGGCTGATCGGACGTAAGCCAGCAGGCCTTATAAAAAGGCATAGCATTAAATGTTACAGAAGCCCCGTATTCATGCAGTAAACGATACTGGATCACCTCAAATTGAAGTTCCCCCACACAGCCAATGATCTTTTTGTTTCCACCAAACTGGGTGAAGAGCTGCGCTACGCCTTCGTCCGTCAATTGCAACAAACCTTTTTCCAGTTGCTTGGTCTTCATCGGATCCTTATTCACCACTTCCTTGAAGATCTCAGGAGAGAACGACGGAATCCCAGTAAAATAAAAATCATCCCCCTCCGTGAGCGTGTCTCCGATCTTGAAATTGCCCGTATCAAACAATCCAACCACATCACCCGAATATGCATCTTCGATTACACTTTTCTCCCGCGCTAGGAAGGAATAAGGGTTGCTGAAACGAACGTCTTTGTCGAGACGCACATGATGATAATATTTGTTCCGTTCGAATTTCCCGGAGCAAACCCGCAAAAAGGCAATCCGGTCACGATGCTTGGGATCCAAATTGGCGTGTATCTTAAAAATAAACCCGCTGAACTTATCTTCCTGTGCATCCACCTGTCGAAGAGTAGTCTCCCGCGCAACCGGAGACGGTGCAATGCGAATGAAGGTATCGAGCATCTCCTTGACCCCAAAGTTGTTGATGGCCGAACCGAAGAATACGGGTGCCACCTGTCCGGCTAAGTAGGCCGATACGTCCAACGTTCCATGAACCCCTTCCACCAGTTCCACATCTTCCCGGAGTTGGGCGGCATCGCGTTCCCCTAATTTCTCATCCAGCAAGCCGTCCTTTAGGTCGTTGATGGACAACCCATCCGCGTCGGCCTTGGTATTGGGACTGAACAATAGCAGACTATGAGCGTCGATGTTATATACGCCCTTGAAATCCTTTCCGCTGTTGATGGGCCAGGTCATGGGGTGCAGCTGAATACGAAGCTCCTTCTCAATTTCTTCCAATAGATCAAAGCGATTCTTTCCGTCCCGGTCCATTTTATTGACAAATACGATCACGGGGGTGTCGCGCATGCGGCAGACCTCCATCAGACGGCGGGTTTGCTCCTCCACCCCATTCACGCTGTCGATCACCAATATGACAGAGTCTACGGCAGTCAGGGTACGATAGGTGTCTTCAGCAAAGTCTTTGTGACCAGGAGTATCCAGCAGGTTGATCAGTACGTTCTCGTACTCGAAGCTCATCACGGAGGTGGCCACAGAGATCCCACGTTGGCGTTCGATCTCCATGAAGTCACTGGTCGCGTGCTTTTTGATCTTATTGCTTTTCACCGCGCCGGCTACCTGGATGGCTCCCCCAAACAGCAGGAGTTTCTCGGTCAGGGTGGTCTTACCGGCATCCGGATGGGAAATGATCGCAAAACTGCGACGGCGTTCGATCTCGAAAGTGTACTTCATGGACGGCCGCAAAGGTAATAGAAAGCATCCCGAAAGCCGCTCCCAATCGGTATTTTTGCCCCCATGATTCGTCGCACGCTGGAAATCGTAGGCAGTAGCTTCCTAATGGCTGTTCAGGAGCTGTGGAAGAATAAACTCCGCACTTTTTTGTCTCTACTGGGGGTCACCTTTGGTATTTTTTGCATCATCAGCGTCTTGGCCACGGTAAATAGCCTCGAGCAGAACATTCAGAATGAGGTGAAGTCGTTGGGCAGCAACACCATCTATGTCGACAAATGGGATTATAGCGGCGGACCCAATTATGCCTGGTGGAAATTCATCAACCGCCCCTCGCCGAAATACGAAGAGATGTTGGGGATCAAACAACGAACCCCTTCTGCCAAATTCGTCGCGTTTAAGATCAGCACCCAGGATAATTTAGACTTCGCAGGGAACCAATTATCGAACATACAGCTCTATGGGGTCTCCGAAGAATTCAGTGAGATCCAACCTGTCGAGATTGCACAAGGAAGATATCTCTCCGAATCGGAGTTTCAAATGGGTAGTTCGGTGGCCGTCATTGGAAATAAAGTGGCCGAGGAGTTTTTTGGAAGTCCGGAAGCTGCGATCGGAAAACAAGTCCAAACACGTGGCAAAAAATTCACGGTGCTCGGTGTGATCAAAAAACAAGGAAGTGGATTCATTGGTGGATGGCAATTCGATCAGAGTCTTGTTACGTCATATCGAATGGGACGTAACATCATGGATGGTCGCCGATCCGAACCACTGATCATGGTACAAGGACAGGATTATGTGAGCAGCAAACAACTCAAAGACGACCTGATGAGCACCATGCGGGCTTTGCATAAATTAAGCCCGACCCAAGAGGACAACTTCTCCCTCAACGACATCAACGACTTTAGTCAGGCCATCAGCGATATTTTTGTCAACCTAAACTTAGGTGGATGGGCCATCGCCGTATTGTCATTGATCGTAGGTATGTTCGGGGTGGCCAACATCATGTTCGTATCGGTACGTGAACGCACCAGCCAGATCGGATTGAAAAAAGCGATCGGTGCCAAGGCCAACGTGATCTTGACCGAGTTCTTGCTGGAAGCTGCTTTTCTTTGCGTGATCGGCGGATTGATCGGATTGACCCTGGTGTTTGCATTGACACAAGTATTGACGCTGGTTTTGAATTTTCCGGTTTTCATATCCATATCGAACATGGTCCTCGCGATCCTACTTTGCATCGTAGTGGGGATACTAGCCGGTTAC
>ENA-UPTJ01001109-UPTJ01001109.1-marine-metagenome-genome-assembly--contig:-NODE-1109-length-15078-cov-4.745923_pt1 | contig 15078 bp, 9 predicted proteins | sample MGYA00238168_ERZ767080 | MGnify/ENA primary metagenome ERZ767080 (study PRJEB28935, sample SAMN06266237) | marine metagenome | isolation source: Columbia River Estuary | place: USA:Columbia River Estuary... | reverse complement strand
ATTGGCGGGTGAACCGGACCGCCCTAAGTTTGTTGTCTAAAAATAACCCTTTCAACCCAACCCCCATGCGCCTGCTCGCCTCCCTCGTCCTGATGCTCCTCAGCTTTTTTGCCCAAGCTCAAAAAGTAGCCGGAAAGATCGTGTTCCAACCGGGGCAGGTCTTGACCGTGAATATGAAAAGCTCGACTACTAACCTGGTGAGTGCCATGGGACAAGAACTCGAAATGAAAACCGAGGTGATCGCTGATCATCAGTTTAAGGTGACCAACACCACCGACGAGAACCATACCCTCAGCCACGAGATCAATCGTGTTCGATTCAACTCCGATGGCATGGGTAATACCATGAGTTTTGATTCACAATCGGAAAAAGACCTCAATGGCCAATTGGGCGCCCCCGTCAAAGACCTGTTGAGCAAAAAATACAATCTGGTGATCGATGCCTCCGGCAACACCCTGATGGCCATGAACGAAGGGGCATCAACCGGAAAAGCCGGTGCCGAAGCCGGCATGCTCGCTCAATTCGTCAGCGGACTGACTGAACTGACTCAAGCCCCCAAGCAAGGAGAAGCCAGCTTTTTTAAAGTACTCCCCGCCACGGAAGTGGGTGTCGGCGATGCTTGGACCAATACCATCGACCGCAATGGCACCAAGATCGAAGAAGCCTACTCCATCGCCGAGATCAATGAGAACATTATTACCCTGAATTACTTGTCCAATTCCAACAGCACCACCGTTCAAGAGAACATGGGCATGGAAGTGACCATCACAATGAAGAATAAATCAGAGGGAAAGATTAAGGTCGACCGCAAATCCGGCATCCTGAAAGAAAAAACCATCACCACTACGGCTACCGGTACGGTTGCTTCGGGTTATGGCGATTTTCCGATCAATTCCACCTCCACATCGGTGATCACCATCAACTAATCACCCAAGGGAATCTGCAAATGCAAGAGATCGTCGAGCGTTTCGCGCCGACGGATCAGATGCATCTCACCCGCGCGGAATAAGACTTCAGCGGGGCGGAATCGAGCGTTGTACGAAGAGGCCATCTCAAAGCCATAGGCCCCCGCATTGCGAATGCACAAAAGATCCCCTTCGCGTACCTGATTCAAGGGACGATCTTCGGCGAACGTATCCGTTTCACAAACGTTTCCGACGACAGTATACGTTTGTACCGATCCGTTCGGATGACTCAGGTTCTCGATCGGATGATACGCGTTGTAAAACATGGGGCGAATCAATTGATTGAGTCCGCTGTCTACGCCCGCAAATTCGATGTTGCCCGAACGCTTCAGCACATTCACGGTGGTCAGCAGATAGCCCGACTCGGCCACCAGGTATTTACCCGGCTCGAACCAGAATTCGAGATCAATGCCGGTCCGATTTTCAAATGCATAGAAATGCTCTTGCACCGCGGAAGCCAATGCCTGTATATCGGTGCCGGTCTCCCCTTCTTTATAAGGAACTTTGAATCCGCCGCCCAGGTCGATCGCTTCGAGGTGCGGAAAATTCGGGGCCAGGTCAAACAATAGATCCAACCCTTTCAAGAATACATCCACCTCTTTGATCTCGCTGCCGGTATGGATGTGCAAGACGCGCACGTGCAATTCTTTTTCACGGATCAGTCGATATACTTCGGGGAGATCGGAAAGCGCGATACCGAATTTGCTTCGGTCGTGACCGGTGGAGATCTGCAAGTTGCCGCCGGCCAAGATATCGGGACGAATGCGAATGCCAACGGGGTAACTGCCATGATTTGCTTCGGCAAACTTGATCAAGTTCGACAAGCTATCGATGTTGATGTGCACGCCCGAGGCACGTGCCTCGGCGATCTCCTCAAACGAAACACTGTTGGACGTATAGAGAATCTGTTGCGGCTTGAAACCCGCGGTAATCGCGAGCTTCACTTCGTTGATCGAACTGCAATCCACATCGGCTCCGATGCGATGTACGTGTTGCAGGATATGTAGATTGGTTAGTGCTTTGGCTGCGTAGAAAAAGCGGACGGGAGCGCCGGCGAATGCCTGGCGCAAGGATTCAAACTGATGGGTAATGCGTTCTGCGTGATAGACGTACAGGGGCGTTCCGTAGTAATGGGCCGCCCCCAACAATTGTTCGCGGGTCAGTTGGGGTATCATCAATTTTCTTCACCGGCACCCAGATCGGTCTCTTCGATGATCGGTCCGGCAGATTCGTTTGCGGATTCGGAATCAGAACGCTCCATCGCTTCCATTACGTTGGTGGGCAGTAAAATCTGCTCCGCCAATACTTCTCTGATCTTCGGCAGGTCTTCAGGCGAATTGATACCGAAATAATCCATGAAGCTTTTCGAAGTCGCGTAAAGCAAGGGGTGACCGGGCAATTTTTCATTGCGACCACTGATCACGATGAGTTCTTTTTCCAATAATTTCTGTACGGCATAATCGGAGCTCACACCACGGATGGCTTCAATCTCCCCTTTCGTAACCGGTTGCTTGTAGGCGATGATGGCGAGGGTTTCCAGTGCAGCGACAGAAAGACGCTTCAGGAATTTATCGCCATTCAATTGAGCAATGGTCTTGTGATATTCTTTCTTGGTCAGGAATTGCCAGCCGCCACCACTCTGACGAACTTCGAATGGATAGAATTCAGCCGCGTATTTTTCGGTAATGCCTTCGACGGCCGCTTCCACTTGGTCCATGGGGATCTTGTCTTCCATGAATCCGAATGCCTGATTGATCAGGTCGGTAAGCTCTAAGGTGCTCAGGGCTCGGTCTGACGCGAAGATCAGGGCCTCTACGTGGGGTATGAGTTGGGTAACTTCCATGGAGATTTAGTTCGATCAACCTTGCAAGGCAGCGGCCCCACTAACGATCTCGGTGAGCTCGGTGGTGATGGCAGCCTGGCGGGCGCGGTTGTAAGAGATCTTGAGGGCGCGCAACATTTCGTTGGCGTTTTCACTGGCCTTGTCCATCGCGGTCATGCGGGCTCCATGCTCGGAAGCATTCGAGTCCAACACGGCTTTGTACAATTGAGTATTGAGAATCTTCGGCATCAACTCGGCAATGAGTTCATCGCGGTTCGGATCAAAAATAAAATCGGCCTTGGTCTTGCTGCCGGCATTTTCAGATTTGGGAATGGGCAGGAAACGCTCCACTTCAAAACGCTGGGTGGCCGCGTTCTTGAACTGGCTGTACACGATCTCTACCACATCGTATTCTTTGTTCACAAAAGCCTGCATGGCCGCTTGGGCAGCTTGCTGAACAGCTTCAAAAGTCAGATTCAAAAAGATATCCTTGAAACGCGCATCGGTGTTGAATCCGGATTTGCTCAAGCTCTCGTACCCTTTCTTGCCAATGTTCCAGATGTGCACGTTGCCTTTTTTATGAGCATCGGCATATTTTTCGGCGAGGGTTGACTTCACCAGTTTCACCACGTTGGCATTGAAGGCACCAGCCAGACCACGGTCGCTGGTAATCACGATCATCAATACTTTTTCGATGGGACGTTCGGTAGCCAAACTCATTGAACCCGACCCGTCGGCACTGCTGACGATGTTGCTGAGCATTTCCTGCAATTTGCCGGCGTAGGGGCGCATCTGCACGATGGCATCCTGAGCGCGACGCAATTTGGCCGCACTCACCATCTTCATCGCCTTGGTGATCTGCTGGGTGCTCTGCACCGACTTGATGCGTATCCGTACTTCCTTAAGTTGTCCTGCCATGACTGAAAATTTAGGTCCAAATCCGGCCCAAAATGGCCCGGGCTTCACCGGGCGCGAAGGTAGGTAGCCGGAAGCGATTTTCCATCTTGTCCGCCGTAGCATTTGCGAAGGCGGACCCCATCTCTGAGATTACCTGCCATGGCATTTGAGAAGGCGGTCTATGCCCTATCTTTGACGCCCCGTGCCAATTCGTCATTTTTCACCCGAAAACGGGCGAATTGAGCGGTTTTTGAAGCGTTGTTCACAACCCAACTCAAGCATCATGTTAGGCTTCCTTTCCAAAATATTCGGTGGCAGCAAATCCGAAAAAGACGTACAAAAGATCCAGCCCTTGGTCGGCCAGATCAATGCCTTCTTCCAACAATTCCAGACGCTGTCGAACGATCAGCTCCGAGGTAAAACCTCCGAATTCCGCGCCCGCATCCGCGAACAGCTGAGCGACATCGATGCCCAGATCACCGAAAAACAGCAAGAGGCCGAAGCCCTCCCCACGGCCGATTTGAACGGACGCGATGCCATTTACCAAGAAGTAGATAAACTCAAAAAAGAACGCGACCAGCAGATCGAGAAAGCCCTGGAACAAATCCTTCCGGAAGCCTTTGCCGTGGTCAAAGAAACCGCCCGTCGCTTCAGCCAACAATCCGAAATAAGCGCCACCGCCACCGAACACGACCGCAACCTCAGTGTCAAAAAGAATTATGTCCAGATCCGCGGCGACCAAGCCATTTATCAAAATAGCTGGAGCGCCGCCGGGGGTACCGTTACCTGGAATATGACCCACTACGATGTACAGTTGATCGGTGGTACCGTGTTGCATCAAGGAAAGATTGCCGAAATGGCCACGGGGGAAGGAAAGACGCTGGTCTCTACCCTACCCGCTTACCTCAATGCCCTACCCGGCGAAGGCGTGCACGTAGTAACGGTGAACGATTATCTGGCCCGCCGTGACCAGGAATGGAACGGACCCATCTTCGAATGGCTGGGCCTATCCGTAGACTGCATCGACAAACATCAACCCAATTCGGAAGAACGCCGCAAGGCTTATCTCGCTGATATCACCTACGGAACCAACAACGAGTTCGGATTTGATTATCTGCGCGACAACATGGTCCACTCCCCCGAGGAGATGGTACAACGAAAACATCACTTTGCGATGGTGGATGAGGTCGACTCCGTATTGATCGATGATGCGCGTACACCGCTGATCATTTCCGGTCCCGTGCCAAAAGGCGACGACCAACAATACCACATCCACCGCCCCCGCATTCTGCAGCTGGTTCAAGAACAAGAGCGCATTGTACGCAACTGCTTGAATGAGGCGAAAAAATTATTTGCAGAAGGGAAAGATGACCCAAAAGAGGGCGGACTCTTCCTGTTTCGAGCCTACCGCGGATTGCCTAAGTATAGTCCGGTGATTAAATTTCTCAGCGAACCGGGCATCAAGGTCAAAATGCTGAAGGCCGAAAACTACTATTTGCAGGACCAACAGCGAAACATGCACCTCGTCGACGAGGATCTACTTTTTCACATCGATGAGAAGAACAATTCCGTGGAAATGACCGAGAAAGGACTCACCATGATCACCCGCACCGGCGAAGATCCTGAGTTCTTTGTGCTTCCAGATATCGGCGTCAAACTGGCCGAAGTAGAAAAAGCAGCTGCCGATGCCGAAGACAAATTGCAACAGAAAGAAGCCGTGTTGGCCGATTACGCACAAAAAGCGGATCGCATTCACACGGTACAACAATTACTGAAAGCCTTTACGCTGTTCACCAAGGATGTTGAATACGTGGTGATGGATGGCGCCATCAAGATCGTGGATGAGCAGACCGGACGTATTCTGGACGGACGTCGGTATTCCGACGGCTTGCATCAAGCCATCGAGGCCAAGGAAAACGTGAAGATTGAAGCGGCTACGCAAACCTACGCGACCGTAACGCTGCAGAATTATTTCCGGATGTACCACAAGCTCTGCGGGATGACCGGTACAGCCGAAACAGAAGCGGCTGAATTGTGGAGCATCTATAAATTGGATGTAGTAAGCATTCCCACCAACCTGAATATGATCCGTGATGATCGGCAGGATCTGGTGTATAAGACGAAGAGAGAAAAATACAAGGCGGTGATCGATGAGATCGAAACGCTGCGCAATGCAGGACGGCCTGTACTCGTGGGTACCACTTCGGTCGAAGTGAGTGAATTGCTCGGCCGTATGCTGCAGCAAAAGAAGATTCCGCATAATGTATTGAACGCGAAACAGCATGCCCGGGAAGCACAGATCGTAACGGAGGCTGGTTTGCCCGGTGCGGTTACGATCGCCACCAACATGGCCGGTCGCGGTACCGACATCAAACTCGGTCCGGGTGTGAAAGAAGCCGGCGGTTTGGCCATCATTGGCACGGAGCGTCACGAAAGTCGTCGCGTCGATCGTCAGTTGCGAGGCCGTGCCGGTCGCCAAGGCGATCCCGGTTCTTCTCAGTTCTACGTATCGCTGGAAGACGATCTGATGCGATTGTTCGGTAGTGAGCGAATCGCTTCGATGATGGATAAGTTGGGTTATAAGGAAGGGGAAGTGATTCAACACAGTTGGATCAGCAACTCCATTCAACGTGCTCAACGCAAAGTAGAGGAAAACAACTTTGGTATCCGGAAGCGCTTGCTGGAATACGACGACGTCATGAACATGCAACGGAACGCGGTCTACAAGCGACGCAACCACGCACTGTTTGGCGAACGATTGGCCCTCGACATCGATACCGCTTTTGCCAGCTTGGCAGAAGGATTGATCGATTCATTCCGGGAGCAAGACGATCACGAAGGTTTCAAGCTTAGCGTGATTATGCATTTCGGCATTGATACAACCATCACCAAAGATCAACTCAGTAAAGGAGACACCCAGGGCTTGGTGGAATCGCTGTACAACGAAGTGATGGAGCGTTATAGCCGACACAAAGGCGATATGCAAAAGCAGGCGATCCCGGTGTTCAAGAATATTAAACTGCAACAAGGAAATCACATTGAGAACGTAATCGTTCCGTTCACCGATGGAAAGCGCGGACTGAATGTGTTGGCAAACATGGGCAAGACCTTACAGTCGAACGGCCTAGAATTGACCAATGCCCTAGAGCGCACCATCACGTTGACGGTGATCGATGATTCCTGGAAGGAGCACTTACGTTCCATGGATGACCTGAAACAAAGCGTGCAGAATGCCTACCTCGAGCAAAAAGATCCCTTGGTGATCTATAAAATGGAGGCGTACAATCTATTCCGCTCGATGAATGAGGAGGTGAACAAGACGATTGTTTCATTCTTGACGCATACCAGCATTCCCATTCAAGACGAGCAGGCCCAATTGAAAGAAGGCCGCCAGCAAAAGACCGACATGAGTCGCATGCACGCCAACAAGGAGGAAGTCGATGCCGCTGGCGAAGATTATGCCGCCAATGAACACGACAAATCTACTCCAGCCGTAGCCGGCCCGCGCATCGGACGCAACGACCCCTGCCCTTGTGGTAGCGGGAAGAAGTATAAACAGTGCCACGGGAAGGAGTAGGCCGCGAAGCGGCCGTTAAGGTGGTTGAGCAGGTTTAGATGGTTGAGTTAGTTATGTGGTCTTATGAATGATCTTTGTGCTCCATCTCTTCCAAGCTAATTGATTTTCCGCAATGCGGACAATGAGGTTTTTGCTTGTTGTTTCCCCGAAATTCATCCAGGAAGCCGGCGGTGATGATGCCGGCAGGTAACGCAAATATGGCAACGCCAGATAGCATGATGATGCTCGAGGCGATTTTTCCAGCCAAGGTCATTGGAATCATATCTCCATAACCGGTGGTGGTGAGCGTAACGATTGCCCACCAGATCGAGGCCGGTATGCTGGTGAAATTATCCTTGTTGATCGGATGCAGGTGCTCGGCAAAATAGACGGCACTGGAAGCAATGATGATCAAGAAGATCATGAGGATCGTACTTAATATCAATTCATTCGATCGCTTTTTGAATACGTTGACGATCATGCGGGTTGAATGCAGGTAGGCGGTCAATTGAAATATGCGTAAGAACCGCAAGAGACGAAACAAACGGATGATCCGGAGATCAAAAGCAAATACAGAAACTAAATAAAAAGGCAAAAAAGCGAGCAAGTCGATCAGGGCGCTGGGCGTCAGCATGTATCGCAATCGCCCCCAGATTGGATGCCGATATTTCGGATCGTGATTGCTGCTCCATAGCCGAAGAAAATACTCGATCGTAAAGATGATCACCGAGAATAGATCAAAATAGTGGAAGAAGCGCTGTTCGGCCCATTCGTCGTGATAGCCGGGTACAGTCTCCAGCATAACCGCAACAACATTCAATACGATCAGAACAATGATGAATATGTTGATGAACTTGTCCCATCGCTCATTGCCCAATACTTCGGGGTGGAGTAGGCGGTGGATGCGGTGTTTGGTGGATTTGTACATGTGTCGATTCTGTTCGATAAATGTACGGGATGTTGAAATAATGAAATGTATGGGGGCAGCCAAGCTACTAAGTTAAGAGGGGGTGAAACTCACCCCCTCAACGCTCTCAACTATCTCAACTCACTCAACCCTCAACACTCTACTTCCCTATCCTCCACTGCAACGACATCTCCACCGAGCGGACGGGATTAGGACCTTTGGAGAGATCACTGACGGTCACATCATAGGATACGCCGATCAATACCTTTTCCCACTCCAAAAACAAAAAGGGCGAAACCGCATCGCCAGTCCGATACCAAACACCGGCTCCAACCATTTCCTTGCTTACTCCGATCAGTTTCGCAAAACTGAATCCGGCCAACATGTATTGTACCGAGGCCTGATTTTGATACAAGCCCTTTACATTGAGAATTGACGTTTCGTTTAAGAACTTCTTGTAACTGATCTGGGCGGCGTATCGAACCGGCACAAATTGGTTTGCATCGCCGAGAGCCGATTGGCGGGGACGATTCAAATTATAAGCCGATACACCCAGATCAAAAAAATTGCCAGACTCAGCATTGTCGTATCGATATACGATCCCAGCTCCAACGGACATGAACGGCTCAAGCTGGCGCAAGGCGGATTCACCGGTGGGCAAACCAAGATCGAATCCGCCACTGGTGAATTGAGCATCAAAAGACTGACTGGAAAAATCCAACCGACGATCGGCATAACCGGCACTCAATCCTGCCCCGATGCTTTTATTGCCCTCCCTGTCCATCGGAACATGATAGGATGCCGTTGCAGTCAAATAGTTGCTTTTAAAGGCACCGCGCATGCTGCGATCATTCATCAGCTGAAATCCGATGTTGAAAGGATTTTGCATCTCCTTCTTTTTATGACCGATCTTGGCATCTATCGACACCGAAGCCGTTGTGAACGGATCGATGGCGTTGCTCCACTGCTGACGATAATTGCTCATGATGCGCACCTGCCCATCAAATACACCCGTATAGGCCGGATTCACACTGAGCGGTGCAGAGTAAAACTGAGTGAAATGAGGATCCTGTGCAGATAGGCACACGGAGAATAAACAGGCCGAGAGAATGGATATATTATGTAAACGCATAATTGATTTTTTTAGCGCAGCAATATGGTGGTGCCGCTTCGTTTGATAATGTTTCCGTCGACGTCCTTACCCTCGGCAGTCCAGGCATAGGTTTCCATCGGTTGTTTAGTCCCTTTGTAAATCCCATCCCAGCCTTCATTCTCATTGTTGGTTTGATACATCAGTTGCCCCCACCGGTCAAAGACCCGGAAATAGATCAAGTCTGAAATACCCACCAATCGAGGGATCAACCGATCATTGGCACCATCGCCGTTGGGACTGAAAGTGGTGGGAACGTAGATCTCCCGTTGCGGGAACATGCGCACCAGCAATGTATCGGTGATCGTACATCCATCCGTCGTATTGATCTTGATCAAGTACTGCTGCTGTTGATTGTAATTGAAGATGGGCAATTGAATCGCTGCATTGTTCAATCCAGTGGCAGACAACCACTGATACGTGGCACCTGAGAAGGTTCGAGCCTGCAGCGAAAGATTCTGATTGACCACGGCATTTACACTCAGATAGCGAATGTTCGGTGGCGGTGGAACTGGATTAACTGTGAGGGTTACCGATCTGGAGGTATCCCGACAACCCAGTGCATTGACCAATGCAACCCGGTAAACGCCTGGCTGTGTTGCATTGTATTGTTGGGCAGTAGCCCCGGGTATGGCCGCTCCGTTGAAAAGCCACTGATAACTGGTGGCGGCTCCGGCACGGAGGCGAACAACCCCACCGGTTGAACAGAGTTGTGAAGGATCTAGGAGCGTAACAGTCGTATCGACCGGTACAATGGTAACAGTACGGTTGCCCACACAGGAGCTAATTCCATTAGATACAGTGACACTGTACGTGGTAGTCTGGGCCGGACTCACCGTGATGCTATTGGTGGTGGCACCGGTGGACCATAAATAAGAGTACACGGGCACTCGATTGGGAGACGTGTTCCAGAGGAAAGATGCATCGGCGGAAACGGAAGCACCTCCAATGGAGGCACCCGTAGCGGCCGTACCTGAGATCAAATAACCGGTATTGTTGTTGCAGATATCATAGGCCCGGTCATCCCCTACTCCACCGGCAGTTTGAGTCGATTGAAGCACAGCCGAAGAGTTGAATCCGGCAACTAGCACATCGTTCGACCCGAGTGTCGAACCAGCATAATAACCAACAACCTTCACTTCGTTGCCATTGCAGGCAAGCGCATTGAAGATCGTGTTGCTTCCTGGGGTTTGTTGCAAAGTACCCACACTTAAAGCCTGTCCGGATGGACTATACTTGACCACAAATCCCCGATTGTTTGTGGAGGCAGGACCGGATAGATTAGATCCGGTTGCCGAATAAAAGGTGGAAGCTGCACCTCTGTAAAATCCGCTGATCCATACGGAGCCACTACCGTCAAAATCTAATCCGGTTGGGTTGGTTAGGGATCCCACCCCATCGCCGACGTTTCCATAGGTTACCCCCCATTGCAGTGCCCCATTGGGTGCAATTTTCAATAAATATCCGAGACCAATCCCAGGATTGAAGAGTGTTGAATTGGCATTTAAACCATCAGTTACTTGAGCCGAAGCCCCAGAGCTCCAAGTACGAAAACTACCAATTACATAGATATTTCCATTTGCATCCACCTTGACAGGTCCACCCCCCCCATCACGAGAATAAAGACGCAGGCCCCAAAGCACAGTACCGCTGCTGTTTAATTTTACCACGATCGCAGTACTGTAGTTATTGCCGGAAGAGGTAAGATTAAATGTGTTCGTAGTTCCGTAAATCACGGATGCAAGTGTGGCCGGGCAACATCCATTGAACTGTCCAGTGACGATCGGATTTCCGGATGGATCAACGGTCACCCGTTCAAATCCGTCATTACTCCCCCCTCGGATGGTAACGCCCCAGAGTACAGCCCCGGTTGGACTCAACTTCACAAGAAATCCATCTTGATGACCCGCATTACCCGTTGTCGTGTAAGGAGCAACAAAAGATGTTCCGCCCGTTCCGTAAATGGTACAGGTCTGATTGTAACGACCGACCACATAAAGATTGCCGGCCGCATCAGCCGCCATGTTACCGGTTATATCCTCGTTTCCGATTGATCCGCCACGGATGGCCCATAGAAGATTCCCGCAATTGTCATATTTGCAAACGAAAAAGTCACGTCCACCAATACTGGCCAAAGCAGTCGTGCCGATGGTAATATTACCAGAGTAAGCTCCGGAATGAAAGATGTTATTGTACCGATCGCGGACCACGGTAGAGGCAAATGAGATTAAATTCCCACTGGTTTTAACGGAGGGGCGAAAACATAAGGTATCCACAAGATCTTGAGCAATCGCCTCCAAAGACAGCGTACTGTTTTTACAAACGGAGGTGTCGCCAGGTGTAATTCTTACATTTAATAGATTCAGAAAAGTACTGTCGCTAGCTGTACAACCCGTCGCATCGCCAACGGTTACATTGTAGGGGCCTCCCGAACTGACCGTGATTGTTCGAGTGGTAGCTCCGGTATTCCATAGGTAGCTTGTGTATCCAGCTCCTGCGTCGAGGGTGGCGGATATTCCACATACACGGGTGGTGTCAGAAAATGCGTTTATCGATACCGTACACACCTGGCTATTACCTAGATAAGAAGTAAACAGGGTGATGGAAAAAAATAACAGAATTGCGAGGGGGCGTGCAAAATTCATACACAGAGGTTATAACCGGAAAAATACATAAATTCAGATTTTAATGCGTAAATCCACATTGGCATATTTGCCTTTATTTGGCCGCTTTAGGCAAAAAAAGGTTGAGGCCACCTTGCGGCTCCTCAACCTCCTAAATATCCTCAACTCGTTCAACCCTCTACCCTAGAACCCCTTCTTCCCCTTATTGAGCTCGTATTTCTCTTCAAATCGACGATTCAACAACTTGTGCTTATCGGTCAGGTCGATCTGGCGACCCTGAATAAATGCCTGTGTTACATTGCTGCTCTTCATATCCAGAATATCGCCTTCACTCACCACGATGTTGGCATCCTTGCCCACTTCGATGCTGCCCGTGCGATCGGCCACACCCATGATCTTGGCCGCATTCAAGGTGATGGCCGCTAGCGCTTCTTCTTTACTCAATCCATAAGCCGCTGCGGTACCGGCATTGAATGCCAGATTCTTTCCGCGCGTCTGCGAATCATCATCCGAAATGGAAAATAACACACCGGCCTTTTGCAAAGCGGCGGCCGTCTTGTACGGCTGATCCACGTCGTCGTCTTCGGCCGTCGGTAAACTATGCGGCTGTTGCAAGATCACCGATACATTGTATTTCTTCAGCAAGTCGGCCACTTGATAACTTTCACTGCCGCCGACGATCACCAGATCCACGCCGAACTCCTGCACAAAATCCAACGCAGCCAAGATCTGCTTCGTGGTATTACCGTGCACGTATAATTTTTGTTTTTTATTCAGCAACCCTTTGACTGCTTCAAATTTTAAATTGGTCTGCTCATGCGTAGGCTGTGCCTGATACGCTTTGGCTTCGCGTAGGAATTGCTTGAACGATTCGATCTTGTCGAGTCCCTCTTTCACCGGATCGCCAGCAGCAGCTTGCGGTCCGCCAAATCCACCCATGCCGCCACGACCCCGACCGGGACTGGCCATCAAGGAAGGAAAATACACGTGAATACCTCCATCCGCTTGATAAGCGGCGTCCTCCCAGTTCCAGGCATCGAGCTGAACCAACGAAGAAGAACCAGCCACAAAATTTCCTTGCGGCACCACATTGGCCAACAAAATACCATTGGAACGAAGTGTATTGATCACCTTCGAATCAGAATTATACGCAACCAGAGAACGCACATTCGGATTCAGATCCCCGATCTCACGGGCATCTTGGGTTGCACGAACCGCACTGATCTCCACCAAGCCCAAGGCGCTGGTAGGCAAGATCAATCCGGGATACACGTGCTTTCCCGCCGCATCCACCACTTGAATATTGGCGCTGCGGGGAACAGGAATATTGTCGCCGACGGCCACGATCTTGCCGGCTTCGATGCGAATGGTTCCTTTTTCAATGACGGTGCCATTACCGGTGTGGATGATAGCGTTGATGATGTAGATGGGATCGGTCTGGGCTTTGGCGGGCAACACGGTTTCCTGAGCAGTCAGCGAAACCGAGAATCCGAGCAGCGCAGCGAGTAATAACTTTTTCATATTCAATAATTAGAAATGATTAATGATTTTCTTCCGCATCGATGACCAGCAATCCGTGGCTGTGGCCATGGTCGCTGCAGGTATGCATGATCTGATAAGAAGGTTGAGCCGGAATGGTAGGTGCCCCACCACGCTTCTCGCCATTCATCTTACGTACCAAACGCAAACGCTCGGCATCTACGTCTTTTTGCAACTGCTCATCTTTTGTGCGATCGAAATACACCGTACCATCTACGATGGTATAAAGTGATTTGGCATAGATGCTCAGCGGATGATCGCTCCATACCACCACATCGCCATCCTTACCGGGCTTCAGGCTTCCTACTTTGTCCTCGACATGCAGCATCTTAGCCGGATTCAAGGTCACCATCTTCAGCGCTTCTTCCTCGGTCACGCCGCCATACTTCACGATCTTGGCCGCTTCCTGATTCAGTCGACGGGCCATCTCAGCATCATCGCTGTTGATGGCAACAGTCAGTCCCACCTTTTGCATGATGGCTGCATTGTACGGAATCGCATCCTCTACTTCCATTTTATAGGCCCACCAGTCGGAGAAGGTCGATACAAACGAGCCATGCTTGAGCATTTTATCGGCCACTTTGTACCCTTCCAAGATGTGCGTAAACGTGTTGACGGTGTAACCCATTTGCTCGGCTACTTTCATCGCGCTGTTGATCTCACTTTGCACATAGGAGTGACAAGTAATGAAACGTTTCTTTTCCAGGATTTCGACCAAGGCATCCAGTTCCAGATCACGGCGAGGAGCCACACCGGTGAACCCTTTTTTGCCCTTCGTGGCATTGTAAGCATTCCAGGACTTCTGATAATCTTTAGCTCTTGTGAAGGCATCGATCAACACCTGCTCCACGCCCATGCGGGTATCGGGATAGCGATTGTTGCCCAGCGGCGATGAAGAACGTTTTACGTTCTCACCGAGGGCAAACTTGATCTGACCGGTCCAGCCGCGGAATTTCAGGTCTTCATCGTTTCCGCCCCAACGCAATTTGATCAATTGAGTCTGTCCGCCGATCACGTTTGCGGATCCGTGCAGAATGTGTGAGGTAGTTACCCCGCCACTGAGTTGACGATAAATATTGACATCATCGGGATTCAGGTTATCGCCGATGCGTACTTCGGAGGTTACCGATTGTCCGCCTTCATTGATTGAAGCAGCTGCGATGTGTGAGTGCTCATCGATGATGCCGGCAGTTACGTGCTTGCCGGTTCCATCAATCACGCGGGCGGTCGCTTCAGTCAGGTTTTTTCCAACCGCAGCTACTTTGCCATTTTTGATCAATACGTCGGTCTCTTTCAACACGCCTTCTTGTTCGTTGGTCCACACGGTGGCGTTCTTGATCAGAATGGTCTCTTGCTTCGGGCGCGCATCGCTGACCCAACCGAATGGCTGCATCGGATAGATCACGTTGCCTACCGCCGGTGCGTCTTTTTTCTTTACGCTGTCGGATTTGATTTCACTGAGTTTGACCAACGTAGCGGTCCAACTAAGCGGATTACCCAATGAATCCGTACCGGTACCATTCCAGCTGGTGCCATTGACGAGTCCGCTGAGGCGAGTAGCCGTAGCGGGCAATGCTTCCGGCATCGGTGCCATGCCTCTTCCGCCAAAGCCGCCCAT
>ENA-UPTJ01001107-UPTJ01001107.1-marine-metagenome-genome-assembly--contig:-NODE-1107-length-15080-cov-5.398469_pt1 | contig 15080 bp, 13 predicted proteins | sample MGYA00238168_ERZ767080 | MGnify/ENA primary metagenome ERZ767080 (study PRJEB28935, sample SAMN06266237) | marine metagenome | isolation source: Columbia River Estuary | place: USA:Columbia River... | reverse complement strand
ATAAGTGTCCCCTAGTAGGTCTTTGTCAAGGTGCTTACCCTCCCAATCAAGTTTATTCATCCAATCATAGAAGTTTGAAAACCACCTCCACTTGATACAAACATAACAACCCAGATAGGTAGGTGCCTTCTTTAAAGTAAGATCTAAATTCTCCATGTTCAGAAGTGATAATTTCAACTTCATCAAAACTGATACCTTCGATTTTCTTGTCAATGTAATCTTTCCAGTTGTTCATGTTTTCCTTATTGATAACTCAAACTTACAATGGATTAAAAAAGTATGCATTGATGTATGTTAAGATTTACTTTTTGAGATTCCCTTTCTTATCCTGCTAAGGGATTCTGGTGCCACACCAAGATAGGAAGCGATGTAATGCTGTGGGATTAGGTTCATTAAATTAGGGTAAATTTTAAGAAAAGCTTCGTATCTATCCGTAGCGCTATGGTATTGTAGGGCTTCAATTCTTTCCATTGCTAATACGTAATTAAATTCGGCCATGAGCCTGCCAAAAGTATTTATGTTCTCACTCTTGCTATAAATTGCCTTCCAGTCAGAATATTGAATACTGATTAACTCTCCATCTTCAATACATTCTACGATTTCAGCACTAGGAGTTCCGGTAAGTAATGAAACAAATGATGCCACGAAAGGGTTCCTATTTTCATAATTGAAATAACTTGTAATTTCCTTCCCATCAACAATTTTATAAACCCGATAGATTCCAGAATTTACGAAACAAAGTTTAGTACAAACCTGATTTGAGCGAATAATCAAATCTCCTTTTTTAAAGGATTCAAATGTCATCTTCTCCTCAATTAATTCCTTATCGGTTTCACTTATAGCTACCTTTTCAGAAATAAAGTAGAATAATTTGATGGCTTTCTCCATTTTTCGAAGTTAATATAGATCCTTCCAAAAATCAATAGTTAAAATTTCAATGAAGATCAGATAGTTAAATCAGGAAATTCATCCTTGAATTTTTATATTTCCTGTAAATCACTTAAAAAGTTAGACATACATGACCGTTCGTTTACTAAAACAGAAAAGAGTGTGAGAGCGAGAGAGCGACCACACTCTTTTTTGTTATAAGAAGTTTCGGAACATGTTGAGATCCTGCAATCCTTCAAAAAGTTGAAAAGACTACTTTTTAGGTCCCACCACTTCAATATTTTTCACTGCCAACATATGCTTAGGCACTGCATTTTTAATCGCTTCCTCCAACTTTTCTATGATATGAATTTTAAGTTGAGCGCGACGGTAAATAATACTTATTTCACGCGATGGTTGTGGTTTGTCAAAAGGACGCAAGAACTTTTTGTCGTCAGTTTCTTTGATATCTAACGACATTAAATAAGGAATCAAGGTCATACCAAAGCCCTGCTTTGCCAACTTAATTAAAGTTTCAAAATTTCCGCTTTCCAAATGCACATTGGCCAACTTATCTTTCTTTACCGTATTTTTTCCGCATAGATTCAAAACAGAATTTCTAAAACAATGCCCTTCGCGCAGCAATAACATATCGTTTATATCTAGCTCCTTTACGCTCACAAATTTCTCTTTATACAAACGATGTATTTCGGGCACAAAGGCCATGAAGGGCTCATAATACAAAGGTTTCTCTATCACTCCTTCGGCATCTAAAGGAGTAGCCAAAACAGCTGCATCAATCAATCCTTTTTTCAACTGATCGAGAATAATATCTGTTTGCATTTCGGTGATATGTAAATTCAATTGCGGATATTTTTTGGCAAAATCCATCAAAAAACGAGGTATTACACTCGGACCGATAGTAGGAATAAAAGCCAATCTAAAATCACCCTTCACCTCTCCTTTGTTCATTTGAACAATTTCATCTATTCTTCCTGCTTCATTCAACAACACTTTAGCCTGATCAACTATTTGCCTTCCTATATCTGTGGTTTCAACCGGTTTCTTGCTTCTATCAAACAAGCGAACACCTAAATCTTCTTCCAACTTTTGAATTTGCATACTCAACGTAGGTTGCGTAACAAAGCAATGTTCTGCTGCTTTAGCGAAAGATTTATAAATATCCACCGCTACTATGTACTGATACTGTGTTAAAGTCATGATATAGTTTTTTACTATGTTTTTTCAAATTTAATAAATTTAATTGATTGCACGCAATACTTTCTTTTTGTTTATTTTTAAAACAGATGATAGAAAAGATGAAATATTTACTGTTGATGATTCTTCTTCCATTTTGGTGTGCGGCGCAAAATGATTCTACCATTTTAATAATACAGATGCAGAAAAACATCAATCCACTTCAATTTGAAAAAAGCATTAACGAAGTACAAAGCAATTTTCATATTGGCGTAAAAGAAAAACTTTGTGATGCTTTAAATATCTGCTCTTTTAACGTTAAAAGTGAAAATTACTCTACGCAAAAAGTGATTGATTTTTTGAACGGCAAAAGAGAAGTTGTAGCGGTTCAAATTCCCAAAAAAATAGAATACAGAAGCAGTACCAACGACCCGCTTTTTAGCGAGCAGTGGAATCTACTGAATGTTGGTCAACTTGGCGGAAAAATAGATGCTGATGTTGACGCGGAATTGTCGTGGAACTATGGCCAAGGAGACCTCACCAAAAACAACGACACCATTGTGATTGCTATAGTAGACGCGGGCTTCGATACCAACCATGAAGATTTGCATTTTTGGAAAAATAAGCATGAAATACCCAATGATCTTATTGACAACGATAACAACGGTTATACCGATGATTACCAAGGGTGGAACATTAAAGATGGCAACAGCAACACTTATACTGGCATTATAAATAGTGGGAACATTGAACACTGGCACGGCACGGCAGTTTGTGGCTCAGCTGCGGCGATAGGCAATAATGCAAAAGGTATTTCGGGTATCGCCAATAAGTCTAAAATTCTCCCAATTCATTTAGGAGACATCTATTCAGATTCTATCATTAAAGCTTACGATTATGTGATCAAAATGAGAGAACGCTACAACTCAAGCAATGGTGATTCGGGTGCATACATAGTGGCTATAAACTCATCTTTTGGTATTAGTGATTCACCTAACAACCATGCTGTTTGGTGCAATTTATACGACTACATGGGCAGCATTGGCATACTTAACGCCACTGCCACAAACAATGCGTATGTGAATTACGATATATTCGACGATATGCCCGGAAACTGCTCAAGTGAGTTCATCATTAACACATCTTACAGCAATAATAAAGATGAAATTGGCAACTGTGGCTATGGCAAAACAAACATAGATATTGTTGCCCCAGGGCAACAAATTTATGTATGTGTGCCTGGCGACAAATATCAACTTAGCACAGGAACATCATTCGCTTCACCTCAAGTGGCGGGCGCTGTAGCAGTATTGTATTCTGCGGCCTGTGATAGTTTTTTAACCATTGCAAAAAACAATCCCGACACCGCAGCTTTACTCATTAGACAATTTATATTGGATGGAGCAGATGTTAAATCTACTTTCGAAAATAAATTTTCTTCCAACGGAAGATTAAACGTTTACAATGCGGTAAATGAAATGCGAAAATTTTGCAATGAAGACATCATCTCCCCTCCTCTTTCGAATGAATTTAAAATATTTTGGAGCAGTGAAAAAGAGGGTGTATTGTATTTCAATTTCGATTTAATAAACAAAGGAACTCCTGAAGTATTTGTATACGATAATATCGGAAAAAAAATTGCACAGTTCACATCCTACGAAATGGAAGCAGGTAACTACACGCAAACTATTTCTCTAAGTAATTTAAGTTCGGGCACTTATTTTATTCAACTAATGTTGAATGGGAGACTAAGTAATACGAAACTATTTTTCAATCACTAAGCAGCAGGATTAAACCTATACCCTACTCCTTTTACAGTAGAGATAATTTCTTCACCTATTTTTTCACGCAGTTTTCTAATGTGCACATCAATGGTTCTATCGCCTACCACCAAATGATCGCCCCATACTTTAGAATAAATTTCTTCGCGGGTAAAAACACGCTCGGGCACAGAAGAAAGCAATTCTAACAATTCGAACTCTTTCTTAGGTAAATAATATTTCTTGTCGTTTTGAATTACTACAAATTTCTCTCTATCGATCACCAAGCCGTTAGGTAATGTTTCGGCAACAATAGCGCTGTCTGTATGCGCATGTTTCATTCGCTTCATCAACGAATTTATTTTTGTCACCAAAACCCTTGGTTGAATAGGCTTTTTGATATAATCATCGGCTCCAGCATTGAGTCCGGCAATTAACGAATAATCTTCACTTCTTGCGGTTAAAAAAGTAATAAACACATCTTTTAAACCTACTTCATTTCTAATTTTATAACACAACTCAATGCCATCCATCTCGGGCATCATTAAATCGAGAATTATTAAATCAAATGTGGTTTTAGTGCAAATATCTAAGGCTTCTAGCGGACTACCACTTTTAACCACCACATATCCTTCTTTTGTAAGATTGTAACTCACAAACTCTAGGATATCTTGCTCATCATCTACTATTAGTATTTTTCCTTTCGACATAAAGTCTTTTTGATTGTGAGTTAAAGATAGGCGCGCAGCATTACCACAGATTTAGCTGAATGTTATATAAACATTAAGAAAAAAGCCGACAGTCGGCTGACTGTCGGCTTTATAAATAACATACTAAATACTAGTAAACTGTATTTTGAGGATCAAAGTTAGTCCAAGAATTAGTCCAATCTGTAGAACCAAAAGCACCTTTGTAGGTTACTACTTCAAATCCACTTGTAAGATTTGAATTTGTAAAATCAGCACCGCTCATTAAAGGAGAAGCGTTGTATGGTGTAAAATCTGGGTTAGTTAAACTAAAAGAATGGATGTATAAATCTGCAACACCATTTACCTTTGTATTACCCCAACCACTAGTGTTAAAGAAAGATGTAATATCAAATGTACTTCCGTTAACTGTAGCTAAAGTATCAGTCATTGCAGAAAGTACATTGTTTCTAAATTGCAAGTCAGCGTTTGTTGCATTCGCCTCAGTAGTTGATGCATCAATTAACAAACCTACAGGATAACCAGCCATTACAGAGTTGTAAATACATGTTTGAGTATTTCTTCTTAAATGAGCAGATCTTTTGTATAAATTATTTGCAGAAATACTAGGATTGCAGTACGGACCGAAAACACTCACGTTAGAAAAAATTGGATGAGTTGCTGGTGTTGCACCAGTGCCTGTTGCATCATTATCAGATTCGAAACCATTAGAACCAGATTGATCGGCAATAGCTGGGTCTCTCAAAGAAACAGCAAACTGTACTTTACCTTTGTAACCATTGTCGGTATCAAAATCATCATCCCAACCTCTGTGCGCGATAATGTGTTTTGCATTTACAGCACCACCAAACCATTCGTATGAATCATCACCAGAATAAGAAACTTGAATATAATCGATAGTAGTACCAGAACCAACTCCAGCCAAAGTTAAACCGTTGATTTCTTGGTTTGGTTGTAATGGAATACCTGGGAATTCAATACGAACATATTTCAAAGTACCAGAATTATCTGCATCATCAGGAGTTAAAGCTCCACCAAACAACGCACCAGTACCACCTTCAACAGTTCCTTCACCACCTGGTAAGTTTACTGCAGCTTTACCACAAATAATGATACCACCCCAATCACCGTAATCTCTTGCACCAACAGCTTGGTTAGAAGTAAATACGATAGGCTGAGAAGCAGTACCTTCGGCAACTAATTTACCACCTCTTTCGATGATTAAAGTTCCTTTGCTGGCTTTATCACCAAAAACAATTGTACCAGGATTAATAGTTAAAGTAACTCCCGACTTAACATACACAAATCCTTTCAAAATATATTTTTGAGTAGAAGAACCTACCAATGTTAAATTGGCAGTAATATTACCCTTTAAAGTATCTAGTTTAACACCAGTAACTGGGTAAGTACATGAACCATCACTTTCAGTAGCAGAAGGATTGTAATTTAAAGAAGATGGGTCGGTACATCCTTTTACAGCCTCTTCTTTGTCTTTATCTGTGCACCCACTCATAGAAGAAAGAGCGATTCCCAAAGAGAGTAAACCTACAGCAGGAATTAAATTAAGTTTTTTCATTTTTTATAGTTTTATATTTAATGGTTCAAAACTACAACTGCACTATTAGCAGATTATTAACGCGGTATTATCAAAAAGTTAGATTGGTGTTAACCCTTACATAACATTGGACATGAAATATTTTAAAAATGAAAGGGGATGGGCTTTACCCATCCCCTTTTTACTTAAAATGTTGTTTCTTAATTAGAACTTAAAAGTTACGCCTAAGTTAATATACTGTCCGCGACGGAAACTTTGAACTTCTTCATCATTCTCATTAATCTTATTATCAAGATTAGAATCTTGTTGCAGCAACACTGGTTGATTGAACAAATCTTGAACACTTAATTTAATATTGGTGTGCTTACCGATAGATTTAGCTACCGATACATCTAACAAGTTCCTTGGCATTTCATAAATATCAGGTGTACCAAAAGTACCTACAGCGAAAATTCTTTTCCCAATCACATTATATAAAACGCTCACTTGCATTTTGTGTTTGTCGTTATCGTAGTAAATACCCGCGTTAATAATGTAGGGTGATTGGCCCATCATCGGGCGGTTAGGATTCTGACCCACGGCATCTGGGCCAAGTTCAACCTTACTAATAATATAAGACGCATTTACAACAGCGCTCATGTCGTTAATAAGCTTTGATTTAGTGAATTTTTTCAAAGATTTCTTTACCTCTAATTCTGCACCATAACTCGTAGCTAAATCAGCATTTTTAAAAGTGAAATTTCTTGTTCCTCCACTGCCCGAACCAGGTAAAAAAAACATTTCAATAGGATTGGTAAAGCGTTTGTAAAAAATTCCGAACGAAATCAATTCTTCTTTTGTAGGATACAATTCAAAGCGTAAATCAACATTATCTATTGATGCGTTCATTAATGAATCATTACCATACAACACCGTATTTCTAGTAAAATCGTAGTAACCAAAAGGAGCTAATTCTCTAAATTCGGGACGGTTCAAAGTTCTTGAATAAGCGGCACGAATTAAAGAAGTATCTTCTGAAAAACGATAGGCAACATTCACTGAAGGTAAAATACTAAGTATAGGATTATCAACCTCAACTGGAGTTGCGTTGATAAAACTATTTAATTTCATTCTGTTGTATTCAGCGCGAGCACCACCTGAAAGATCTAACTTAGAACCCAATCGAAATCTTGTACCAGCATAAAAAGCCATCAATTGATTAGACGCAGTGTAGGCATCACTGCTGTTGGTACCTTCATCTAATTTAAATCCAGTAGTTGCATTAATATTTTGTGTAGCAAAAATCTCATCTAAAGGTTTAGATAATAAGGTAGCATCAAACTGCGATGTTTTTGATTTTTTGTAGCTCATCCAGCGCGCAGCAAAATCCCTTTCCTTTTGTTCGTAGTAGAAACCTAACTTTAATTTTACACCTTCTTTTTTGGCAATTTCTGTTTTAGAGAAAGAAGAAAATTTATGCTCGAAATTTGCTGCAGCAGCCATGATGTTTTCGCTCAAAGTAGAATAAAATCTACCCGCATCTAACACTGAAGCAGAAGGTGCAATAACTACTTCATAAGGTGTGTCGGTGCCCTGAGCTGCAATATCTCTAATAGTTCTAACTCTTCTGTAATCTGGCTCGGCACTGTTAGCCAAAGAATAAGCGGTAGTCCAATTCAATATAGTAAGCTTATTTTTAAATTGATGAATGCCTCGTAATTGTCCGGTATAAATGCTTCTTTCCAAATATCGATAAGCATAATTCTTCACATCAAAGCCCTCTTCAAATGATTGTCCGGTACGCAAAATAGCCTGATTTGAACCCAACTGATTGAAAGTATTTTTAAACTCAATGGTGCTCGTCTCAGAAAGTTTAAAATTCCAGTTGTGTAAAACGCCTAGACGCACACTATTTAAATAATTCTTGTCGGTAAAATGATAAATAGTATCGCTCTTTTTCGCGATAGGATCATAAGTATTGTAATTCAAATTAGAGGTAGAGAAAAACTCATTTACATTAGAGTAGTTTACACTGGTAATATTGCCTACTTTCTTACCAAACTTTCTGGTAATAGTAAAATTCAAACGAGTATCAATGGGCGCTTTGCTTTCAGTGGCAGTCCAAGTATTAGGTAACGACTGACCTAAAGAACTAAGCACTGTAGGGTTAGCAACTTTGCTTAGGTGAGAAGGAAAATTACTAGGTAAATCTCTAGTTCCATTATCGTAGCCAAAAATATCGCTTGGCGATGTAGAACCTTGAAAAAACTCACTACCAGTAGTTCCTGCTCGGTAGCCTGCAGTGTAGCCAAATGAAATAGAATTAGTGTCGGGATCTTTGGTAAATACTTCAATGGCAGCACCAGCAAATTCTCCAGATAACTCAGGCGCACCCGATTTGTAAATAAACAATCTATCTAAGGCACCACTAGGTAACATATCAAAAGAGAAAGCACGTCTGTCGGGCTCGGTACTTGGTGTAAAAACACCATTCAACATTACTGAGTTATATCGCTCACTTAAACCACGCACCATCACAAATCTGTTGTCGATAATAGTAACACCTGGTATAGTTTTCACTACATCGGTAGCCGTACGAGCTGCAGGTTGCTTGCTAATTTGTTCGGCACTCACTCCACTTCCTACTTTATCATCTTTTTTCAATTGATTGTTTACCGCAGCTTCCGTATTAGCCTTTCTTTTGGCACTAATATTTATCACGTTGGTGGTTTTGGCTGAAGAAACCAATACCGAATTTATAACTTTAGTTTCACCTGCTTTTAACTCAATATTTACAACAGAATCGGTACCATAACCTACGTGAGAAAAATACAATTTATAGGTTCCTGCCGGAAGTTTAATCGTGTAAATCCCTTTCTCGTCGGCTGCTTCAACAATATCGGTATCGGCTACAGCAACAGTAGTATTAGGTAAAAGTTTTAGCTGACTATTTTGCAATTCAGAAATAGTTCCAGTAATTTTCCCCGATTGAGCAACAAGCGCAGAGCTAAGCACAACAGCCATTAACAACAAATAAACTCTCATAATTTTCATTTGTTGCAAAGATGCTAACACAGTATAAAGTGTAGGTTAGTTGAATGTTACCTTTGTGTTAAGTAAGGAAAAATAAAAGGAGAAAATAGGGAGGAATCATTAGCAATACAAAGCCGTATAGCATCAACCATTCAGCTAAACGCCTGCTAATGAAAAACACAAAATAATTTAAAAGCCAAGTGCAGCAATAAGCTATATTTCCTAGTGCCAAAAAAGAAGCGACAATCATCAAAAGAAATCCAAAAGACAAGGAATTTAGGTTAGAATCATCTTCTAAATACTGAACCAAAAAAAGTAGTAAGATGCTTACGACCCAAACAATATTAAACAAAAGTCGCTTTCGCTCCCAATGGTTAACTATTACATTAAAACTAAGCGGCAGATTTCTCATAGCTAGTGTTTGTTTTGGTTTGTAAATTTTTATGAAAAATCAATCTATTGAGCAACAATTCTACTTTTAACAAAACAGCAAAACCTATAACTCCAAAAGAGCAATCAATCATTCTCCACAGCCAAGGTATCTCACGAGCATGTCCGAAAAAAACAGCAAAAGGAATTATCAAAACACAAGCAATCATGCCAAAGCGAAGAATAAATCGATTTCGTTCTGCATCGAACAGCAAACCAACAAACAATAGTGCAAACATAAAATGCGCAAAGGCCAACCAATCTGTCCCATAAGCCATAAAAGAAAAATGCTCATCATTAAACATCAATGCATTTTGTACACGCTTCATGAAAGAAAATATTTGTCCGTGAAACTCAATTTCTTCTAAAATATCTACGGCAAAATCAACACCCCAAACAAGCGGAATAGCGCTTAGTCCGCTTAAAACCAAGCCTACTATAAAAATCCAGACATATTTTTTTATTTGTCTTTCTATTTTTTCAATAGCGAAAAGCGAAAAATCGTCGATATACGTTTCCATAATTATAAAATTTAGTTGTGATCATTTTTTTAATGCTTCGATTTCATTTCGCGATTTATATCCTTTAGAGTGAAAGTAATTCACCAAATATTCGTCGCTGTAATTCCATGATAGGAAAGAAAAATTTTCCTGTACACTTAAATAATGTTCCACTCTATCTGTGATAGGATATATTTCAGCAGGAGGTAGTGGTGCACTTCGCAAAGTAATTGGTGTACCCTCTACATACGCAGTATCAGGAGCGTATTCCAAGTTTTGCAAATGAAAATCCTTATCCTCAATTAATGTTGGCAATACTTTATCAGATAAAGAAAGAATATAATTGTAATCTACAGTTTCAATTTCAGAATCAGCGATATTATATTTAGCAATACTTGCATCCCAATTTACCATAGATGCGCCAACAAAAAACAAATAGATAAACCACGAATTACTTCGCAATAAAAAGAAAAGTGATTTTCTCTTTTCAATTTTGAAAAACATCATGGCCAAACCGAAAATAGTGAGCAGAAGAAAAATCAAAACACCAATTCTTTTGTAAGTCAAGCTGTAATAATTGATGTAATGAATACATTTTAAAAAAGCAGTAAAAGCCAAACAAATATTTTGAGCTAACCAAAAATGACTTACTATCCTCAACGATCGATTTTCCTTCATGAAATTGATATTACCTCGAAAGAAATAAACCAACATTCCAATAGATAAAAGAATAGACAAAATAAGAAGATAAATACCTTTATGTAACTGTGCAGAATAAGATGAACCTTGCGTGTGATCAAACGAAATCCAAACTTTCCAAACATCTACTGTATTCACTAAAAGAAGTAAAACATTTAAAAACAATAAAGTCACCAATGCTGTTCTGTACTCCATTCTTAAACCATGAATAGGAAAAGAATTTGGTGCTTTCACTCTGTCACGAATAATATCATCGCTTTGCATTTCATCCAGACCAATAAAAGTGCTAGTACTTTTATAAAAAACAAAGAAACAAGCCAATACTGCACCCAAAAATATCAATACAAAACGCAAGAAAGGATAATGCTCAAAAATATGTCTCAAGTACTCACCTATTTCTTCAAAAAATAAAACTGTGTAGTCTTCAATAAAATGATTAGAACGAAAATAAATGAAGAAGAAAACCAACGTTATTGTTACAGGAATAATCAATATTTTAGTCCATTTCCAAAGCTTTTTGCCAGAAGAAGTATTTTGAGAACGCAAACTTGCAACAGCAAATAATTCACTCACAGAAAAGAACAAATTAATTACCGAATCGGGAATAACATAATACAGTGATTTCAACTCGTTTTGATAGTAAAATGAAACAAACAAAACAGCAGAAATAAAAAACATTACAATACTTATGTTACTATTTACCAGCAACACAGAAATCATAGAAATTATCAATCCAACAAGAGATACAACCACATATCTATTTTTAATTTTTGTTGGTTCTAAAAACATTAAAAGTCCTATAAAAAGCGAACCATATATTGCGTAATTCACCCCAGGCTTCTCCATCCAGAAAAGAAAATTAAAAGAGATAGTTAGCGCTGCAAAAGCAGCAATTTTGACTTTCGATTTAGTGATTTCCATAATTGTAATAATTAATTTTTAGCCATTGAATTTGATTTCCATTGAAAGCTTCCTCTAATTCCTTTGTGATCAGACGAAGTGGGGCTAACAGCAGTAAAACCTGTGCATTCCAATTCAGGTGAATGAAAAATATAATCGATAGGAATTCCAAATTTGCCCAGGAATGAAGGGAAGGTAGACGAGTATGAGTGTCGACTATCGGTAAGCTGAGTTTGTTGTTTAAAGTGATTTAAAAAATTATCCCATGGCACCGAATTAAAATCGCCAATCACCATTTTAGCCGAAGAAATAGTTTTTAAATAAGCGCTCATATCGGCAATGTGAATGTTGCGCTGTTCAAATTTGTATTTATTGATCGGTGCGTGTGTATGTGCCGATAAAACGTGAATTTTCTCGCCTTGCCATTGAATATCGGCCACAATATTGGGTACTCCTCCTAACCATTTCAACTGCGCATTTTTTAAAGGAATTTTACTGTACAAAGCAATGCCAAAACAACAATTTTCAGAAGGATAAGAAAATGAATAAGGATAATCTTTAGCAATATTTTGATGAATATCTCTTGCCCAACTTCCATCTACTTCTTGCAAAGAAACAATATCTGCTTCGCTTGCTTTAATAGATTGAATAACACTTTCGTGCTCATGATTAAATTTTAAAACATTAAACTGTGCCAGAACAATTCGTGGTTTTCCTTTTTGAATTTTCGCCATATTGTCGGGAAACAACAAGGTGAGAAAAGTAGGAATCAACAACATCAACGCTCCGTAAATAGTGAGGAATAATTTGAGTCGGTTACGAAAAAGATGCACCACCAAAAGCACCAACGCACCCAATGCAATTTGCGGAGTAAGCGAGCGCACTAAAGCAAAAACAAAGTTTTGCGGAAATAGCCAAATACCAATAGCCATTGATATCACAGCTGCTGTTGCTGAAAAAGAAATGATTTCTGTTAGCTTGGTCAGGAATGATTTTTCTTGTAGCCATTTTTTGATTTTTGTTTTCATAATTTAAATATTTAAAGTGCTTTGCATTTCAAAGTGTTTATTCAAAAAAAAACGTGATTATCCCTTCAACAATTTTTCGAGTGCTGTTAAATGATCTTCGAAAGCCTTCTTGCCCAACTTAGTGACCTTATAAGTTGTATTGGGTTTCTTGCCCACGAACTGCTTTTGCACCAAAACATATTCTTCTTTTTCAAGTGCCGAAATATGACTCGCTAAATTACCGTCTGATACATCAAGTAACTCTTTCATGCGATTGAATTCAACCGTATCGTTCACCAATAGCACCGACATGATGCCCAGACGAATCCGGTTTTCAAAAGCCTTGTTAAGATGTGCTATTATTCCTTTCATTTTGAGATGCTAAAATAAATTTATTTTCTCTCGTATTTAAAATACATCAACACGCCATAAATGATGTGCAACAAACCAAAACCAATCGCCCAGTAAAATATTCCATAGCCTATGGAAGCGGCATTCATTAAACCTAAAATCACTTCTGCGAAACCTAAATAACGAATATCGTGCAATGTGTATTTACTAGAATTAATCAAGGCTAAACCATAGAAAATCAAAGTCACAGGAGCCACCAATCCAAACAAATCTTGTTTAATCATAATCAAAGCGAACACGCCACCAATGGCTAAAGGAATCATCATATTAACGGCCAACAATTGCGATGACTTATCCCACATACTTTGTCCGTTTTTCTTCGCCGTTTTTACAGTTAAATAAGTACTAGCAACAACCGCAACAAACAATACTCCGCAGGCAATAGCTACTAAATCGAAAACCAAATTCGACCAACCCAATTGAACAGGAATAGTGTTGTGCACAAAAGAAGAATACTCGGCAAATCTTCCACCATCACTTTGCATCCAATGTTGTTGCAAACGATAGTAGGCCAGCGCAGCACCAATCAAGGCCACTACTCCGGTAATGATTCCACTTAAACCACTTAAAGAAACAAACTTCGATGACTTCTCCATCAAAGATCTTATCTCTTTTAAATCCTGTAAATGCTTTTCTTGATCTGTCATTTTAAAGTACTTTGAAAGACAAAGTTAATATATGTTTTTATATATGCAAGAGAAAATGGAAAAAATATTTTGGGATGTTGTCATGGTCTTCGTAGAGGCAGATAGAATCTGACTTAAAATAGATTCCTTTCCTTTTAAAATTTGAAACGGTTTTTATTTTTCATTTAAAGTCAGATTCTATCTGCCTCTACGAAGACCAGCACTTGAAAAAAACTGCACACATCACTTCCACTGTTAATTTCTCCTCAAAACATTAATTTCAACAATTGCTATTTGTTGCTATTTTCGAAATCTAACTAAACAAAAAAAACATGAAAACATCTAATGAATCTGTGCTTACAGACGAACTGCTCATGAACAAAATCTTTCTTATCCGCGGACAAAAAGTAATGCTGGATAAAGATTTGGCGGAGCTTTACGCCGTTGAAACAAAACAACTAAAACGACAAGTGAATAGAAACATTGATCGCTTTCCACCCGATTTTATGTTTGAACTAACACCTGAAGAATACGATTCTTTAAGGAGCCAAATTGGCACCTTAAAACGAGGTGAACACATCAAATATCTTCCTTATGCCTTCACCGAACAAGGCGTAGCCATGCTATCTAGCGTATTAAACAGCAAACAAGCTATTCACGTTAACATTCAAATCATTCGCATTTTTACCCGAATGCGAGAAATGTTACTCACCCACAAAGACATTTTGTTGAAGCTTGAACAAATGGAAAAACAAGTGACCATTCACAGTAAAGAAATTCAACAAATTTTTGCTGTGTTAAAACAGTTGATTCAAAAACCTATTGAACCACGGAAAAAGATAGGGTATAAAAATGGGGAGAGGTGAGAAGAGGAGGCAAAGCCTCTGAGGTGGTAAGACCGCTTAGGCAAAAGAAGCCTAAGTGGAGCGGGGATTTATTTGGATATGGTTTTTCAGGAATGGGTCACTAATCAACTTCTCCCTTTTCTAAAGGGAGAGTGGGAAGGATTTTGAGGGCAAAGGCAAGAGGGATTTTATGCTGTGAAAAGGAAATCCTACTTGCCACTACACAGGCATTTTCGCACTCTCCCTTTAGAAAAGGGAGAAGCTAGTTAGCGATACTGGGTTTGAAAAAATGGATAAGTAAAACATTGTAATTTCAAATTTTGCGAAGCGAATTTGAAATCTTCATTTTAGCGATTTGTAATCGCGATATTTTCTCTTGAAAATGTTTAACGCATCGGCATTGAAAATGCCTGAAAAAGGGATTTCAAATTACGCAAGCTAAATTTGAAATTACGGGGGCAAAAGAAAATGCAGCCTAAGCGGAGCGGGGGAAATTACTTTGGTAAAACTACAGTGCATCGGAAATAACAGAATATTTCTTGTGGTATAGAATTAAATCATCTAA
>ENA-UPTJ01001105-UPTJ01001105.1-marine-metagenome-genome-assembly--contig:-NODE-1105-length-15126-cov-4.608984_pt1 | contig 15126 bp, 11 predicted proteins | sample MGYA00238168_ERZ767080 | MGnify/ENA primary metagenome ERZ767080 (study PRJEB28935, sample SAMN06266237) | marine metagenome | isolation source: Columbia River Estuary | place: USA:Columbia River... | reverse complement strand
TGATCAATCCCAAATCATCGCCCTCTTTAGATATCCATTCTGAAAATCGAGAAAGCGTCAGTGAATCGGTGGTGGGTGCATCCCAAGGATAACCCTTGGCCTGTAAATAATAGAAATACACGCATCCGGTTTCATCCGGACCCACAATCCAGTGTTTCTTCTCTTTTGACCATTGCTGGAACTGGATGCGGTTGTTTTGAGAAAGGAACTCCACAGGAACCCGACTTCCGTAGTTGTGAGACATACGGGCCACAGACCAAATTGGAGATAAACACACCAGTAAGAGTGCAAACCAGAAATATCGCGGGGTTCTTTTGAAAAAATATCCCGCAGAAAGGGCAATGAAAGGCACAAATACCAACATGTAGTATCCGTGCACTTGCAGTTGATGCTGCATCACTACATAGTACAAAAAGGCTGCAAGGACAGATAAATACACTCGAAGATCACGGGTTCGGAAGGCGATAAAAAGTCCCCCGAAAACAAAAATCAGCAGCGGATAACCCACCCAAGTTTCAACGGTATCGGAAAATATATTTTGGAGAAATGCTGAGAAAGCTTCGTTTATGGTGGGCAAGAATCGGATTTGATGCACGAATTCGTGGATGCCGTTGATGGAAGTGAGGTACTTGGCCCATTGATACCAACCGTAACTGGGTATGATGGAGAGTCCGGCGATCAGCACAATTCCCAGCCACAGATTCAAGGATTTCACCTTTCTGCGAATGATTTCTCCGAGAAAAACGAAGCCGGGAACCAAGAACATGAGCTTGGTCATGCCCGCCAAACCAAGCAAAAGTCCGCAAAAAAGGGCATTCGAAAAGGTGGGTTTTTCTAAAAACTGGTAGAAGTAATGCCAAGCCCAGAGCATCGCGGCCAATGCGAGTAAATCGGGAACGGCATTGATGCTGTAATAGTAAAATTCGGGTATGCCTATGAGCGATAGCGCAGTGAGATTGGCGAGAAAAAGGTCTTTGAAATAGATTTGGGCGACCTTGAACATGCCCCAGATGGCCAACAATGAAAGTATGAGGCTGAAGTAGCGATGGGTAAATTCTGAAAAACCAAACATGCGGTACAACACCGATAGCGTGTAATCGTAAGAAGTGAATTGCGGACCTGTAATTCCGTTGGTTCCAAAGGTTTTATCGATTCTTGGGTATAAAATATTCTGATCTAATTCATGGTAATTTTTGGCAACGGCTAAGGTGTTGCATTGCCTCCAAACATGGTGTCCGGAAGCGGGTACATTCATGAATGGAGCATGAATGATGACTTGCAAAACGAGCAAGTATGGCAATAAATTAGTACGTATGATCGATGATAATTTTTGGACCATCTTCGAAGAATCGGAATATCAATGAAAAGTAACCGCTGCCCGGTTTTGGATTTTCTGTCACATGCCATTTGCCCAAAACTTGAGCCGATGTACTGTCGATGCTGAGGAATTTGATGTGTAAAACTTCAAAATGCAAAGTACCCATTTCGAGGGAGGTGGGATAATTCTTTTTATAGGAGTTCAACACGGTGTTGTACCCTTTTTTCACGCCGTTGGGTGTGATGAATTGAAGCGAATCGCTGTTCCAATAACCTTTCATGAATCCGTCAACGCTTCCGCGGTTCCATTCATTGACCTGGTCAGATAGAACTTGTTTTATCGCCCATTCCCGATTCATTTGCAGGCTGGCAGGCTGCTCGCATCCCCATCCCCAGAAAGAGAAAAACAAAACCAGTGAGAAAAATTTAACTTTCATTTAGGGTTGATTGATTAAATAAATGGCGCCGATGCTCATGCAGTTCAAGAACTGACCGGAGGTTCTGAAAATAGGATTGGGAATCATGATTTCATTTTTCGCCAGCGACATGAGTCCGTAATTGGTAGTCAGTTGCAGGGCCCAATTTTCATGAACTCTGGCTCTGATGCCCAATTCGCTCATGATTCCGAAGGTTTTAAGGTGATCTTGAAGCGCGGGAGCACTGCCAAGTTCTTCTTCGGCCGATAGCAAATAGGTGGTTCTTAGTCCACCGTTTATGAGAAACTTTTTCCAACGTTGCTGGAAAAGCAAACCCGTTTCAAAATAGCGGTAGCGAATATGAAACACGTTGAAAGAGGAATTGATGGGATCAATACCTTGTTGTGACCCTCTTTCAGAGAGGCCAAAACTCAGTTCAACGGCTTGATTGGAATTCAAGGCATAACCGGTGTTAAGGGCCAATTGGTAACCAAATTTGTTGTATCCACTGGCACCATCGCCGTCAATTTGACTGAAAACGCTGGCCACCGAAGGCAAGAAATAGAATTGCGCTTTGTTCCAATCGGGCCAAGGCTGAATGGCATTGTCGATGTTTTTGAGGATTTGAGCACGTCCCCCGAGAGAAAAACTCAAAGCAATCAGAAATAGGATCTTTCGTTTGAACATAGGGCAAGTCGTTATCTTTGCAAATAAAGAGAAAATTTTGGAGGTACACGCTGAATTTCTAATTGTAGGTGCAGGCATATCGGGCACTTCGCTGGCGCTAGAGCTCCATAAACGAGGCAGTTCTGTTGAAATCATCGATGCCTACAATCCACTTTCTTCGAGTCGAGTTGCCGCAGGGATGATGAATCCCATGGTTCCTAGAAACGTTCAAAAAGCCTGGCATTGCGATGCTATCTACCCATCGGTGTTTGAATACTACGAAGAATGGCAGAGCCTTTTTGGAGTTTCGGAGGATGAAAAATTCATTCATCGCATTGAGACCTTACAAGTTCACAAGAACGAAGCACATACCAAGAATTGGACCAAGAGATCGCGCCAAAACGGATTCACACAGCACCTTACGCCCGTTGAACCTGCGGAAACCTCGGATTATGGAATACCGCTTCAATTTGGAGCAGCCATTTGCCATTTAAGCGGCAAGTTGGATGTTTCTGTGTTCTTGGAAAAGGCCGGTAGTTATCTTCATTCAAAAGGAGTATTGATACACTCCAACACATTAAATTACAACGATTTAATCTTTGATTCTAACGAAATAATTTGGAAAAGTCCTTCGGGAACCAGAAAATATAAAAAGATCGTTTTTGCAGAAGGCGTCAAGATGCTAGAAAATCCTTGGTTTTCGTATTTGCCGCTCACGGTAACCGGAGGAGATTTGATCAAATTCAGAATTGTGGGTTTGCCCAGTCGTTACATTTTAAAACGAAAAGAGTGGTTGGTTCCGTTGGGGAATGACCTTTGGATAGGCGGAAGTACTTTTCACAGTGGGTCTCTATCTACTGAACCCGATGAAAAAGACTTGAACGAATTGATGTCCATTTTCCGAGAATGGATTCCTGAAACTTACACGCTTGAAGTGATTGATCACAAACGGGCTCCACGTCCCACAATCAATACTCACAGGCCTTTTATGGGCGAACATCCCTCACAAAAAGGAATGTACATTTACAATGGATTGGGATCAAAAGGCAGCAGCTTGGTCAGCTTGTTGAGTCCGCTGTACGCCGAGCATTTGGTGAACGGTGTGGAACTCCTGCCTGAAGTAATTATTTCAACTGATCTAGAAACGTAAAGAAGTCGTCTGGACTTCCAATGATTCTGCAATTGCTGCCCACTTTAAGGTCGCGGCGTCTTACAATTTGATTTCCGGTAAAACAGATGGTGGTATTGGGCCAATTGCGCGACAGCGTATTAACGTACACCTGAACTGGAATGTTGCTGTTTGCATTGGTGATGGCACAGAACAACACATCGGGTTGGTGAACCTTGAACAATTGGTTTAAGTCGTCAATGGGAGTCGATGAACCTATGTAAATTACCTCGTGTCCGCGGGTTTTCAAGATGTAACTGGCGAACAATAAACTGAGCTCGTGATTTTCGCCGTTGGGAAGGAACAATATGAATTTCTTCGCATTGGGCAACTTAGGCGTTGTCACTTGATCTACAGCCACATACATGCGCTGCTTAATCAAATTGGTAATGAAGTGTTCGTGGGCTACGTTGATGGATCCGCTGAGCCATAAAATACCTACGTGTTGCAAGAAAGGAAAGATAATATGTCCGGTGGTTTCAATAACACCCAACTTCAAGAAGCTGATGGATAAAATTTTATTGAATTCTTTTTCATCAAACTGGATCATGGCATTGGTCATGGCCGAAATCTGATTTTGATGGGTTGAGGCGTTTTCCGAAATGTTGAGCGTTCTTCTTTGAACTTCGTCTCTCGACATTTCCGCTATTTTACTGATTTTGTAACCATTGACATTCAATAGGGCTACATTCATCATGTATTTTAAGTCCTCTTCTTCGTAATATCTGATGTTGGTATCAGTTCTTTTCGGAACAAGCATTCCGTATCGCTGTTCCCACACACGAATGGTGAATGCCTTGATACCGGTGATGTTTTCTACATCTTTTATGAAATATTTATCGCGGAAATCCTTCTTAGACTTTTTGAGCCCACGACTTTTTTTGATTTCATTTGTTGTATTCTCAGTCATTCTTATGAATATTCTAATTACAGGTAGCTCAGGTACAGTGGGAAAGCATTTGAAAGCTCTTTTGCTACAAAACAATCACACTGTTTTTCAATTGGTACATGATGATAACAATTCTAATGTTAAAAAAGATTTAACATGGAGCATAAAAAATCATTATTTACCTGAAAATCTTTTCGATACCATTGATTGCGTGATCCATTTGGCTGGCAGCAGCATCGCCAAACCGTGGACAAAAGCCCATAAACAGTCCATATACGACACCCGAATTCTGGGCACTCGCCTTTTGGTAGAAGGGCTGAAAAAAAATCCAGGGCGCGTAAAACATTTCATCAGCACCTCGGCCATTGGTTTTTATCCCGATCCCGGCGCAGTTTTTTCTGAGGATTCTCCCTCCGGGGATGGTTTTTTGCAGAAAGTCTGCAAAGACTGGGAATTCGAAGCCCAGCAGGCCGCGGCCTTAGGCATCGATGTGAGTGTGGTTCGCGTGGGACTTGTACTCGAACCCAGTGCCGGTATTTTTCCAGTGGCAGCAAAAACCCATAAGTTGGGTGTGGTTCCCGTTACCGGAAGCGGCGACAATGTATGGAGTTGGATTCATTACAAAGATCTGATTCAAATTTACCGCGCATTGGCCGAAGGTTCAGTTCCTGCAGGGACCTACAACGCCGTTTCACCCGGGGTTTGCACTCAAGGTGAATTTGCGAAATCATTGTTGAAAGGCAAATTCCTCAAGTTTACACCCACGGTTCCGGCTTTCTTTTTGAAAATCATTTTGGGTGATAGAAGTATTTTGCCGCTGACATCTCAACGAGTGTCTTGTGAAAAATTGCTGCAAAACGGCTTCAAATTTGAATTTCCCGAAGTTCAGTCCGCCATTGACAGTTTAGTGAAATGAGTGAGTTTGTGTACTTTTGGTTTCGCAGAGATCTCCGGGTGCAAGACAATCACGGCTTGTATCAAGCCTTGAACTCGGGTTATGCTGTGAAATGCGTTTTTATTTTTGATAGAGACATCCTTGATTTATTGGAAAAACCCGTTGATTCCCGAGTGGAATTCATTCATCAACAGATTACCTCTCTCAAACTCGAACTGAACGGCAACTTGGAAGTCCACTACGGACCGTCAAGAGATGTTTGGAAACAACTACTGAGCGAGCCTCTTGCTCGTGGTTTGTTTGTCAATCGCGATTACGAACCTCAAGCCATTGAGAGGGACAACCACATTGAACAACTGTGTAAAGATCAGAACAAGAGTTACCAGAGTTTCAAAGACCAGGTAATTTTTGAACAAAACGAAGTGGTCAAAGACGACGGCTTGCCGTACACGGTGTTTACGCCCTACATGAAAAAATGGAAACTCAGGCTGTCTCAACACCCTGTAATTCAATATCCCTCAGAAAACCACCTCAACCATCTGTTGAAGTTCGAATCTTCAAATATTCCGTCGTTGGAATCGATGGGATTTGCTAGCAGCGGAATGGAATTTCCGCCGGCAGCGGTAGAACAAGGTCGAATCAGGAAATACGAAGAACAGAGAGACATTCCCTCGGTATTGGGAACGACGAGGCTGTCGGTGCACTTTCGGTTTGGAACGATTTCGGTAAGAGAAAAGTTCGAAAAAGGAAAAAACTTGAGCGAAAAATGGATCAACGAATTGATTTGGAGAGAGTTTTACATGCAGATTTTGTGGCATTTTCCGCGTGTGGTGAACCAATCTTTTAAGCCGCAATACGATCAAATTGAGTGGATCAACAACGTTCAACAATTTGAACATTGGAAAAACGGAACCACGGGTTATCCTCTGGTAGATGCCGGAATGAGGGAGTTGAATGCGACCGGATTCATGCACAACCGAGTGAGAATGGTGGTGGCCAGCTTCTTGACCAAGCACTTGTTGATTGACTGGCGCTGGGGCGAAGCCTATTTTGCTCAAAAACTGCTCGACTTTGAACTCGCGAGCAACAACGGCGGTTGGCAATGGGCGGCAGGAAGCGGAGTGGATGCAGCGCCTTATTTCAGGGTGTTCAATCCCACTTCTCAGCTTGAAAAATTTGACCCTCAGTTTTTATACGTAAAAAAATGGGTGCCAGAATTTGGCACCCCTAAATATCCTAAACCCATGGTAGACCATGCCGCCGCGAGATTGCGTTGTTTGGAAACCTACAAAAAGGCTTTGAGTTAATTCTTTATTTTTTTGCTTGAAGCAAGAAGGCTTTGATGAATGGCCACAAGTCGCCGTCCATCACGTTATTCACGTTGCTGGTTTCAACATCGGTGCGCACGTCTTTGATGAGCTTGTAAGGATGAAAAACGTAGTTGCGGATTTGTGAACCCCACTCAATTTTCATTTTACCGGCTTCAATCTCTTGTCGGGCGGCATTTCGCTTCTGAATTTCCATTTCGTACAACCTCGATTTCATCATTTGCATGGCGCGTTCGCGGTTGGCCAACTGAGAACGTTCTACTTGACAGATCACCACAATTCCGGTTGGAATGTGCGTCAACTGCACCTTGGTTTCCACCTTGTTCACGTTCTGTCCACCCGCACCACCGCTTCGCGAGGTGTGGAAGTCAATATCGGCAGCTTTGATGTCAATTTCAATCGAATCATCCACCAAAGGATACACATAAACCGATGCGAACGATGTATGTCGGCGAGCGCTTGAGTCGAACGGCGAAATTCTCACCATTCGGTGTACCCCGTTTTCACCTTTGAGGTATCCAAAAACAAAACTCCCGGTGATTTCGAGCGATAGCGATTTGATTCCGGCAACGTCGCCGTCTTGCCTATCCAATTCAGTAACCTTGAAATCGTTTTTCTCGGCCCACATCATATACATACGAGACAGTATTTCGGCCCAGTCGCAGCTTTCCGTACCACCAGCACCGGCATTGATTTCCAATACGCAGCTCAAGGCGTCTTCTTCAGACTGCAGCATGTTCTTGAATTCTAAATCTTCAAGTGCGTCTTGAACCTCTTTGTACTGAGCATCAACCTCTTCGGGCTTGGCCTCTCCTATTTCTTGAAACTCGTGCAATACCGTCAAATCTTCGAGGGCGCCGTTCACTTTTGCGAAGGCTTCCGTCCAGATTTTTTTGTCCTTGATTTTCTTCAAATGGGCTTCTGCCCTCTTTGGATCGTCCCAAAACGATGGATCCAGGGTTTGTTCTTCTTCGTCTGCTATTTCAGCTAATTTTCTATCCAAGTCAAAGATACCCCCTCAAAGCCTGCACACGGCTTTTTATATCTTTCAGATGCTCTGCGTTCATGCCGCAAAATTACACTTAATCATCGAAGATTTGGCACAATGCGTCTGATTTACCTGCAAATGATTGATTTTCTGAGGACCTTTGCACCATGAAGTTTCATTGGGCTTGGTTTTTATTTCTCGGGGGATATCTCCTCTCCTGCCAATCGCAGCAACCCATTGCCGCAGCAGAATCAACCCAAGACACCTGTACTTTGCATTTTGTTGCGCCCCAAAAAACCAGCTTAGCCTCCAATCTCATGATTGACCTCGCCGAAAAATCGCGCGTTGATCTCCTCTTTGAGAAAATCCTCAAGAAGCAAATGGCCCCAGAGCGAGCCGTTTCGCCCATGTTGCATTTCAAACTCAAGTACCAACTGAACGACACCACTTTGCAAAACAGAAAACTCTGGGTGCTGGAACCCAAGTCGGCCAAACCATCCCGAAAAACCGTCATTTACCTGCACGGCGGTGGATATGTGGCCAACCTTCTGCCAATGCATTGGGAATTCATTGAGCAATACATTGACCTCAGCGGCAACCGCGTCATCGTGCCCGATTATCCGCTAGCACCCGACTTCACTCAACGTCAGGTAGAAGTCTACATGAAATATCTGATGCAATGGATCTACGACACCTATCCGGAGGCAGAAATCATCATCATGGGCGATTCTGCAGGCGGAGGACTGGCACTCTCTACAGCGATCATGGTCAAAGGCCGCCAATTGGCAGGATTGATTCTTCTTTCTCCTTGGTTGGACGCCAGCATGTCGAACAAACGAATAATAACAGATTCCATTTCTGACCCCATTTTATCGTTGCCCACCTTAAAGCTCGCCGCCACGGCTTACTCCGGAAGCGACACGGTCACCCACCCGTTCATGTGTCCGCTGCCCTGGCTTCAATCGCAATCTGACCTCAGCTATTTGCCGCCCATCAAGGTATTCATTGGCAGCCGCGACATATTTTACAGCGACGCTCAAACGCTATATACCCATTTAAAGTCGGAAAACTGCTGCATTCAATTGTACGAATTCCCCGAAATGCCGCATGTTTGGATGTTGAATGTGAGGTTGGCGGAGGCGAAAAAGGTGTTGGAGTTGGTACATGGTAGTTGGTAGTCCGTGGTCCATAGTCCGTAGTCCGTAGTCCGTAGTCTGTGGTCTATGGTACCTGGTCCTTGGTACCTGGTCTGTGGTACATAGTAGTTGGTAGTTGGTCGAGGGTCTGGGGGCGAGCGACTAGGGGCGAGCGACTAGTGGCTGGGGTCGTTATGGTTGAAGTAAAACTTATGATTACTCCGTAAAAAAAGATACCCAACATTTGCATGCTGGGTACCGTGTTATAATTTATATAGATTAACTGCTATTGTTGCCAGAATATCTTCAAAGTCTGGCTGACCGTTATAATATAACTTTGAAGTAGATAAATAACGATTCTTGAATGCTTGTCTAATTTCGGTATCATTCAACAAGAGTGAAGGGTGTATATTAAGGGGAATCACATTATCAGCGCCTTTTATCCTAGCTGTTTTATGTATTAAATATTCAGGACTTCCAATGAATTCTTGAATTTCAGAATTACCCAGTAAACAGTAAACATCATAATATTGACGCATGAAGTTTTTATCGCCGGAAGTACCTGGATTATCCTTGTTGCGATATTTCCTGACAATCGTTTGTAGTTTTTCGATTAACGTATAACCTGGGTGATAACATTTAACTCCTATGGCTGTATTGTTGATGTAATTATTGCTTGCATTTATTAAAACAAGATGTTCCCATACCCAAGATGAAATATCGATGGGGTTATTTGGTGTTACTGTATCGAAACCTGCTTCAAGTAAAATCCCATCTTTCAATTGCTCTAGTGTTGGTGTATGACTTTGATAGTACAAGCGGATCCCTCCGCTACGGTACTTTATGGTATCGTCAAAATCATAATCCCTCTTAATTTCTAAAATCCCATTTATCGAGAGTGATTTGGCGAAAACGTCATAGAACTCTTTACGCGCCTCTCTTACTTGAGGTTTATCTTCTTTTCCTTCTGTTGATAAGCCAAAATTTGTGCGAATGTGAATGTCTATATCCTCTGAAAAGCGATGAATTAAACCGTAACCTTTAGACAATGAGGTTCCTCCTTTTAATTCAAAATCAATTCCTTGTTGTTGCAACGAATACAACGAATGCATAATCCAATAATCTTTCTCGACCAAAGTAATATCTATTCCTTTATGGTTAGAAACAATTGAGAGAAGCTCTCTGAACTCAGGGTCGTTATGAATAAAATCAGGCATTTTGTAGTTGATCTCGGAGGATTGATTTTAAAGTGCGCTTAGTTTTGCCCGTTCCGTATAGTTGTGTAGCTTTCAGCAAAGCATTTGTGTTGAAATTACGTAAATTGTTTGGCAATTTATCAATGACTTGAGTCTGATCTTCAGCAAGGTTTTCTAAATTGTTTAATAAATCAACAAGCAAAAATTCTAGAGAGACATTTCTAGGGAAAGTGGATTTTAGCTTAAATTCAAATGTCTTTCCATTCAGTTGAAACTCTCCTTTGCGTTTATGATTGTAAACCCATGTGGTATTGTAAAGCTGTGTAAGTCCAAATCCCAATGAATTAAAGGTATTTGGAGATACCAATAGAAAATCTTCATCCTTTAGAAAACGTTCTACTACTTGGCGGTCATCGGGGGGAACAACCCCAAATTTTGATTGTTTGGGCGCGTAATACAATCCCTGGTTGAGTTTTATCAATGTTCCATCATTCGTAAGTTGTGCCAAATGTCTGTCTATTGCATTGGAATAAAATTCCAAGTCAGAACGGCGATAAACTTCACCAATCTTTATATGTTGACGGAGTAATTTCATTGTTCGATTACAAAGGTATACAGATTTTTCTAAGTGCATGTTAAAATCAGAAAAATTCATGCAAATTATAAGGTTATTGCTTTGGCAAATTTTTAGATTGTATCAATAAGCAGTAACAATTCCACACCCTACTCCGGCTTGCGGATGAGAACGATGACTTGGTTTTCTTGGTGGGTTTGGTTTTGGATGAATTTGATGGTTGTTACCACTACGTAGGCGCCTTCCATGAGGGGTTCGCCTTGGTAGATGCCCGTGAAGGGTTCGTTCTCGCCGCCGTCGAAGACCTTTTCGCCCCAGCGGGTGTAGACCCTGATTTTATAGCTCTTGATGTTGTCGCCTTGGGGGTACCACACGTTGTTGAGGCCGTCTCCGTTTGGTGTGAATGCCGTGGGATAGTATGCTTTCGTGGGACGTTCAACGCGGTAAAGTTGCTTGATGGAGTCTATGCAGCCCCATTCGTTTGAAGCCCACAAGCCTATTTCTGACCATCCGGTGTCAGTTAACGTGTGCTCAATGTTGGTTTGATTGCCCTTTTTGACGGCGTCTACCGTCCAGGTGTAACGGTTGGCGTACTGCGACCGATTGATGGTGCTGAACTTCTTGCCCTGAACCAATGGCTCCAAATCCACCATGAAGTCAGCGACCGGTGTGTTTACCACACGGATTTTTTGACTCCAAACCGCGCAGGTCTGTCCGTTTCGCTTTTGAACTTCCAGTCCCAACCTATGCGTGTCTGCATAGGCAATGCGCAGACTGTCCGTGTGCACTCGTTTACCGGTGATGATTTTGGGGATGGTCAGCGACTGTCCGTCGTTGAGCTTTTTCAACTGTATGTATTTTCCGATTTGCTGTTGGGTGTCCTTCCAATAGAGGGGATAAAGATCTATTTTTTCGCCCGTGCAGAAGATGGAATCCATCGGCAGCGTGACAATCTCTGAGAAGCGATGAATGGCGATGATTATTGAGGTATCACCAAAGCATGGATCGCTGATTTTGATGGATATCTGAGAGCCGTTGGAGGGATTTCCCAGCAGCTTGCCGCCCTGATTTTGAACCCCTGAGGGCAAGGTCCATTCCAATGAGGTGTTCCAGCGAAGGTGCTGCCATTGGTAGTCTTGATCTAGGACTTCTTTGGCGCACAATTGCAGCGGATTGTCTAGGTTCAGCGACGGTTTTTGAAGGTAGTTTACCAGCACCCGAACTGTGTCTGTGAACTGACAAGCATCTTGCAGCGTGACCGTGAGCGTTTTGCTATCTGTGGGTCCAAACTCAATGACTTCAAGGCTGTCTGTTAGGGATTTTTGAGCCAGCACAACCCCTTTTGCATCTGCCACTTGCGCCCAAGCAGGATAGGCATTGACCTTTGATTTCACCTGAAGTTGCAGGGGCTTGCGACTGCAAGCGCTATCGATCGATGCAATGACGCTGCTGATTTTTTGGGATGGAGATACGGTGATTTGTTCTAAAAGCTCTTGATTGCATGCATCTTTTACATGGATTTTGTAGGTGCCGTATTGCGACCATGTGGTTGAAGGGAGTGCATTGCCGCTCGCAGAGAATGTATCAGAGTTAGGGCGGGTGATGTTCCAATGGTATGCGGGGCGGCCGCCGATTGCTTCCAACGAAGCGGTCAGCGAGTCCAGCCAACAGCGGATGCCTTCTATAAGTTCTTTTCCCTTGAGTGACAGACTGTCTGCGGCTTGAATGTGAACCGTTTTTTGGTAGTCGAGTGAACAACCATCGGAGGCGATGATGAGCCAGGTTTGATCTTGGGTGATTTGGATGCTGTCTGGCAATGATGCGCCTGTTAGTGAGTCCACCCAGCGAATGCCGGGTTTTAGTCCGCCGCTGGCTGAATACCATCTGGCCGGATAAACCCACTCATTGTGGCAAATGAGGGTATCTGATGGACCTGAGATGTTTAGCGAGTCGCGCACCGAAATGACTTGAATGAGGGTATCGTTGGGATGATTGCAAGCATCGGTCAGAACTGAGGTTAGGGTGTCTGAATAACGGGCGATCTGTTTGTTCAGGTCAGCGGTGGTGAAGGTGTCTGAGTCCCAGTAATGGTGTAAGGCTCTGCGCGATGAGTCGCCTCCCATTTCGTTGAACTGGAACCGGAACGTTTGTCCATAGCAATAATAGGTTGGCTCTGGGACTTGAATTTGAAGGGAGTCGTAGGTGCGAACCCACAAGGTATCTAGAAGGTTGGGACAACTGTTGCGGCGAAGCGTGAGGGTCAGCATATTGGGCTGGCCCGGAAGCGGCACATAGTTGAGCCATCGGCAGGTATCGCATAGGGTTGTTAGGGTGCTCTTCCATTGGGTTCGCACTTCGGGATCTGCAGAAGACTGAACCCTTAAAGTGTCCCCAAGACATAACAAAGTGTCTGAAAAGAGCAACTTTTGCGGCGGAAGTACCACCCTGATGCGGCGGCTGACGCGGTGCTTTACCCCGCTGTCGCAAGCGTGTTCGTCGTATTCAAAATCAAACTTCAGGGTGAATAGTCCGGTATCTTTAAACAGGTGCTGAAAGCTATCAAGTTTATGCAAAAAGCTGTCATTCAAACTGGTACGCAGTTTTTTGGTTTGTTGCCAGCCGGTCTCCAGCTCAAAAAGGGCGGCGGTGTTTTGGCACACCTCTACGGTGCCCGTATCGTCTACTCCCAGCCAATGAACCCCTTGCCCATTCACCCGAATGCGAGGTTGAAGCGTGTCCCACGAATTGCCGATGGTAAACACGCCGGAGCGGTGATGGGGCGAACTTCTTTCAATAAAATAACCGTTGGTATCGTTGGCGCCGGTGTGAATGATGTAACCGTTAAAACCCGTGGTTGACTTGATGTTTAACACCGTATCTGAATACTGAATGGAGCCGTAGTAGATGCCCTTGTTTTGTTTGGTCAACAGGGTGGTTTGGCCGTTGATGGTGATTCTTCGGTTGTTGGGAGAAAAAAACACCACCCTGTTGATGAGGTTGGTACCTACCCTGCTGGGAATGGGAACCGTGATCTCTTTGATGAGGTTGTGTGTGGGTGGTGAATTGGTCATATCCATGACATTGGCAAATATCTTATCGTCAGGAGCTCCGAATACAGATAAATTCATAGCACCTGAAACGTGCTGCATGACCATGATGGGTTTTTTGGATTGTATCAACAGCGATCGATTGAATAGGGTATCAAAGATCAAGGTATCTTGGGTAAACTTGACCAATTTACCGTTGAATCGGATTTCATTAACCCCTATGTTTTTGATGTGGTAGGTATTGCCCTTGTATGATTTACCGTCTGATACCAATAAATATTCATACCCCCATTTGTTGGATGGGTGTAGTTGTTCAATCTCCAATCCAAAAGCTGGGTAAGTAACTCGATCGTTGTTATATGCATTCGAATTTTTTTCAATTCCACGACCAAAATTTGTAGAAAACACGGCAATCTTTTTTTTACAATCTCGGGAAGTGATCTTTGACTCGCCCATTTTATAGGGAGCAAAGTAGGACGTATTTTCGGCGAGTTTTAATTGAGATAATTTTATTATCTCTCCTTTTCGCAATAAAACACTGAACTTTCTTCCCAATTGGGAATTGAATTCAAGGTCAAAATCTACCCAAGTGCTATCATCAAAAGCCATTGTTGTAAATGAGTATGCATACGCCTTTTGTTGGGGTACCGGAGAAAATTCATAATGAGATAGAGCGTTTGTATAATATAAGGTGTACGTGGAACCGCATTGTTCTTTTTCCAAAACTTGATAGGAACCGGCATATCCCAAAATATATGGATCTGAAAGGATTGGAATCCTTCCAATCAACGATAAGTGATGAATCAACAAGGGTTCTTTAGCAAGAATATACATTCCTCTCTCATTTATTGTTCCGGCAAAGTATAATGGAGCCGCCAACAATAATCTTGGAATTCGAATGTATGCACTTGTATTTGCCTTAACAAAAACAGAAGAATCATAATTCCTGAAATTGGTAATCCTAACGGTCTGATCTGTTTTACTGTAGATGTAGGTGAAATGATCTTGTTCTTTGAACGGCTGCGTTGAGTCATGGTAGAAATATACCGTTCCGCCATACAAAGCATAGGTGTATTGTGCCTTAGCCTTAGCGGTTAAAGTCAAAATAATTAGCGATATAATGAGTCTTATGGGTTTCACTAATTACATTCGCATGGGTACAAGTAGAAATTTGCACAATTCAGATTGTATAAGTCACCTGTAAAATTGTCTGGATAAAAATCAGACCACTGCAAATTTGCTGGATTATTTATTATCACGGATTGATGAGAAGGTGCTGTCATTGTTGATAGGGTTACATTCAAATTTTCTTTACCTGCAACAGAGGAATAATTGTTATTAAAAGTCCAAGTAAAATATGTATAAATGGTAGGGTTGCTTGATTGGGGATTGTCAATAAATGTAGAATATGTAGTAGTTGACACTATATCATCGCCAAAGACGGTAGAAAAACTGGTACTTCCAAAAGGAACATATACCGCATTTGGATTGCATCCTGTCAATGAA
>ENA-UPTJ01001094-UPTJ01001094.1-marine-metagenome-genome-assembly--contig:-NODE-1094-length-15286-cov-4.076686_pt1 | contig 15286 bp, 11 predicted proteins | sample MGYA00238168_ERZ767080 | MGnify/ENA primary metagenome ERZ767080 (study PRJEB28935, sample SAMN06266237) | marine metagenome | isolation source: Columbia River Estuary | place: USA:Columbia River... | reverse complement strand
CCTCGCCGGCGCTGGGGTCTCCGTACCCGGTGGTGTCGCCACCACTGCCCAGGCCTACCGTGACTTCCTCGATCAAAGTGGTCTCAATGACCGTATCCATGCCGCCCTCGATGCGCTTGATGTCGATGACGTCAACGCGCTGGCCAAGACCGGTGCACAGATCCGTCAGTGGGTGATGGATGCGGAGTTCCCTGCCCAGCTCGACACCGATATCCGCAAGGCCTTCGCCGAGATGGCTGGTGGCAACGACAACATGGCGGTCGCCGTACGTTCTTCGGCCACCGCGGAAGACCTGCCGGATGCTTCATTCGCCGGTCAGCAGGAAACCTTCCTCAACATTCGTGGCGTCGACAATGTGATCCGCGCTGCGAAGGAAGTGTTCGCCTCTCTGTTCAATGACCGTGCCATCGCCTACCGCGTTCACCAGGGCTTCGACCACAAGGTCGTTGCGCTGTCGGCGGGAGTACAGCGCATGGTTCGTTCGGAAACCGGTACGGCCGGCGTGATGTTCACCCTGGACACCGAATCGGGTTTCCGCGATGTGGTGTTCATCACCGGCGCCTACGGCCTGGGCGAGACCGTCGTGCAGGGCGCGGTCAACCCCGACGAGTTCTACGTGCACAAGCCGACGCTGGAAGCTGGTCGTCCGGCGATCCTGCGCCGCAACCTGGGCAGCAAGGCGATCAAGATGATCTACGGCGACGAGGCCAAGGCCGGCAAGTCGGTCAAGACCGTCGACGTCGAGCCGGCTGAGCGGATGCGTTTTGCTCTCAGCGACGAGGAGGTCACCAATCTCGCCCGTCAGGCGATGACTATCGAGAAGCACTATGGTCGTCCGATGGACATCGAATGGGCCAAGGATGGAGACGATGGCCAGCTCTACATCGTCCAGGCGCGACCGGAAACCGTGAAAAGCCAGGCCAGTGGCAATGTCATGGAGCGCTATCTGCTCAAGGAGAAGGGCAAGGTACTGGTGGAGGGCCGTGCCATCGGCCAGCGCATCGGCGCGGGTCCGGTGAAGGTGATCCACGACGTGTCCGAGATGGACAAGATCCAGCCTGGCGACGTGCTGGTATCCGACATGACCGACCCTGACTGGGAGCCGGTGATGAAGCGCGCCAGCGCCATCGTCACCAATCGCGGCGGGCGCACCTGCCACGCAGCGATCATTGCTCGCGAGCTCGGTATTCCGGCCGTTGTCGGCTGTGGCAACGCCACCAGCATGCTCTCTGACGGCCAGCGCGTGACCGTCTCCTGCGCCGAGGGCGATACCGGCTTCATCTTCGAGGGCCAGCTGGGCTTCGATATCCGCAAGAACTCGGTCGATGCGATGCCGGAGCTGCCGTTCAAGATCATGATGAACGTCGGCAACCCCGACCGCGCCTTCGACTTCGCCAACCTGCCCAATGAGGGTGTGGGTCTGGCGCGACTCGAATTCATCATCAACCGCATGATCGGCGTGCATCCGAAGGCCCTGTTGAACTTCGACGGGCTGCCGGCGGATGTGAAGGACAGCGTCGAGAAGCGGATTTCCGGCTATGCCGGCCCGGTCGACTTCTATGTCGAGAAGCTCGTCGAGGGTGTCAGTACCCTGGCTGCGGCGTTCTGGCCGAAGAAGGTCATCGTGCGCCTGTCGGATTTCAAGTCCAACGAATACGCCAACCTGATCGGCGGCCGTCTTTACGAGCCGGAAGAAGAAAACCCGATGCTCGGCTTCCGCGGCGCATCACGCTACATCAGCGAATCGTTCCGCGATTGCTTCGAACTGGAGTGCCGTGCGATGAAGCGCGTGCGCGACGAGATGGGCCTGACCAACGTCGAGATCATGGTGCCCTTCGTGCGCACCCTCGGCGAAGCCCAGCAGGTCGTTGAACTGTTGGCGCATTACGGCCTCAAGCGCGGCGAGAATGGTCTGCGGGTGATCATGATGTGCGAACTGCCGTCCAACGCCTTGCTGGCTGACGAGTTTCTCGAATTCTTCGACGGCTTCTCGATCGGTTCCAACGACATGACCCAGCTCACCCTCGGTCTCGACCGGGATTCGGGCATCATTGCCCATCTGTTCGACGAGCGTAATCCTGCGGTCAAGAAACTTTTGTCCAACGCGATCCAGGCGTGCAACAAGGCCGGCAAGTACATCGGCATCTGCGGTCAGGGCCCTTCGGACCACCCAGATCTGGCGCGCTGGCTGATGGATCAGGGCATCGAAAGCGTTTCGCTGAACCCCGATTCGGTGCTGGATACCTGGTTCTTCCTGGCCGAAGCTCAAGCACCCAACTGATCCACTTCGCCCCATCAAGGCGAGTCGCGGCATGACGCTTTCCTGCGTCCTGCGGCGGCTCGCCTTTTCAGTGCAAGAAAATCCACATGCAGAGCAGCAGTCGCTTGTTTCCTGTCGTGCTGAGCAGTGCGGAAATCCGCGCCGATCTCAGCGAAGACGTCTACCTCCTCAGGCACGGCAGAGCCTCTGATTCCAGTGTCGAGCTGGCGCTGACTCGGCTCGGTCGTGCAGATGCGGGAAAGCCCGGCGTGCCGGTGATCCTGCTGCATGGCAGCTTCTCCAATCGACGCTTCTGGTACTCACCCAGGGGTATCGGCCCGGGCGCTTTCCTTGCGCGCGCCGGCTTCGATGTCTGGATCGCCGAGATGCGGGGCCATGGCCTTTCACCGCGCAACCAGCGTTATCGGCACAATCAGGTGCGCGACTACGCGGCGGAAGATCTTCCGGCCATCGCCGATTTCGTCATCGAGCAAAACGGCTGCATACCTCACTGGGTTGGCCACTCGCTTGGCGGCACCGTGCTGGCGGCGGCCTTCGGTGGAGGCTTTCTGGATGCACAGAGGGGCGCGTCGCTGGCGCTGTTCGGCAGTCAAGTCTCGCGCCTGTACTGGCCCTTGAAGATTCCGCCGCTGGAGTGGGCCTTGCGCCTGGTGCTGGGGCGCTTCAACTACCTGTCCGGCAGTCGCTTCAAGCGCGGCCCCGAAGACGAGCCCATGGGCGTGGTACTGGAAAGTCTGCGCTGGCATCGCCTGTTCGGGCGCTTCGGCGACCGCACGCAGGATTGGGGGGCAGGGCTGCGCGAGGTGGCGGTACCGCTGTTTGCAGTTGCCGGGGCAGGGGACCGGCAGGATCCGCCGGCGCAATGCTACAAGTTGTTCGAGCAGTTTGGTTCGGCGCAGCGCACCTGGCTTTGCCTGGGGCGCGACGCCGGGTTCTCGTGCGACTTCGGTCACGTCGACATGCTGGTCAGCCGTGCCGCAGAACAGGAGGTCTGGCCACTTCTCGCGCAATGGCTGAACAGCGTGACAGTCAACGTAGCGCGCGATGAGCGTTTGACCGTCTCGGGCTAGCCGCTAAGATGGCCGTCCAGCGCTGCTGCGCGAGCCTGGTTTTCATTCAGAGGAGCTTCTACATGCAATATGTCACCCCGGATCTGTGCGACGCGTACCCCGAGCTGGTCCAGGTCGTAGAGCCGATGTTCAGCAATTTCGGGGGCCGCGATTCGTTCGGTGGCCAGATCGTCACCGTGAAGTGCTTCGAGGACAACTCGCTGGTCAAGTCTCAGGCCGATGAGCCGGGCCAGGGCAAGGTTCTGGTGGTGGATGGAGGCGGTTCGCTACGACGCGCGTTGCTGGGCGACATGATTGCCGAGAAAGCGGCGAAGAACGGCTGGGAAGGCATGGTCATCTATGGCTGCGTTCGGGACGTGGACGTCCTGGCGCAGACCGACCTGGGGGTGCAGGCACTGGCCAGCCATCCGATGAAGACCGCCAAGCGCGGCATCGGTGACCTGAATGTTCCGCTCACCTTCGCAGGCGTCACCTTCCGTCCTGGCGAATACGTCTATGCCGACAATAACGGCATCATCGTTTCCCCTCAGGCGCTGAAGATGCCGGAGTAACGCAGGTTTGAATCCGCACAGCGACGACTCGCTCGCCGAAGATCCGGGCCAGGCCAGGCGCCTTGGCCTGGTGCACGCCTTCGTCCTCGACGGTCAGGGCGGCGCTCGGGCGCTGAGCCGGGAGCAACTGGCGGATATCGACCTTGCCGAGCAGGAAAGTCTCTGGCTGCACTGGGATCGCGGGCATCCGTTTGCTCAACGCTGGTTACGTGAGGACAGCGGACTGAACGAGTTCGCTTGCGATCTGCTGCTCGAGGAAAACACCCGTCCGCGGCTGGTGGATCTGCAGAACAACGAGCTGCTGCTGTTTCTGCGCGGGCTCAATCTCAATCCGGGCGCCGACCCGGAAGACATGGTGTCGCTGCGGATATTCGTCTCCGCCAAACGGGTGATCTCCCTGCGTCTGCGTTCCGCGCACGCTACCCAGGAAGTCATCGCCAGGTTGCAGCAGGGCACGGGGCCGCGTACTTCTTCAGAGCTGATTCTCTATCTCGCCCTGTCGATGACCGATCGTATAGAAAGCGTGGTGTTGCAGCTCGCCGAACAGGTGGACGCGCAGGAAGATGCGCAGGATCAGGACGAGCATTTCACCCCTGACCACCAACAAATGCTCGTGGTGCGCCGGCGAGCGGCCGGACTGCGGCGCTTTCTTGCGCCGCAGCGCGACATCTATGGCCAGCTGGCGCGGCATCGGCAACCCTGGTTCGTCGAGGACGACACGGATTACTGGAACGAGCTGAACAACCAGTTGACCCGCTACCTGGAAGAACTCGACCTGACTCGCGAGCGTGTCAGCCTGGTGCTGGAATCCGAAAATCGTCGTTTGAATGCGCACATGAATAAAGTGATGTACCGCTTCGGCATCATTACCTGCATCTTCTTGCCAATGAGCTTTCTGACCGGCCTGCTCGGCATCAATGTCGGGGGGATTCCAGGCGGCGACAGTTCGCTGGGCTTTCTCATCGCCTGCGTGATCATCGCTCTGGTCGCTGTGATACAGGTGGTGCTATTTCGTCGGCTGCGCTGGCTGTGACCCGTACCAGCGAATACTCGTCAAGCTGTCACCTTTGCGGAGATACGCATGAAAGATCCCTTTGAAGAGTCCTTGCGCGATCTGCTCAAGGCGCCTCCTTCCGAACATGACGATGATGCCTGCCTCGATCGCGTACTGAAGACTGCCAACCGCCAGGTGGGTGCCGGCGACCTGTTCAGCATGGTCGGCCACTGGCTGGAGGCATTGATGATCGGCCTGAACAAGGGCTCTGCGCATCTTTCACCTACTTCACGTTCGAACTCCACCGACCACAAGGCTCAATGACATGGAACTGGATCCCTGGACTCAAAGCTTGGTAAGCGCGATGAACTCGGTATGGACGCCGATCGCGGGCTTCATTCCGCGTCTGTTCGGCGCGCTGATCGTCGTGCTGGTGGGGTTCGTGGTGGCCAAGCTGCTCGACACCCTGCTGTCGAAGCTGCTCGCCAAACTCGGTCTGGACCGGCTGATGGCCGGCACCGGGCTGACCAAGTTGCTGGGACGAGTAGGTATTCGTGCGCCGGTATCGACGCTGATCGGCAAGATAATCTACTGGTTCGTGCTACTGATATTCCTGGTGACTGCCGCCGAGTCGCTGGGCCTGGATCGGGTATCGGCCACTCTGGACGTGCTTGCCCTGTACCTGCCCAAGGTGCTCGGCGCGGCCATCGTCATGCTCGCCGGCGTGCTTCTGGCGCAGCTGGTAAGCGGCATGGTGCGCGGTGCCGCGGAAGGCGTGGGCCTGGACTATGCCAATGGCCTGGGACGTATCGCTCAGTGGCTGGTGATCATCATCAGCATCTCGGTGGCGATCGGTCAGCTCGAGGTCAAGACCGACCTGCTCAATAATGTCATCGCGATCGTTCTGATCTCCGTCGGGCTTGCCGTGGCGCTGGCCCTGGGGCTGGGCAGTCGCGAGATTGCCGGACAGATTCTTGCCGGTATCTATGTGCGCGAGCTTTACGCGGTGGGGCAGAGCATCAGCATCGACGAGCTGGAGGGGCAGATCGAAGAAATCGGCACGGTGAAGACCACGCTGCTCACCGGAGACGGCGAGCTGGTCTCGGTGGCCAACAAGACGCTACTCGAGTGCCTGGTGAGAAGTCGCTGATTTCGCATCCTGTTAAGCTGGACACCCCTCGCTAGCGAGGGGTTTGCCATTTCCGATTCCGCAAGAACTGTCGGCTAGAACGCCTTGAACAAAACCCACTCGCTTCCCTCGCGATACGATCCCCGCGAGCTCTCTGATGAGGAGCTGGTGCTGCGTGCGCACGACGAACTGTTCCACGTAACCCGGGCCTATGAAGAGCTGATGCGACGTTATCAGCGCACGCTGTTCAATGTTTGCGCGCGCTATCTGGGTAATGATCGGGATGCCGATGATGTCTGCCAGGAAGTGATGCTCAAGGTTCTTTATGGACTGAAGAACTTCGAGGGCAAATCCAAGTTCAAGACCTGGCTTTACAGCATTACCTACAACGAATGCATCACCCAGTACCGCAAGGAAAAGCGCAAGCGCCGTTTGCTCGATGCGCTGAGTCTTGATCCGCTGGAGGAGGCATCGGAGGAAAAGCCGGTCAAGATCGAGGACAAGGCGGGCCTGGACCGCTGGCTGGTCCACGTCAATCCGATCGACCGGGAGATTCTGGTGCTGCGGTTTGTCGCAGAACTGGAGTTCCAGGAAATTGCCGACATCATGCACATGGGCCTGAGCGCCACAAAGATGCGGTACAAGCGCGCCTTGGACAAACTCCGTGAAAAATTCTCAGGACTTACAGAAACTTAATCGGCGCAAAGACCTCAAACCGTCAGGTTCAGTTCTGCTAGACTACGCGGCTTAGTTGTCTTGCAACTGTCAAACAGCTTACCGACCACCTAGACGGGGATTTACGGATGAAATTGAAAAACACTTTGGGCGTTGTCATTGGCTCCATCATCGCCACCTCCTCCCTTGGCGTAATGGCCCAGGGCCAGGGTGCTGTTGAAGTGGAAGTCTTTGGCAAGCGCGCTTTCATGGAAAGCAACCGTGATGTCAGCGACGGTAATCTGTGGGGCGCCGGCGTTGGCTACTACCTGACCGACGACGTTTCTCTGAATCTGTCCCACGGCCGGTACAAATCCATCGATTCGGACGATGCTTTCCCCGGCACCACCAGCCGCAACGACATCGACGGCCACCTGAGCACCGTTGAAGCCGCCTACCACTTCGGCACCCCGGGCGCTAACAGCCTGCGTCCCTACATCTCCGGTGGTTTCGGCCATCAGGAGCTGGACAACACCTATAGCAGTGGCCGCGACAAGACTACCTTCGCCATGGTCGGTACCGGCGTCAAATACTACCTCTCCGAGAACCTCATGGTCCGTGCTGGCGTTGACGTCCTGCACAGCCTGGATACCGAGAACACCGAGTGGATGGCAGGCGTTGGTGTCGGTCTGAACTTCGGCGGCAGCGCCGGTCAGCAGCAGGCTGCTGCCGAGCCGGCCGCCTACGAGCCCGCTCCGCAGGAGCCGGTTCAGCAGGAGCAGGCTCCTGAAGTCGTACGTGTCGAGCTGGACGTCAAGTTCGACTTCGACAAGGCCGTCGTCAAGGAAGAAAGCTACGGCGATATCAAGAACCTGGCTGAGTTCATGAATCAGTACCCGCAGACCAGCACCACTGTTGAAGGTCACACCGACTCCGTCGGCTCTGACGCTTACAACCAGGGTCTGTCGCAGCGTCGTGCCAACGCCGTTCGTGAAGTACTGGTCAACCAGTACGGTGTTGATGGCAGCCGCGTCAACGCTGTCGGTCATGGCGAGAGCCAGCCGGTAGCTGACAACGCTACCGACAGCGGCCGCGCGATCAACCGTCGCGTTGAAGCTGAAGTCGAAGCGCAGATCCAGCAATAAGCTGATTCGCGTTAGTTGATTGAAAGGACCCGGCCTCGGCCGGGTCCTTTCGTTTCCGCCTTCAAATTCTGCTGTTGCGCGCTTTGCCGTCGACGCTCCTGCTTCGGGGTGACGACGCTGGTTCGGCGACCTGCGGAATTGATAGAGCATTGCTCATCGGGCTGAGCCGTGCAGCGAGCACCTGATCGAACGCCGCGACAGGGCTTTCAGTCGAGCAGCGCTCGCGGTACCTCACTGCGCAGCAACAGCTGACATTGCTGGCTTTCCGGATCGAAAAGGATCACCGCCGTGCCGCGCTCCAGCGCCTGTCTGGCGCGTGCGACGCGCAGCTCCAGCGGCGTTTCATCGCCATTGTCGGTTCCCTCGCGGCTGACGAAGTCCTCCAGCAGTCCTTGCAGTGTTTCGGCTTGCAGCATGTCATGGGGTATCAGCATTGGGCTTGCGAGGCTCCGGACGCCGGCAGGCGTCCCGTTCGAGGGTGGAAACGAGCGACAAGGATACTCGGCCCACGGGCCCGGCCATAGCAATGATCAGGCCTTCAGAAAGCTGTCGAGCATTGCGTAGAGTTGCTGGCAATCCAGCGGCTTGCCGAGAAAGCCATCCATGCCAGCAGCCAGCCCAAGGTCGCGGTGCTCGGCAAGGATGTGAGCGGTCAGCGCCACTATCGGAATCGCCGGCAAACGCTGGCGAGCCTCGAAGTGGCGGATCTGTCGGGTCGCTTCGTAGCCATCCATCTCCGGCATTTCGCAGTCCATCAGGATCAGTTGGTAGCTGGCCGGCGCGCGCCGATACTCGTCCAGTACTTCACGTCCGTTGATGGCGATACGCAAACGGTAGCCACGTCGTTGCAGAAAGCCCTTGACCACCAGTTGATTGACCGGATTGTCCTCGGCGACGAGGATGCAGGGGCTTTCCTGCGGCGCAGTGGCATTCGCTTCGATCGTGTTGGCGGCAGTTGGCAGTGCTTGCTGGTAAAGCCGGGTGAGGGCGTCGCGCAGCGCGCTGACCGACAAGGGGTGCTCGACCCAGACCAGCCTGCCTGCGGCGAGCGTCGAGAACTCCGGCAGCTGGTTCTGCGGGCAGACCAGCAGTACTCGCTGATCTTGCTGTAGTCGCGGCTGCAGCCTGTCCAGTGCCGCTTTCGGCGAGCCGGGCCAGGGACTGGCAAGAACCAGCAGAGGCGGGCTGACCAGGCTGACAAAGGTTTCCTCCAGACAGTCAGGGTCCTGGCAGCGCTCCACGCGCATGCCCCAGCGCGACAGCATGCGCGCCAGGCTATCCAGTGCGCGAGAGTCGACCGAGCAGAGCAGCGCAACCTGCTCACGCAGTGAGGGCTCGAATTCATCGCGGCCAGCCGGGATGAGCAGCGGGACGTCGAAGGCAAATCGCGAACCCTTGCCCGCGGCGCTCTGTACCTCGATACGTCCACCCATGCGCTCGATCAGCTCCTTGCTGATCACAAGCCCCAGACCACTGCCGCCATAGCGCCGCGTAGTGCTCGAGTCGCCCTGGGAGAAGGAGCGGAACAGCTGCTGCAGATCGCTCTGAGCAATGCCGATGCCGGTATCCGTGACGGCGAACAGCAGATGGCGCTGGCCGTCCTGGCGAGTACGTACAGCGACCTCGAGGGTGACATGACCCTGTTCCGTGAACTTGATGGCATTGCTCAAAAGGTTCATCAGCACCTGCCCCAGGCGGGTCGGATCGCCAAGCATGTAGCGCGGGACCTCCGCCTCGAGGCTCATGTACAGACCCAGCTGATTTTCCCCGGCCTGGGCGCGGAACAGACTGAATGTCGATGAGAGCAGCTCTTCCAGGTCGAACTCGATCGACTCCAGGTCGAGATTGCCCGATTCGATGCGCGCGTAGTCGAGGATGTCGTTGATCACTTTCATCAATGAGCGGCCGGAGCTGGCGATGGTGTCCACATAGAGTTGCTGGCCGCGATCCAGGTGGCTCTGGCCGAGCAGCTGCAGGGTACCGAGCACGCCATTGAGCGGCGTGCGTATTTCGTGGCTCATCTTTGCCAGGAAGCGGCTCTTGGCCTGGTTTTCCAGATCCGCGCGCTCGGCCGCCTGGCGTGAACGGTAGCCTTCCTCCTTCAGCAGGTTGATGCGGTCGGCCAGCCCGAGGGACAGCGCGAGCATCTCGATCAGCACACCGATCTTGATGATGCTGGTGCCGTAAACGCCGAACAGATCCAGCCCGAGAGATGCCATTGCGGAGAGGATGCTCGCCGCCAGCAGGGTGCTCCAGGCCAGGGTGTAATAGGCGCTCAGCCGCTGGCCGCGGCTCCAGGTGTAGAGCCCGAGCAACAGCAGGCCGAGCGAAAGCAGGGATACGGTGATGCTTGCCAGCCAGCTCCAGGCGTACAGGCCGATCAGAGGGCCGCTGAGCAGGCAGGCGGCGATCACCAGCATGGAACCGCGCATGGTTCGATCCAGGCGCGGAAAACGTTCGAAGGTTCTTAGAAAGTGGCGGCTGAACTGCAGGGCGATCAGGCAGTGCAGGAAGATGAACAGATAGATCGATACGGACTGCAGCTGCGGCTGGTTCGGTAGCAGTCGATAGAGGGTGCCGTCGAACGCCAGGGTGAACAGGATGATCACGCCACCGAACAGCAGGTACCAGAAGTAGGCCGGCTCGCGCAGCGACACGTAGAGGAACAGGTTGTACAGCAGCATCGCGATCAGCGCGCCGTAGAACATGCCGCGCCAGAGATTGAGTACCTCATGTGCCGCAGCGCCGGCGGTGGTGGTACTGAAATACAGCGGGACGAACACCGTGCTGCTGCTCTCCACGCGCAACAGCAACTGCTGCTGGCCCTGGGCAAGCGTCAGTGGGAACCAGAAGTTGTGCACCTGCACCGTACGCTCGGCGAAAGGACGCAGATCGCCCGCCTGCTGCACCTGGAGTGTGCCGTCTGCCTGGGGCAAGTACAGCTGCAAGCTGTCGAGCAGGGCGTAGTCGACCTCCAGAAAGCCCTGCAGGGCTGCCGGGCTACGGTTGTCCAGACGAATACGGAACCACCAGGTCGAACGGTTCTTGCCCAGGTTGGCGTGGACGCCGCGGGTGGCAGTGAACGCCTCGTCCGCCAGGCCGAAGACCTGCTCGGGTTGCAGCACGCCGCGCGGATCCTCGAGATAGCCGACGTGGGGCGCCAGGCTCAGGTGCAGGTTGTCGTTCTCCAGCGGCGCAGGCGTGATCGCCAAGGCAGGCGCGCAGCACAGCAGGAGCAATGTCAGGAAAAAGCGGGGCATTGCGAGAACCCTCGATCCTGTCGGCACGCAGCAGAGTCGTGCCATGGCGAAGTTCTCGTCACTTTGCCCGCGCTGCTTGTCCTCGGCAATGGGGGCGTGTCGCCGACGCAGCGCGCCGCGCCGGCTGCCCGCTATTCGTCGACGCGATTGCCGAGCAGGCTGTCCACCGAGGGCACCAGCGTGTCGCTCGCCATCTGGGTGTCGTGTTCCAGCTGATGACTGAAACGCTCAAGCGAGGCCTGCTCCGGTTCGGCGTCGCTGGCGAACACCGGCGGGCTGAGGATGTAGGCCGTCAGCAGCTGGGTCAGCGCCGCCAGGCTGTCGATATGGGTGCGCTCGTAGCCATGGGTGGCGTCACAGCCAAAGGCTATCAGCGCGGTGCGTATGTCATGTCCGGCGGTGACCGCCGCCTGGGCGTCGCTGTGGTAGTAGCGAAACAGGTCACGGCGTACCGGGATGTCATGCTCGGCGGCCAGACGCAGCAGCTGGCGCGACAGATGGAAGTCGTAGGGGCCGCCGGAATCCTGCAGCGCCACGGTTACCGCCTGCTCGCTGGATTGCTGGCCGGGCGCCACCGGTGCGATATCGATGCCGACGAATTCGCTGACATCCCATGGCAGTGCAGCGCTGGCGCCCGAGCCGATTTCCTCGGTGATGGTAAACAGTGGGTGACAGTCGATGGGCAGTTCCAGGCCGCTTTCCTGGATCGCCTTGAGGGCGGCGAGGAGGGCGGCGACGCCGGCCTTGTCGTCCAGATGGCGGGCGCTGATGTGGCCGCTTTCAGTAAATTCCGGCAGCGGATCGAAGGCGACGAAATCGCCCACTTCGACGCCCAGCGCCTGGCACTGCTCGCGGTTGTGCACCAGGGCATCCAGCCGCAACTCGACGTGCTCCCAGCTGACCGGCATCTGGTCGACCTGGGTGTTGAAGGCGTGACCCGATGCCATCAGCGGCAAGACGCTGCCGCGCAACACGCAGCTGTCGGTGAACACGCTGACGCGACTGCCCTCGGCGAAGCGACTGGACCAGCAGCCCACCGGAGCCAGCGCCAGGCGGCCGTTCGGATGGATTTCGCGGACGATTGCGCCGATGGTGTCGAGGTGCGCGGAGACCGCCCGGTCCGGGCTCGGCTTGCGTCCTTTGAGCGTGGCGCGGATGGTCCCACGGCGGGTCATCTCGAAGGGCACGCCCATTTCTTCAAGACGTTCGGCGACATAGCGCACGATGGTGTCGGTGAAGCCGGTCGGACTGGGAATGGCCAGCATCTCCAGCAGCACGCGCTGCAGGTAGACGAGGTCGGGCTGGGGCAGGGAGGTGGACATCGGAAACTCTCCTTTTCGATCGGCCGCATCGGCCTGTGACCGATGCGAGAGGCGACGGGCGAGCGCCGTCGCGATGGGTATTCAGAGGCTGCTCTGAGTCAGCGGAAACAATAGATCGATGAAACGCTCGGCCGTGGGTTGCGGTTCATGGTTGGCCAGACCGGGGCGCTCGTTGGCCTCGATGAACACGTAGTCCGGCTGCTCGGCGCCGGTCACCAGCAGGTCGATCCCCACAACCGGCATTTCCAGGCAGCGCGCTGCGCGGATTGCGGCCTCCGCCAACGCCGGATGCAGGCGCTCGGTGACGTCTTCCAGGCTGCCGCCAGTGTGCAGATTGGCGGTGCGGCGCACGGCCAGGCGCTGGCCTTCCGGCAGCACGCTGTCGTAATCGAAGCCTGCCGCGCGCAGCGTGCGATGGGTCTCGCGATCCAGTGGAATCCGGCTTTCTCCGCCGGTAGCGGCCTGGCGGCGGCGGCTCTGGGTCTCGATCAGCGCACCTATGCTGTGGCGGCCGTCACCAACGATCTCCGCTGGTTTGCGGATGGCGGCAGCAACCACCTCGTAGCCAATCACCAGGACCCGCAAATCGAGCCCCTCATGAAAGGCTTCGAGCAGCACGCGGGAGTCGAAACGCCTCGCCTCGGCGATGGCTTTCTCCAACTCGTCGGTCTTGCGCAGATCGACGGCAACGCCTTTACCCTGCTCGCCATTCACCGGCTTGACGACCAGCCGCTGATGTTCTGCGAGGAAGGCGGCATTGGCCTGCTCGTCCGCCGCGAGCGTCTGCGCGGGAAGACTGAGGCCGGCGCTGGACAGCGCGCGGTGGGTCAGTTGCTTGTCCTGGCACAGGGTCATGCTCACCGCGCTGGTCAGATCGCACAACGACTCCCGGCAGCGAATGCGGCGGCCGCCCTGGCGCAGGGTGAACATGCCGGCGGCCGCGTCGTCGACCTGAACTTCGATCCCGCGGCGGTAGGCTTCGTCGACGATGATGCGAGCGTAGGGGTTGAGGTCCGCTTCGGGGCCGGGCCCGAGGAACAGCTTCTGGTTGATGCCGTTCTTGCGCTTGACGGTAAAGGTGGGCAGATCGCGAAAGCCCAGCTTGGCGTAGAGCTGCTTGGCCTGACGGTTGTCATGCAGGACGGACAGGTCCAGATAGCTCAGCCCGCGGCTCAGGTAGTGCTCGATCAGCTGGCGCACCAGCGCCTCGCCGACGCCAGGGCGACTGCAGTTGGCGTCCACCGCCAGGCACCAGAGGCTGCTGCCGTTCTCCGGATCCTGAAATGCCTTGCTGTGATCGATGCCCATCACCGCGCCAATCACCTGACCCTTGGCCTCGTCCTCGGCCAACCAGTACACCGGACCGCCCCTGGCATGGGGCGTGCAGCGTTCGGTATCCACCGGCAGCATGCCGCGGCTCTGGTACAGCGCGTTGATCGCCTGCCAGTCCGCATCGGTTCGTACGCGACGGATGCTGAAGCCGCGAAAGGTGCGGCGAGCGGGGCGGTAATCGGAAAACCACAGGCGCAGGGTGTCGGAAGGGTCGAGAAACAGTTGCTGCGGTGCATGGGCCAGCACCTGATGGGGAGCCGCGACATACAGGGCGATGTCCCGCTCGCCCGGGCATTCCTCGATCAGGCTGCGGGCGAGCTCTGCCGGCTCGGCGAAGGTGTGCCCGATCAGCAGGCGACCCCAGCCACAGTGCACGACGACCGGCGCGGTCGGCTGGGGAGCGCCGTCCTCGGCGAAGCGGGCCTGCAAGCGCTGATAGGAGGGTGCCTGGCCTCGCAGCAGTCGCTGTCCGTAGGCTTGGGATTTTTGCATCGGTTCAGAGTCCCTGTTCGCTGAGCCATAGGTTGACCGCCGCCAGCTGCCAAAGTTTGGAACCGCGCAGGGGCGTCAACTGGCCCTGCGGATCGCTAAGCAGGCGATCCAGTTCGCTGGCCTGAAAAATCCCCCGATCCTGGCTCGGATCGAGCAGCAGCGAGCGCACCCATTCCAGTGTCTGGCCTTCCAGATGTTTCAGGCCGGGCACCGGGAAATAGCCCTTGGGACGATCGATCACCGCCGCCGGGATCACCTTGCGCGCGGCCTCCTTGAGCACCTGCTTGCCGCCATCCGGCAGTTTGAAACGCCCCGGAATGCGTGCCGACAGCTCGACCACGCGGTAGTCGAGAAACGGTGTGCGCGCCTCCAGTCCCCAGGCCATGGTCATGTTGTCGACCCGCTTGACCGGGTCGTCGACCAGCATCACCGTGCTGTCCAGGCGCAGTGCCTTGTCCACCGCCGCGTCAGCGCCAGCTTGGGCGAAATGCTCGCGGACGAAGTCACCAGCGAGGTCGCCGACCTGGAAGCCCGGCTGGACCGTGGCCAGATATTCCGCGTGGCTGCGATCGAAAAAGGCTGCGCGATAGGCGTCAAAGGCGTTGTCGGCGCCGTCCACCAGCGGATACCAGTGGTAGCCGGCAAACAGCTCGTCCGCGCCCTGGCCGCTCTGCACCACCTTGCAGTGCTTGGCGACCTCGCGCGAGAGCAGGTAGAAGGCGATGCAGTCGTGGCTGACCATGGGCTCGCTCATGGCGCGGAAGGCTGCCGGCAACTGCTCGATGATCTCGCGTTCGTCGATGCGCAACTGATGATGGCGAGTGCCGTAGTGGCGGGCGATCAGGTCCGAGTACTGGAACTCGTCGCCACGCTCGCCGCCGGCATCCTGGAAACCGATGGAGAAGGTCGACAGATCGCTGACTCCGGCTTCGCGCAGCAGACCGACCAACAGGCTCGAATCGACCCCGCCCGACAGCAGCACGCCGACATCCACGGCGGCCCGCTGGCGGATCGAGACCGCTTCGCGCATGCCATCGAGAACCCGGTCACGCCAGT
>ENA-UPTJ01001084-UPTJ01001084.1-marine-metagenome-genome-assembly--contig:-NODE-1084-length-15359-cov-4.073576_pt1 | contig 15359 bp, 17 predicted proteins | sample MGYA00238168_ERZ767080 | MGnify/ENA primary metagenome ERZ767080 (study PRJEB28935, sample SAMN06266237) | marine metagenome | isolation source: Columbia River Estuary | place: USA:Columbia River... | reverse complement strand
AAACCTCCAGGAACGATTGAGTGGGAATAAGACCCATCGCTCGTATTTTCGGGCGATGGATCAAGCTTTGCATTGCGGCTTATGTCGCTATGTCGCTTGCGATGGTTTGCTGGACGTTCCTTTGGCCTGAACCGGAGCTCAACAAGATTGTCCCTGCCGACGCGATTATCTGCCTTGGCGGCGGCATGGATAGATATGGCGTTTTGGCCGAATCCACCCTCAATCGCGTAGATCGTTGCGTGGAACTCTACCGCGCAGGCCTCGCGCCTGTAATCCTATTCACTGGTGGGACCTCTACTTTTGACGGTCCCAGTGCCGCGGGGCAAATGAGCCGCTACGCAATTGCATTTGGCCTGCCCGCCTCAGCAATTCTGACCGAAAACCGCGCCCATTCCACTTTACAAAACGCGCTTTTCTCGTTGCCACTAATCCCAGATGCCGCATCCCTGATCGTCGTGACGGAGGCGTTCCACTTGCCACGCTCTTGGACCTCAATCAAATGGGCGGTGTGGGAATTGGACGCGCAGTCCCCCAGCATTGCGCTCGTCATGTCCGAAAAAGTGCGTCGCAATCGAGATGGAAGCTTCAACAAGACCGCCTTATTTCGCGAAAGTATTGCCATTTGGTTCAATGCCTTACGCGCCATAGCTTATAGTGCAGCCAAGCAAAGCGGTTGGGCCGAACATCGCCTTGAAGGCTTGCTGCATTAGCGATTACCCCAAGTGTCATGACAAGCTGCAATCCACCCAGCATCAAGTGTGACACCAGAAAGGATGCGAAAATAATGATGCAGCCCGAAATCTCATTTCAAGGCACTGGCTTCACCCATGTGAACGAAGCCCTTAACCTGCCGCACAACTGCATCTTTATCGCGGTTCCAAAAACAGGCTCGAACTCGATCCGTTCCCAATTGCGCCAAAAAGGCAAACCGATGGTGCCCGGTCCGCATTTGAATATTTGCCAGATTCGCGACCTGATTTATCCCGCCTTCCTGCGCGCGTCGCTTGGAAAAAACCGCTCCTTTCCATCCACCCTGCCTTTGACTGATCAAGTTCTCAGGGAAGCGGCCGACAGAACCTTTACAGCGGCGTTCAAATTCGCATGTGTCCGTAATCCGTGGGCGCGCGCTGTGTCGCTTTATGCCCGCCGCGAAGGCATCCTGCTCCAAGAGCACATCCCCTTCGAGACCTTTGTCGAACACCATCTCTTTGCAAGCGACACCTGCGTTTACCCGACCCTTCATAAGACCCAATCAGAATGGCTTTGTGATCCGAACGGCAATCTTCTGATGGATTACGTCTTTAAGCTTGAGGATTTTGACAGGGCAATCCGAGACATCGCCGAAATGACCGAAGGGCGCTTGGTCTTGGAAAGTGTGCATGAAAACAGAAACGTGACCTCCCAAAGCGACGCCTACCGTGACCTTTACACCGGCCACACCCGCACCCTTATTTCCAAGCACTTTGAGGCCGATATTGATCGTTTCAAATTCACCTTTTGATATACATCATGCCGCAGCAGACGTATATGTGCTAACCTGACAGCATCAAAACCGTTGAAAGGATCCGCTATGTTCAATTTCACACCTATGATGACACGTTCCGCGTTGGCAAAAGGGCTCGGCTTCTTGGTCGGTTTGTTTGGTTTTTTTGGGACACGCGTCATCAGCCCAAATGCCGATCCACTTTTTGCATGGGGTATCTTTGCCCTCTTCATTTCGATTGGCGGCATTGTCGGGGTCATCGGGATCATCAAACGCGTTCCACTTCTCAACTTTCCACTCCCGCCAGTTCTGCGCGGCGGTGCTATGGGCGCTTGGTTTACCTTCCTCTGTGTGATCTTTGGCTACGATATGATCAATGTCGCTATGCAAGACATCAGTTATCTCCCTGATTTCATGCGCAATCCGTTTTGGATGGTGCTTGACGGGTTTTTCCTCGGGGCCGCAATTGATATGATCGTCAGTAGAGTCGTCAAAGATGTGCCAGATCTGTTTAATGCGTAATTCCGCTTGATCTCTCCCGCGCCTGCGTGAAGTGTTTGGCGCATGAACAACACTCTCAAAGCTGCCCTCTGGATGATCGGTGCGATCACCGCGTTCACGTCCATGGCCGTGGCTGGGCGTGTGGCAGCAAGCAATCTCGATACCTTTGAAATCATGCTGTATCGCTCTTTGGTTGGGCTGGCGATTGTGCTGTCTGTGGCATCCTTCGCAGGCACACTTGGACAAATCCGCCGCGATAAACTGCCGCTTCATATCATGCGAAACGCAGCCCATTTCACAGGGCAAAACCTGTGGTTCTTTGCCATTACGGTGATTCCGCTGGCCCAAGTCTTTGCCCTCGAATTCACCACGCCAATTTGGGTCATTCTCCTTTCGCCAATCTTAATCGGCGAGCGGATCACTAAAATCGGTGCCATTGCCGCCGCTATCGGGTTTATCGGCATCTTAATCGTGGCGCGTCCTGACCCCGAGGCGATAAATGCAGGCCTCATCTCGGCTGCCCTTTGCGCGATTGCTTTTGCCCTGACTGCAATCGCCACGCGCAAACTGACCCAGACCGAAACCATCACTTGCATCATGTTCTTCCTCACCGCGATCCAGGCCTGCCTTGGCCTGATCTTCGCAGGCTTTGACGGTGACATCGCCTTGCCAAATGCGCAAACCTTGCCGTGGGTCTGTCTGATCGGAGTTGCGGGGCTAACAGCACATTTCTGTATGACCAAAGCGCTGTCCATCGCGCCCGCCTCGGTGGTCATGCCGATTGCTTTTGAACGACTGCCGATCATCGCTGTGGTGGGAATCATGCTCTATGACGAGCCTGTGGATGCGTTGATATTTCTTGGGGGTGCGCTCATATTTGGCGCAAATTACCTCAACATCCGGTTTGGACAGGCAAAAGCAGCCCGATAGCAGTGTATTTTTGTGACGCTTGGTCAGTGGAGTTTTGCTGACGTGGCGTCATTAATTGACCGTTAGCGGTTTACCTTTCTGACGTCACTCCAACTGAAATTTCATGACAGGGATGGAGACATGAAAAATATTCTTACAGTCGGCGCAGCACTGATGCTGACGACAACCGCAGCAACCGCAGGTGGCATTGATCGCTCGGGCTAAAGCATCGGCGCAATCTTTGAAGACGGCAAATATGTTGAGCTTAGCTACGGCTATGTGACACCTTCCGTATCCGGTAGCATTGCTGGCGGCGCATTGGGTTCTGGCAATATGTTAAATGCCTATGGCAACGCAGGTTTGGCATTTAAAACAGACATTGATGACAAAGTGTCGCTCGCGCTGATCATCGACCAACCATTCGGCGCAGATGTTGCATATACCAACACCGATCCTGGCTACCCGCTGGGTGGAACAGTTGCGACGGTCAATACGACAGCAATCACTGCTGTTGGCCGCTATAAGTTCAATGAAAATATGAGCATTCACTTCGGCCCACGCTACCTGACTGCAAGCGGCAACTACGGTCTCGTGCTTGGTGCGCCCGTATATGCATCAACCTACTCTTCCGGCTCAGGTACAGGCTATGTTGCCGGTGTTGCATACGAACGCAAAGACATCGCGATGCGCGTTGCACTGACATATAGCAGCGCTATCGACCTTGAACTCGACGGCACATTTGGCGACCTCGCAGCAGAAATGCCAGAAACTTGGAACTTGGATTTTCAATCTGGCGTTGCCGCTAACACGCTCGTGTTCGGTTCGGTCCATTGGGCTGGCTGGAAAGAAGCACATATTACAGACACGTTGTTCGGCCCTCTCGTCGATTGGTCCTAAGACACTGTAACCTACACACTTGGTGTTGGTCGCAAGTTCTCTGACAGCTTCTCTGGTGCGTTCTCGGTCGGTTACGAAGAAGCACAAGGCGGCATCGCGACCAACCTCGCTCCAACCGACGGTTACACGTCGGTTTCTCTTGGCGGTACATACACAATGGCCAACGGCGTAGAGCTAACTGGTGGCATGCGCTACATCATGGCCGGTGACGCGACAACAAACGTGCCAACATCGGCCACGACAGTGACACCCTCCGATTTCAGCGACAACTCCGCTGTCGCGATCGGTCTGAAAGTTGCTTACACTTACTAAGTGAGCCGCAAGACTTACCTCAAAAGCCCCGCCAATTTGGTTGGGGCTTTTTTGTTGCGCAAGTTACGGGTTGCCCTTGCCGCGAACCCAGCCCACTACTCCCAAATGACCCAAATTCAAAAAACCATCTCTGGCCATTCATGGCTTCTTATCGCGATCCTGTCCTTGATCTGGGGCGGCTCTTTCCTCTCTGTGCATGTGGCACTCAATGAACTTGGTCCCCTAACAGCCGTGGCCCATCGCACAGGCTGGGCCATGCTGATTCTCTGGGGTTACATCGCCTTCAAACGGCTCCCAATCCCACGTGAACCGCGCATCTGGGCCGCGTTCCTTGTGATGGGCATTCTGAACAATGTGATTCCCTTCTCGCTTATGGCGTGGGGGCAACTCCACATCGAGACAGGTCTCACCGCGATTCTTAACGCCTCCACCGCGATCTTTGGCGTTATAGCTGCCGCGATTTTCTTTGCTGACGAGAAACTCAGCTGGCGCAAGGCAATCGGTGTCACTACCGGGTTCTTTGGGGTGGCCACCGCGATTGGCCTCGCGAACCTGACCCATTTCGACCTTCGCAGCATCGCCCAACTCGCCGTTGTCGGCGGCACTCTGTCTTATGCGCTGGCTGGCGTCTGGGCGCGCAAAACCATTGGGCATCTCAAACCCCAAGTCGCCGCCGCGGGCATGGTCACGGGCGCAAGCCTCGTCATGATCCCGCTCGCGTGGATCATAGAAGGCCCCATCACCCTCAACCTCGCCCCCGCGACATGGCTCGCGATTGGCTATTACGCCATCATCGCCACCGCTGTGGCCTACCTGCTGTATTACCGTGTGTTGGCTTTGGCGGGTTCTGGCAACTTGATGCTCGTGACCCTCACCGTGGCCCCCGTCGCGATTATTCTTGGTGCCGTAACCCTAGGCGAGGCCTTGCCGCTGAATGCCTACGTTGGCTTTGGCATCTTAGCACTTGGGCTCATCATCCTCGACGGCCGCCTTTTATCCCGTCTAAAACGGCCTTAGCAGCCCGCACTCCCGGTGCCTCGCCACCACGGCCTAAGCGGTCCATCGTCAGAGCCATAGCGTCACGTTGACGGATCGGATCGGCGAGCACATCAAGCACCGCCGCCGCAATCGGCGCAGGCTGACAGTTCTTTCCAATAAATTCTGGGACAACCCGTGTGTCACTGACCAAATTCACCAGCGTCACCGTATCCACAAGCAACATCCGACTGATGATAATCCGACTAAGCCACGACATGTCATAAGCAATCACCATCGGTGTATCGTTGGCCGCAAGCTCTAATGACACCGTCCCAGACGCCGCCAAAGCCACATCTGCGGCCGCGAATAGACCGCGCTTTAACGCTTTATCATCACTAGATAATACCTGCACGGAGACAGGCCACGTCTCGGCTTTTTCTTTCACCAACGCGGTCACATTCGGAGTCGTCGGGATCACAAACCGCGCTGCGGGATGGGCCTGCGCGACAGTCCCCGCAACCTCGCCAAAGCGATCCATAAGCGGGACACCTCGCCGCGTCTGCTCCCTGGTAAAACCAGAACCAACGGCCCATCACCACCCCACGTAGCCGCCTCGGCCTCAGTGGCAATATGATCCATCACCACAGGATGTCCGACAAAATCGCACCGCATGCCCGCCGCTTCCATCAGTGGCGGCTCGAACGGGAACAGCGCCAAGACATGATCAATATGAGCGGCCATTTTCTCCGCCCGTTTTGGACGCCACGCCCAAACCGTCGGCGCGACATAGTGCACGCAACGCACATTCGATTTTGCCTTCACCAACTTGGCAACCCGCAGGCAGAAATCGGGGCTATCAATCGTAATCAACACATCAGGCTGGCTCGCAAGGACGGCCTCGGCCATTTGCACAACGCGGGCCTTCAGGCTGCGGTATTTCGGCAAAATCTCGGCCAGCCCCATGACCGACAACTCATCCATCGGGAAACGGCTCTCTAGCCCCTCGGCCTGCATCAACGGCCCGCCGACACCGTCAAACGTCACGTCGGTCAGCGACTTGAGCCCCGCCATCAGCGCCGCCCCCAGCTTATCGCCAGAAGCTTCGCCTGCGATTACAAAGAACCGCATCAGGTTTCCGTCCTTGGGCGCACCCAAAGCACTTTATCGGCCCCGTTTAAGATTTCTAAGACCTCGGGCAGGTCCAAAACCATCACGCCGCCCGCTTTGATCACAATTCCGTCGAGACCAGCAGCCACAACGCCCTGCGCCGTCCCAACGCCAATCACAGGCAAATCCGCGCGGCGGTCTTGGTTGGGCTTTGGCCCTTTGAACAAAATACCGCCCTTGGCTTTGACCTCTGCAATCATGGCATCAGTGCCCTCAGGCCCCTCCTCAACCAGCAACATTCCGTGAGAGATCACACAGGCCTGCCCACGGTCCATCTCGCCTAACTTCACCAACACGCGATCCCCAAGAACCGCCTCTGCCATCATATCGGCGTCTGGCTTGCGCTTGGTCGGCACTCCCGCAACGGGCAGCAACTCACGTGCGAGCTCATGGGCGGCCCGCACGACAAAGCCAGCATTCTCAAATATCCCGATGACCGCCCGCAAGGCTCCGTCATCACCAGCCGCAATCGCAGCCTGAATGATAGGTACCAAAGGCCGGGTCGCGGCATCAATGGCGCTTGGGTCAATCCTGGGTCGTTTCACAGCGCCCGCAAAGCAAACCTCCGTAACGCCCTGCCCTTTGAGATGCGCCAAAATACTGCCCAAATGCTCAATGCGAAACGTGATATCAACGGGGACGTCGGGCACAAACCCGACCATCGCGCAAACATAGGCCTCGCGCCCCTTCAGGATCGCGGCAGGCAAACCGCCCGTCCCTGCAATCAGCGCCAACATCAGCTAGGCGTCAGGAAATTACGGTCGGTTTCGCCCAAAATAAACGCCACCATTTGCTGCACATAGGCGCTATCGCTTTCGCCTGCCAGTCGCTCAGCACGGTCATGGAACGTGCCCTCGCCATCTTTGAGCATCTGAAACGCAGCACGCAGCGCGGTAATATCTGCACGTGCGACGCCCTTGCGCTTAAGCCCCACAAGGTTCAGCCCATCAAGCTTACCTCGAGGACCCATGACCAATCCATGCGGCACCACGTCATTGGTGACCATCGAGAGCGCGCCGATAATGGCACCCTGTCCGATACGCACAAATTGATGGATGCCACAAAGGCCACCGACAATCACATCGTCTTCGATAATACAGTGCCCGGCAACAGCGCTCGAATTCACGATAATCACGCAGTTTCCAAGCTGTGCATCATGGGCAATATGACAGCCCGCCATGAACAAACCGTCATCGCCAACGCGGGTCTCTCCACCACCGCCAGCCGTGCCTGTGTTCATCGTCACATGCTCGCGGATGCGGTTGCGTTTGCCGATGCGCAGGCGCGTTTTCTCGCCGCCGAATTTCAAATCCTGTGGAATTTCACCAATCACGGCAAAAGGGAAAACAACCGTTTCGTCGCCAATATGAGTATCCCCTGTGACAACCACATGGGATTTCAACACAACGCCTTGGCCCAAAACAACATCAGGACCAACAAGGCAAAACGGTCCAATCACACAGCCATCGCCGATCACAGCACCGTTTTCAATCACCGCCGAGGGGTGAACGCCAGACATCAGGCTTTGAGGTCCATCATCGCAGTGAACTCGGCTTCTGCCGCCAATTCACCCTCGACCGTTGCCACACCCTTAAAGCGCCAAACCTTGCCGCCCGCCTTGCCGCGTGTCGTCTCAAGATGCATCTCAAGCACATCACCCGGAACAACCATGCGGCGGAATTTGCAGTTATCAATCGCCATGAAATAGACGTTCAGATTGCCGTCCGTCAGGCCAAGGCTGGTGCCGATCATCACGGCTGCGGTCTGCGCCATCGCCTCAACAATCGTGACACCGGGCATAATCGGATTACCAGGGAAATGGCCCTGAAAATGCGGCTCGTTCATTGTGACGTTCTTGATACCAACAGCGGACTTCAACCCGTCAATATCGCGGACCTTATCGACCAACAAAAACGGATAGCGATGCGGAATAATCTTTTGGATCAGCTTAATATCTGCGGTGGTTGGCGTGTCGGTCATAGGGTCCGTCCATTCTAAATCGTTTGGCTACACCTACCAAAGCGGTAAACGGCTCGCAAGCAAAGCCTATTGCTCTGGAACTGCCTCGGGTGTCGGCTCTGTAATTGGATCAACATTGGGGCTAACGCCCTCAGCGGGCGCGGCCCCATCCCCCAAGACAAGATCAATCCGCGCAACTGCGTCGTTCGTGATGTCCGCACTGCCCAAACTCAGGAAAACAATCCGCTGGTCCAATACGGCGACAGCACCGCGCTCCAGCATCAAATCCCCAACGATCCGGCGAATTTTCTCTAGGAACGCCCGTGGTGCCGCATCGCGTTCGGCTTCAAACGAAGCAATTGCCGCATCGCGCGCCCGACGAATGCCCTGCACCCTTGTGTCAAATTCCGCGGCTTCTTTGCGGAACGCGACGGGATCCATCGTTGGGCGCCGCTCGGTCAGGCTCTTTTCTTCGGCGGTCAACGCCGTTGTGATCCGTTCGTTCTCGGCCTGCAGATCGCGCGCACGCGTTTCAAACTCAGCCGATATCCGTTTGCCCATAAGGGTCCTACGAAACAGCTCGTCGGTATCTATCAGGACAACGCTAGAGGTAGACTGCCCAAGCGGCAGCGCCTCTTGCGCCAAAGCTTGGGTGCCCACACTCAACGCACCAAGGAGCGCCAAACTGATCAGGCGTCCCCGCATTAGAAGTTCGTCGAAATCGTAATATCGAAGTTCTTCACGTTATCGAATTCCTGCGCGTCCAATGCCTCTGAAAAGTTGAACCGCAAAGGTCCGACAGGCGTATCCCAGAACAACGACACGCCAGCGACTGTGCGTGGTATGAATTCGTTATACAAAACGTCTGTACCCGCTGGTGGCGTGCGGCCAATATCCCAAACAGACCCATAGTCGATGAACGCACCGCCTGAGATTCCATACTCGCTTGGCAACCCAAGTGGAAACTCCGCTTCCAAACGCGCCACGGCAAAGGTGTTTCCGCCCAATGCATCGTCCGATGTCGCATCGCGAGGCCCAACGCCACCGGGTTCAAAGCCACGCATCAAACGGCTGCCAAGGAAGAAACGGTCAGTGATACGGCTCGTGCCTTTGGAATAGTCGAGGTAACCGCCCTCAATCGTCGCACGCAGAGTGATCTCTTCATTGTAAACTTTGGTTTCGGCCGCCGCCAAAGCAGTGGTTTTCACATATTGCGCGTCACCAAAGCCAAACTCCTGACCAAACCGCAGCAAAACACCCGCATTTGGGTTAAGCCCTGTGCGGCGCGTATCAAAGCTGTAAGAATACCCAAGCGAACTTGCCCAAATGCCACCAAAATTCGCATCCTCAACAATCAATTCGCCCGCATCCTCACCAGTGATGTCGCTATACTCAAGCGCATAGAATAACTGCAGGCGACCATTCTCGCTCACGGGGAAGATCAACGACGGGCGGAAGTTGAATTTCTCGGTGTCATAAAGCGCGTTCTCATTGTCCGTAGTGGCATAGCTCATCTCAAAACCAAACGACAAATCACGGCCCAAGAATTGCGGCTCAACAAACGACAAGGACGCGACACGGTTTGACTGCGCTGTTGACAGCTGGAAACTTAACGCCTGACCGCGTCCCAAAAAGTTGCTCTGGCGATATGCAGCCAAAAGACCAAACCCTGTGTCAGAGTTGTAGTTACCACCAAATGACAGCGACCCTGTGTTGGCCTCTTCGACGTTCACATCAACAATAACTTGGTTGGCAGTTGAGCCTTCGCGCGCCTGCACATCAGCATTCGAGAAAAACCCAAGTGCACGGATACGCTCAGCGCTCTGGCGAATTTCGCGTGGGTTAAACGGGTCACCCTCAACAGTGCGGAACTGGTTACGGACGATACGGTCAAGTGTCGTGTTGTTGCCCTCGATGTCGATCCGTTCCACAAAAACACGCGGGCCACGCACAAGCGCGAACTCAATATCAAGAGTCTGGTCGCGGTCATTACGCGTGATGCGCGGATCGACTTGCACGAAATTGATCCCAAGCTGAATTGCAAGCCGCTCGAGGCGGGCAATATCTGTATCAACAACAGTTGGCGAATAAACCACGCCAGGTTTCACAGTGAGCGCTTTGCGGAAAACGGCGGCGTCAGCTTCGGGAATTTCGCTGCTGACAGTGACATTGCCAAAGCTAAACTTTTGACCCTCTTGCACGTTGAAAGTGACCAAGTAAGCGTCACGCTCACGGGTCAAAGCAACATCAACGTTTTGAACCTGAAAATCAATAAAGCCGCGCGACTGATAAAAGTCAGTCAAAGCACGACGATCAAAAGCGATGCGATCTTCAACAAACGTATCGCGTCCAATGATCGACCGCAGAATACCTGCCTGCTTGGTCTCAAGGACACGGCGCAAACGGCCTTCAGAATAAGTGCGATTGCCGACAAAAGCGATATTTTCGATCTCTGTCACGCCGCCTTCGACGACTTCAAACACCAGATCAACACGGTTGTCGGACCGTGTAATAAGGCGTGGGCGCACAGTTGCGCTGATACGGCCCTTTGTCGCGTAATACTCGGAAATGGCCGCCGTATCGAGTTCGGCCTGCGACGCACTATAGGCACGACGCGGTTGAGAGCCGACCAGAGCCATCAACTCCGCGTCTTTAATCTTGGTGTTACCTTCAACATTGATAACATTGATCGTCGGCAACTCGACAACTGTAATCACAAGGGTGCCACCGTTTGCGGCCACGTCAACAGTTTGGAACAATCCAGACGCGCGAACCCGCTGGGCCGCGTCGTTTAATTCGCCAACCGAAACCGCAACGCCTCGGGTGATTCCCGCGTAGGACAGGATCGTGCCATCCTCAACACGCTGGTTTCCGTCAATTTGAACGGTGCTGAACGTATAGCTTTGAGCGAAGGATTGGGTTGCAACAAGGGCACTAAACCCCAGAAACAAAACGAAAAATAGACACTGGCCTACGGTATTAGATTGCGCCTTAGCGCCGACATTTCCACGGTTCATTTTATCGCCTGATTTAACATCCCTGTACCCTAGGGGTTAACGGACCAAGCGCGTGATGTCAAAACGAACAAACGCGCCACAATGGGCGCGTTATTGCTGATCAATAATGTTGAAAAAGACCGTTAGACCAGTGCGAGATAGGAGCCCAAATAAAGCGCTGCAACCAAAGTCCCCAGCATCATGAACCGGTCCGCATTCAAGCGAACAAGGAATGAAAAGCCTTTATAGCCCTGAGAAATATACTGCATTACGTGAACTCCATCTTTATCGCTAAATAGTTAACGAAAAAACATGGCACAATTGTGGCAATGCCCTGCCCCATTTAAGGGCAAAGCAAAATGTCGTTGAGCAAAGCAAAAATCATCATCGCGCCGATTAGCCCCAAACCAAGAAGCATCAAAACGTTATAAACGCTTTCGGATGGCTTCCGGCGGAACACAGCCTCATAGGCATAAAACACAAGATGGCCACCATCGAGAATAGGAACGGGAAACAGATTAAGAAGCCCCACCGCGGCCGACAACATCCCGACAAACCAAATGTAATTGACTGTGCCCTGCTCGGCCATTGAGCCGCTGGTCTGCGCAATGCCCACGGGTCCTGACAAGTTACAGGTTGAGATTTGACCAGACATCACATGCCATAGCCCCGACAGTGATCCGCTCAACACGCGGGTCAATTGATCCCAAGCCGTTGTAAACGAGCTCAAAACGCTCACGGATTCGGTTTCTGCTTTGAAAAAGAACGACCCGCCAATGCCAATCAACCAACGGGTTTCAAAGCCGCCTGCTTCCAAGGGCATATCAACGCGGCGTGGCGCCAATGTGAACGACGCCATCGCGCCATCCCGCCAAACATCCAACGTCAGCGGCTTGCCATCTACGGCTTTGACCGCATCAACAATCTGTCTGAAACCCACCACTGGCGTGCCATCTATCGCTGTAATCACGTCCCCTTTGCGCAATCCTGCGTCATCCGCCGCAGATCGCGGAGTAATCGACGATGCCAAAGCAGGCATCAAATACGGGCCTTTGATTGCGGTGACAACACCGTCACGCATCACTTCATAGTTCAGCGTCGGCTCAAAAGGGAGATCGGTGATTTCAAAATCTTCGGCCCCAAAGGTCATGCCCTCGACGGTCAAAATCTGATCACCTTTCTGGAATTCGGAAACAAATTGCGCGGGCAAGGCATTGAGGGTGTCAAAAGAAACGGGATCTTTGGCTTTGCCATCGGTCAATGCAACGCCCGCAAATATCGCTATCGCAAGGATAAAGTTGAAAACTGGTCCCGCCAGAACCGTCAGCGTCCGAGCCCAAAGCGGCGCACCTGCCATCGTGCGCCTGCGGTCGACTTCTGGAAGGCCTTCATCGCTCTCAAGGCCAGCACTCGCCGCATTGGTATCGCCTAAAAACCTCACATAACCGCCAAAGGGTAGCGCGGCAAATTGCCATTTCGTCCCCCACTTATCGACACGGGATGCGAGCACGGGTCCAAAGCCAAGGCTGAATACCTCTGCATGAATGCCACTCCAACGGCCAACGATATAATGGCCATATTCATGGATCGCCACGATGATCGACAAGGCCACCACAAAGGTAATGATCGTAAAGGCGGTATTGCCAAACGTCGGCAAAATTTGTGCAAAATCCAAAAGTCTATCCTAGCTCACTCATCGCTTCTTGCGCGCGCACGCGGGCCAAAGCATCTATTTCCATCACGTTCTCTAGCGTAATTTGGGCGTTTTGCAGCCCATCTCGCGCCGACATCGTGTCAATTACCCGTGATACGATCCGCGCCATGTCCAAAAATCCGATCTTATCCGCAATAAAAAGATCAAGCGCGCGTTCCTTGGCCGCATTAAACGCAGCCCCGGCAAGCCCGCCCATCTCCATCACATCCGCCGCAATCTGGAGAGCAGGATACCGCGCGGGGTCAGGGGCTTCAAAGCTCAAACGACCAATTTTAGCCAAATCGAGCCGCTCTACTGGCAAGTTCCCGCGCTTGGGCCAATGCAATGCATAGCCAATCGCGTGGCGCATATCAGGCGGGCCAACATGGGCCATCAGCGCCCCGTCAGTGAAACCAACAAGCGCATGCACAAGGCTCTCGCGGTGCACCAGCACTTCGATCATCTTAGGATCGACGTCGAAAAACTCTTTTGTTTCAATTAGCTCCATGCCCTTGTTAAACATAGACGCACTATCAATCGTGATCCGCTGGCCCATATCCCAGTTGGGGTGGGACGAGGCCTCGGCCAAAGTCGCCCCCGCCAGTTTTTCAACCGGCCAATCGCGAAACGCGCCACCAGAGGCCGTGATAATGATCCGCTCAACGGCGTCCATCTCTTCGCCAACCAGCGCCTGAAACACAGCCGAATGTTCGCTATCTACGGGTAAAATCGTAGCACCGTGATCCTTGGCGGTCTGCATCAACAGTGGCCCCGCCGTCACCAAGCTTTCCTTATTGGCCAGCGCCAGCGTCGTGCCATGGGACAATGCCGTCAGCCCCGGAACCAAACCCGCCGCCCCGATAATCGCCGATAATGTCCAATCCGCACGACGGTGTGCTACTTCGGCAATCGCGGTCGTGCCCGCGGCAACCTCCACGCCCGTTCCATCAAGTAGTGACTTTAAATCATTGAGTAAATCGTCATGACAGGTCACCGCGACCTTTGCCTTCAAGCGCACCGCATCTTTCGCTAATTGCGTTATATTGCGCCCGCCCGTCAGGGCCACGACGTCATAATCCTCAGGGTGTCGCACGATTAGATCAACCGCACTTTGCCCTACCGACCCTGTCGCTCCAAAAATCGTAACCGACTTCAAAAAGTAATTCCATTGAGGCTAAACAGCATCGTCAAAGCAAACATCACCAAGGCGACAAACAACAGCGCATCAAAGCGATCCAGCAATCCGCCATGACCCGGAATGAGGCTCGAGCTGTCCTTGATCCCCGTGCGGCGCTTAATGGCACTTTCGGCGATATCACCAAGCTGCCCGGCAAAGCTCAACAGCATCGACAACGGCACCAAAATCATGCTCGCCTCAGTAAACAACGCGAAAACCAGCCCAACAATGCCCGCGCCGATCCAGCCCGCGACCGTGCCGCTCCATGTCTTTTTAGGGCTAATTGCTGGCCAAAACTTTGGACCGCCAAATGTTCGCCCCGCGAAATATCCCAGCACATCAGAGGCAATCACCACCAACAACAGCCAGACGATCCATAGCGCACCAAACTGGTCGCGAAACATCACCAGCGCAAAGCCCGCGACGATAATAGCCAGCGCGTAAAAGAAGAACGCGATCCGCAGTTTCTTCAGCAAAACCGCGCCAATCGCTGGGATAATCAAAAACAAAAACGGCAATATTTCATTTTGCTCTTCAATCTGAACAGATAAAATCGCAACCGTGGCCACCGCCATCAACATCGCGCCCGTTGTGCGGCTTGGGGCAATCATTGACCACAATTCCCAGATCATCACACCGGTCGCGAACATCACAAGGAAGTGGAACCAAATCCCGCCCATATAGACATCAAACGCGCCAACGATCACCATCACAATGGCCGAAATGCCACGTGCGTTCAGGTCGTCCCAATTGCTCGCCATTATACTTTCGCCCCGCCAAATCGCCGCTCGCGAGCCCCGAAGCCCGACAAAATTTCTGAAAACTCTGCTGCTGTAAAATCAGGCCAAAGCGTGTCTACAAACTCGTATTCCGAATAGGCCGATTGCCACAGCAAAAAGTTCGAAATACGGGCCTCGCCACTCGTGCGGATGACCAAATCGGGATCGGGCAAAAACCGCGTATCTAAGAACCGCGTCAGCGTTTCGGCATCAACCTCAGCATGGGTCAAACGCCCCTCCTCGATCTCGATCGCCATACGCTGGGCCGCGCGGGTCACCTCATCACGACCACCGTAATTCAGCGCAATCGTCAGATGCACCCGATCATTGCCCGCCGTATGAAGCTCAAGGTTATCCATCAAAGTCACCAGCTTTTCGTCAAGCTTGATGCGGTCACCAATAAACCGAACGCGGACACCATCTTTAAATAACGCCTTCGCCTCTTTCTCGAAGTATTTACGGAAAAGACGCATCAAACCAGACACTTCGGCCTGCGTACGTTTCCAAT
>ENA-UPTJ01001075-UPTJ01001075.1-marine-metagenome-genome-assembly--contig:-NODE-1075-length-15419-cov-7.137139_pt1 | contig 15419 bp, 8 predicted proteins | sample MGYA00238168_ERZ767080 | MGnify/ENA primary metagenome ERZ767080 (study PRJEB28935, sample SAMN06266237) | marine metagenome | isolation source: Columbia River Estuary | place: USA:Columbia River Estuary... | reverse complement strand
TTGAACTGGTCCAGGTCAGGTCGGTTCAGTTCGGGCATGGTCTTGAGGCGCACGGCAATGAATGGAGGGTTTTTGGATGGAATCCACCAAACCTACGAAACCCTGCCTGTTTCCTCAAGCCCATCGAGGCTCAACAGACCTCTTGGCTCTTTTCCAGATACCCTCCCTATCCCTGACCCCCTCCCAAACGATGCCGGCCAAGTCTGCCAACGAAACGCCTTTGATGAAGCAATACGCTCAAATCAAGGCCCGGTACCCAGGGGCCCTCTTGCTTTTTCGGGTAGGGGATTTTTACGAGACTTTTGGGGAAGATGCCGTTCAGTGCTCCAAGGTCTTGGGAATTACCCTAACCAAACGCGCGAACGGTGCGGCCTCCGAAACCGCCTTGGCGGGTTTTCCGCATCATTCGTTGGATCAGTATTTGCCCCGCTTGGTCCGATCCGGCCTGCGGGTGGCGGTCTGCGATCAAACCGAAGATCCCAAAGCAGCCAAAGGGATCGTCAAAAGGGACGTCACCGAATTGGTTTCTCCGGCCGTTGCGTTCAGCGATTCGTTGTTGGACCATGCTCGTAACAATTATTTGGCGGCCGTGTATCTGGCCTCCGATGGTCGGGTGGGTTTGGCTTTTTGCGATGCCAGCACCGGGTCCTTTCAGGCAACCCAGGTGGATCCAGAGCAGGCGATCGGTCTCCTTCAACGGTATGCACCCCGCGAGGTTTTGGGGAGTAAGCCGATGCGAACCGAACTAAAAGCAAGGTTCGGCGAGGGATGGGCCTGGCAGTGGCTGGAGGATTGGGTTTGGGAAAGCGAAAGCGCGCGCCAACGGATTGAACGGCAATTCCAAAGTCGTTCCATCAAAGGTTTTGGATTGGAGGGCATGGAGGCTGCTTTGATGGCGGCCGGGGCCGTTCTTCATTACCTGAACGAAACCCGTCGGGATGGTCCGTTGCCCTTGTACGGTTTGTCCAGGTTGGATCCCGGAGACTCGTTGTGGATGGATCCCTTTACCCTCAAGACCCTGGAATTGTTGGAACCTCAACAAAGCGGAGGGATGTCTTTGGCCCAATGCTTGGACGATGCCGTCACCCCCATGGGGCAACGACTCCTGCGTCGTTGGTTGGCGTTTCCATTGCGGTCTTTGGAAGCCATCCAAGAACGATTGCGGGTGGTGGATTACGCGGTGGCTCATCCGGAAATTTGCGATGCCATGCGTACCGCCTTGGAAGGCGTCGGGGATTTGGAGCGGATGGCGGCCCGGGCCGGTGTATTGCGTTGCGGACCCCGTGAAATGGTTCAACTCGCCCGTTCCCTCGAGGCGGCGGCTTCTGTCTATGATTTGTTAAAATCAGGGGACGCAACCGCTCCCTGGAAGCCCTGGTTGCAAGGGATCGACCTCTGCGATGATTTGAGAGAACGCATTCATAACACCCTAAGCGACAACGCCCCGGCTCTTCTGGCCAAAGGCGGTGTCATCCGCGCTGGTTATCATCCCGAATTGGATGAGCTACGCTCCTTGAAAGAAGACGCCCGAGGCACCATGCAGCAGATGGTGCAGGACGAGATCCAAAGGACCCGCATCCCCTCCCTCAAAATCAACCACAACCAAGTCTTTGGGTTTTACCTGGAGGTGACCCATGCCCACAAAGACAAGGTGCCTTTGGATTGGATCCGAAAGCAAACCTTGGTCAATGCCGAACGATACATCACCCCGCAATTGAAGGCCTTCGAAGAACGGTACCTGTCGGCGGACCATCGAATGCAGGAATTGGAATCGTCCCTTTACTTCGAACTCCAGCAAGAGGCCGCCCAAGAAGTTCCGCGCTTGCAACAAACCGCCAACCTGCTTGCTTCGCTGGATGTGCTTTTGGGATTCGGGAATTTGGCCGTTCGCCGAGGCTACAACCGGCCCCAACTTCGAGAGGGCGCCGGGATACGGGTTCAGGCCTTGCGTCACCCCGTTTTGGAGCAACTGCTTCCGTCCTCGCAGCCCTACGTCCCCAACGATCTCAACTTGCATCCCGAGCAAGAACAAATATGGATGATTACCGGTCCCAACATGGCCGGAAAATCAGCCTTGTTGCGCCAAACCGGTTTGATGGTGGTCATGGCCCAGGTGGGTTCCTACGTGGCTGCGCAATCCGCCGAACTGGGCTTGGTGGACAAACTATTTACACGGGTCGGGGCCTCGGATAACTTGGCGGCCGGCGAATCGACTTTTATGGTTGAAATGCAGGAAATGGCCACCATCCTTCATCACATGACCGGTGAAAGTCTTTTGTTATTGGATGAAATCGGTCGCGGAACGTCCACCTACGATGGGATTAGCCTGGCCTGGGCCGTTGCAGCTTATTTGCACGAGCATCCCCGCCTGCGGCCTCAGACCCTTTTTGCCACCCATTACCACGAACTCAACCGGATGGCCTCCCTCTATCCCCGCATGGCCAATTACCATGTCTCGGTAGCCGGTGAAGGCGATCATTTGCAATTCCTACGGATCCTTCGGCCCGGGGGCTCCTCCCATAGTTTTGGACTCCACGTTGCCCGCATGGCCGGTGTACCTGCCGCCGTCTTGGACCTGGCCCGAACGGTTTTGGCCGGACTTGAAGCGGGGAGGGATATCCCCGGCTCCGACCCGGATACCCCCAGCGCGGCTTCTCGTTCGACCCGTCCGCTTCAATTGCAATTGTTCGAATCCGGGGACCGAGCCGAAGGACAGCTCGCCGATGCGCTTCGGCAATTGAACATCAATGCATTGACCCCGCTGGAGGCCTTGCATTGGCTGTCCGAACAACAGACGCGTTTGAACAAAAAGGCAACGAAATAAGCTTATTCCTGGTCTTCGTCGTCCCATTCCAGGGGCGTCAAAAGCAGGGTGCTATCAGGAACCGCCAAATGGCGGTAAACAGAAGGCCGAAGCCCCACATCGCGACGGGCGGAGTCCTCTACCGGCAACCATCCTCTGCGATAAAATCGGTCCCGAATCGCTGTATAAAAACCATTGCGCGGTGAGACCTTTCCATCGGATTCCAACAAATGTTGAAGAACCCGGGGCCGTGGCACCAAACCGGCCAAAAAAACACATTGGATGGGATCCAATTCCGCGGGGGTTTTGTCAAAATAAAATCGAGCCGCTTCGCCCACCCCCCAGACATTTTCACCAAATTCGATCACATTGAGGTAAACCTCCATCATACGGGCTTTGGAGGTCAGACGTTGGTTTTCGATCAGCCAGGTCAACAAGAATTCTTCGGATTTGCGGGCAATGGTTTTGCGTGGATGCAAAAAGACATTTTTGACCAATTGCATGGTGATGGTGCTACCCCCACGGGCAAATTTGCCCTGCCGGTAGTTTTGGGCAAGACTGCGCCGAAAGGCATCCGGGTAAAAGCCTTTGTGATGGTAAAAATCCCCGTCTTCCCCGGTCATAACGGCCTGTTGCATGGTGAGGGGAATGCGGTCCAGCGGGGTATAGAAGGGGTTCGAAGGGCCCACGCTGATGGTGCGCTGGGGCTGCCCATTGCGTACCACCGTGTGTTGAAAGGGGCCGTTCATTCGCCGCAAATCGGTTCGTCCCATCCGGGTGATTTGGAAACCATTTTGGTCCAAAGCACTGCGAAGCCGGCAATTTTGGGGGGCTTTGTCTTCGAGTTGCAAGGAAAACCGAAACCGTAATTTTCCGCGCGCCTTCATTCCCCGCGTGGATTCAAAAATGCCCTGTGGCAGGCTGGCCAGGAAATCCGTTGAGGGGCTCCAGGCGGTGGTCAGGCGCAAATCCCAGCGGGCGTTGGGTCCCCGATCGGCCAGGGCATAGACCCGCAGGGGCAGGCGATTCATTCGAAAAACAGTGCTGCTATCGACCTCCACAAAGTCAGCCCCCGCCCGTCCCCTGAAGCGACCCGACAAAAGGGGCAGTTGAACCGCCTCCGCCGATAGCCGTGGATGCTGGATTTGAATCCCGATGGCACGCCCGCTGGCGTCCCAATTCAGGACTCCATCCCTCATAACAAATTGCTTAATCGTCAGGACGCTGGGACCCAAACCCAGGGTCAGACCCAACTTGCGATGGACCCAGGGCACACGAAAGGTGCGCTGTCCCCTCGGAGTCAAACGCAGGGTACCCGTCATGCTGCTTCGGTCCAAAACTCCTTGGATGCCAACGGCACCACGGTCCTGGTTCTCTTGAATCTGCAATTGTCCGTTGATTTGGTTGTTACGATACGTCAAAAACGGAAGTCCCAAGCTGGTTTCCAGGGTGTCGTTCCGATACAGCAAATACGAATCTTTGATTTGGAAATCAGGCGGAAGACGATCCAGGATTTGGGTCGCAAAATCGTAAATCCTTTGGTTGATCGGTGTTTTGGACTTGCCTTCCGGAGCCGAAGGATGAGGCGTTTGGGTGAGGAGCGGGCAGACATTGCAGACGGTCCTGGTTTGGAGGGCCTGCAGACGAAGGTTGCGCAGATGAAGAGTCTGCAAGCGCAGATCCCCGATGCCAAGGCGAAGCAAGGCCGGACGCGCCATCATCGCCTTCACGGCGACCACCGCTTGCCCCTGATAGGATACCACCAGGCCTTGAACCCGCAATGTGACCAATCCTTGGAATCGTAAATCCTTGGCCGTTAGGGTATAACCCAAATTTTGGGCTCGCCTTTGGGCCCGATCCCACGCATAATCCAAGAGACGATTCCGCAGGCCAAGCCATCCCAAGAGCCCCAATCCTAACAACAGACCCAACAAGGTCGCCGATAGCCGAACACGGCGCCGCCACGACCCGGACCAAGGAAGGTAAGGCATGTCCGTTTAACGTTCAAAAAACCGACCTTCGTACGGTTGCAGCGTGATGCTGGCCGGCAAAATTTCGGGCGCACCCGATGGCGGGCTGTTCATGGGTCCGGCCAAAGCGCAGGTCCAAGGAGTCAGGCGCAGAGCCGCCGGTACGTTGTAGGTGACCGCCCGGTTCCGCACGTTGATGATGGCCAAAGTCGAATCCGTGCCCTCATGTTTTTGGACACAAACCAAATCCGGGTGGGGGTAGGATAGGGTGCTTCCGTAGCGGACCGAAGGGTGGTCCTGGTACCAAGCCATGAGCCGGCGATACGCCGTTTGCATCGCCTGGTTTTGGTTCCACGGAATGGGAACCCGGCTAAAGAAGGGAAGGTTCTGCGCAAGCCCAACCTCCTGACTTCCGTACAAAAGATGAGGACCTCCACCCACCAAGACCAGCGATGAAGCGGCAAGGGCTCCTTGAAGCCCTCCAAACAAGGTCACCGGGGTGGCATCCCAGGCCGATTCATCGTGATTCGTCGTGAATTGCAACCAGGCTTTGCCGGGGGGACTGCTTTGGGATTGGTTCAAACGGGCGTTGAGATAAACCGAAGGGCTTTGTCCCTGCCAAACTTGTTTGAGCGCGCTGTACGTGGACCAACCAAAATTGAGGTCAAAGTCAGCCTGGAAATGATCGGAGCGACTGCCTTCCGCAAAGAGCAGGAGCCTTCGGCCTGGAAGGGACCGCAGGCGCGCCCAGGTGGCTTCCCAAAAATCAAAGGGAACCCCGTCTGCATAATCGCAACGGAAGCCATCAATATTGGCCTGGTAAATCCAATAGAGCATGGCGTCCACCATGGCATCGCGCATGGCCTGGTTGGAATAATTCAGGTCTGCTACGTCCAACCAATTGGTTCCGGGGGGATGCACCACCTGGCCTTGGTTGTTACGGGTGTACCAACCGTCGTTGGCCATCCACGGATGATCCCAGGCCGTATGGTTGGCCACCCAATCCATCAGCACCGCCATACCGCGGGCATGGGCTGCGTCGGTCAGCCTGCGCAAATCCTCCAAGGTCCCGTATTCCGCACCCACCGCCTTGAAATCCCGAACGCAATACGGCGAATTGATGCCTTTGAGAACCCCAACGGGATGCAAGGGCATCAACCACAAGGCGTTAACACCAAGCAATCGAATGGAATCCAGCCGATCGATGACCCCTTGGATCGTGCCGGCCGAACTAAAGGCGCGCAAATTGACTTCGTACATCACCAGGTCCCTGGTGTCGGGAACCCCTCCAAACGGCGTACCGTAGGCGGGGTAAGGGGGCGTGGGGTCTTGGGGCAAAGGAAGGGTTGTGTTATCGCGACATGCAGTCAAAAGAAATCCCAACAGGAACAGCGTTGACAAGACCCAGCGATCCCGAACGCCGGAGGGATTTGTTATTTGTAACATATGGCAAAATAATCCAAGGCGCTATCGTTCAACGGAGCAATGGGGTAATCCTCGGAACGTATCTGGCTGACCAGCCCGGGCTGGGAACTGCGCAAATTGCGTCTGTTCAGACGGTTGGCCAGATCGTAGGGAATTTGCAACCAACGGCGAGGCAAGCGGTATTGCAGGTTCAGAAAATCCCAACGGGTCAGGCGCCGAACCGAAGCCTTGTTCTGCTCATAGTATTCCATCACGGTCGAATTCCCAAAAACCCCTTGAAGGTCCACCTTCCCAAAAACCGATTCCAGCAATCGCTTCATACCCGAGGGATCGTATTCCCGTACATGCCAGGGATTCCGGGTTAGGGACATGAGGCGGTTGGGGGTGGTCAACAAAAGCACCCCGCCCGGTTTGAGGACTCGGTGGATTTCTTTCAAAAAAGCCAAATCATCCTCCAAGTGTTCGATGACCTGAAAGGTGACCACCGCGTCAAACTGGTTGGAATTGATGCCTCCCAAAGGGGGAAAGGTGGCCTGCATAACGCGGGCCTGGGGTGGAATATGCAGATTGGGCACGGGGTGTTTGTCCACGCCCAGGTATTGGTCGCAATGCTTGGCCAGGAGAGCCATCCCGTAACCTTCCCCGCAGCCCAATTCCAGGACCGAACCTTTCATATAGGGTACGGCGGCCAGGTAGGCAGCCATGTGCCGCTGGTAGATTGGGTTCTCGGAGGCATCCTGTGCGGATGAGCGCTCTGCAGTTTGGAGGGCCATAGGTCGTTCGGTTTCTTGGGTGACAGGCCAAAGATAAATCCCCCCTAGAGATCGCTGCACCGCAGCGTCACCCGGGATGCAGGGATACGCAAGGTCTGGCTGCCTTCGGCCACAACGATGGGGGGATTGGTTTTGGTCAGGGCCACTTCAAAGGTCCATTCCGGCCATTCGCTTTTGAAAACCTTCAAAATATCCATCACCACCTCCTCCAATAGATCGCGGGGCTGGCTGTACACCGTTTCGGCCAATTCCTGCATGCGGGCATAGTCCGGCCAGGACTTGCCCAACAAGAGGGCCTTTCCCTGGAGCTTCTCCAGGCCCTCGGAGGGGTTGCGTTGGGCGATGAGATCCAGGACAAAGCGATTCCCCTGGATTTTTTCTTCCGGGTAGAGGCCGTGGTAACCTTTAAACTCTAAGCCCAGAAGGGCAATCTCCGCCATACACTCAGGTTTGAACCCCGAAGGTCTTAAATTTGCACCGCATTCCCAACAGAAACGGATCTTTTGGTCTAAAACCGCCTCCCCTAAGCCATGCGTACCGACACCTACCAGCACCCCGACCATTATTTGGTTGACGAGTTATTAACCGATGAACATCGTCTCATTCGGGACAGTGTTCGGCAATACGTCAAAAAGGAACTGAGCCCCATCATCGAGGACTACGCCCAGCGGGCCGAATTCCCCAAACATATCATCCCCCAGCTGGGTGCTATCGGAGCCTTTGGGCCTTCGCTCCCCGCCGAATACGGCTGCGGTGGCATGGATCAAATCTCTTACGGGATCATCATGCAGGAGCTGGAGCGCTGCGATTCCGGCATCCGTTCCACGGCCTCGGTGCAGGGCTCCCTGGTGATGTACCCCATCTACAAATACGGTTCCGAAGAGCAACGCCGCAAGTACCTGCCCAAACTAGCGACAGGGGAGTGGATGGGATGCTTTGGTTTGACCGAACCCGATCACGGGTCCAACCCCGGCGGGATGACCACGAATTTTGTTGACAAAGGCGACCATTACCTCCTCAACGGGGCCAAGATGTGGATATCCAACGCTCCTTTTGCCGATATCGCCGTGGTCTGGGCCAAAGACGAGGCCGGCAAAATCCGAGGCCTCATCGTGGAGCGGGGGATGGAAGGATTCACCACCCCCGAAACCCATAACAAATGGTCATTGCGGGCTTCGGCCACCGGTGAATTGGTCTTCTCCAATGTTCGGGTTCCCAAAGAAAACCTGCTCCCCAACATCAGCGGCCTCAAAGGCCCCTTGGGTTGCCTGGACTCCGCCCGTTATGGAATCGCCTGGGGTGCCCTGGGAGCCGCCATGGATTGTTACGATTCAGCCAAGCAATACGCCCTGCAGCGTATTCAATTTGACAAACCAATCGCCTCCTTTCAGCTGGTCCAAAAGAAACTGGCCGAAATGCTCACCGAAATCACCAAAGGCCAATTGCTCTGCTGGCGCCTGGGCGTTCTCAAAAACGAGGACCGCGCCACCACCGCCCAGATTTCCATGGCCAAGCGGAATAGCGTCGAAATCGCCCTGAACATCGCCCGCGAAGCCCGGCAAATCCACGGCGGCATGGGCATCACCGGCGAATACCCCATCATGCGCCACATGATGAACTTGGAATCCGTGGTCACCTACGAAGGCACCCACGATATCCATTTGCTCATCACCGGCATGGACCTCACCGGCATCTCGGCCTTCCGCTAACCGGTTCACAGGCTATGAAAATTCTTGCCCCATCGGTCCTCTCCGCTCCTTTTGGGCGACTGGCCGAAGCCATCCAAACCGTGGAAAGCGCCGGGGCAGACTGGCTGCACCTGGATGTGATGGATGGGAAATTTGTTCCCAACATTAGTTTTGGTCAGCCCGTGGTTCGCGCCATTCGTTCCATCACGACTTTGCCATTGGATGTTCACTTGATGATCGAAGACCCGGGACGCTATGCCCAGGATTTTGTGAAGGCCGGTGCGGATTACCTCACCGTGCACCTGGAGGCCTGCACCCATCTTCATCGTAACATTCATCAAATCAAGGATCTGGGCATCAAGGCCGGGGTCGCTATCAATCCCCATACCCCTGTCGAATCCCTTTTGCCTGTTTTGGCCGATCTCGATCTGGTTTGCCTCATGTCGGTGAATCCCGGTTTTGGAGGACAGGCCTTTATTCCTTCCACCATGTCCAAACTCCACGCCCTGAACCAGTACCGCCAAGAGCGGGGACTTCGCTTTGGGATCGAAATCGACGGCGGGGTGGACCTGTCCAATGCCCTCGCGTTGATGGAGGCCGGGGCCAATGTTCTGGTGGCCGGTCAATCGGTGTTTGGTCAGGCAGATCCGGCTGCTGCGGTCCGCGCCTTCAAAGCCATCGCTTGAGTGAAGGCAGGCAAGGCTTTTGCGATCCTTGGTTTCTTGGGCCTTGGGCTTGGTTCTGCCAAGGCTGTTGAATATCCGCTGGCCCATCCATCTTCCTATTCCCTTGACCATCCCCTAATCCATACGGTTGCGGATTCGGCATCCATCAAAGGCGTGGTGCTGGATGAGCAGGCCCGGCCTTTGGTCGGTGCCAGCTTGATGCTGCCTTCGTTGGGGTTGGGGACCATCAGCGACGAACGAGGCCGCTTTTCGCTAAGGGTTCCGGCCGTGGTTCCCGTGGACCTCGAAATTCGATTTTTGGGTTATCGCACCGAACAACGAATGCTCCGCTTGAGGGTGGAGGAAATGTTGCCCATGCGCATCCAATTGGAACCCGCGTCCATTACCCTGGACCAAGGCATCACCGTGGAGGCCGATCGAAACCGCTCCATGGGGGTGGCCAAAATTGATCCCCTGGTATCCCGCCGCATCGCCAACCCCAGCGGGAATTTTGAAACCATCCTCCAGGCCTTCGGGGCCAGATCCCAGCAGGAATTTTCATCCCAGTTTCAGGTCAGGGGGGGGAATTACGACGAGAACATGACCTACCTCAACGGCATCGAACTGTACCGACCAGTTCTCATGCGTTCCGGTCAGCAGGAAGGCCTGAGCCTGGTGCATCCGGATTTAGTGGAGCATATCCACTTTTCGGCGGGGGGCTTTGATGCGCGCTACGGGGACAAAATGAGTTCCGTCCTGGATGTCACCTACCGGCAGCCGCGCTACGCTTCCGGTTCCGTGCAGGGAGGGCTTACGGGTTTCTCCGTGGCGGCCGAAGGGCTTATGGATCCGCAAGGGCGATGGACCTGGCAGGGGGGGCTGCGTTACCGCACCCTCAATTCGTTGTTACAAAGCCTGGATACCCGGGGTGAATACCGTCCCACCGCCTCCGACCTGCAAATCATGGTGCGCTTTCAGCCCAATACCCGTTGGCAATGGAATTGGCTGAGCCATGCCGGTCAAAATGTGTTAGGCGTTGTCCCTTCCAACCGGGAAACGGTTTTTGGGACGGTCAAAGAGGCTTTGCAGCTGAGGGTTTATTTTGATGGGCAGGAGGCCATGAAATTTCGCAACGCCACCCACGGAACCAGTTTGATTTTTAAGCCGCACCCCCGGATGACCCTGACCCAATCCGCCAGCCTGTACTGGAGCGACGAGAGGGAGCGGATCGACGTGGAATCCGCCTGGTTGCTCAACCAGCTGGATGCCAATCTGGGGTCGGATAATTTTGGGAATGTCTTGTTTACCCGAGGAATAGGGGCTTTTCAGCAGTACGCACGCAATGCCTTGAATGTTGCGGTTATGGCCGTGGAGCACCGCGGGCAGTGGCAGAGCGGTCGAGGTCCGCATTTTGTGCAATGGGGGATCAGGGCCCAGCAAGAATCCATCGCCGAGTACCTGTGGGAATACACCCTGGTGGATTCGCTGGGCTTTTCCATCGCGCCTGTGTTACAGGTTCCGCCTTTGGGGAACGGATCGGATTCATCGGTGCAGGTGTACCAGTTTTTGCATGCGGATCAGTCCGTTCAGAGCCGCCGCTATACCGGCTTTGTGCAAGATCAAATCGCGCTGGACCCCGAAGGTCGCTGGCGTTTGAATGCGGGCATTCGTTTCAACCGTTGGACCCTCAACGGGGAAACGGTGTGGAGTCCCCGGGTGAATTTGTCCTGGAAACCGGACTGGGACCAGGACTGGGCTTTTCGCTTGGCCGTGGGGCTTTACGCTCAGCCGGCCTTCTACCGGGATGCCCGTTTTCCGGATGGTCGAATCAACCGCGATGTGCGGGCCCAGCGGGCAACCCATGCGGTGTTCACCGCGGATTATCGGTTCAAGGCCTGGGACCGTCCTTTTCAATGGGTCATCGAAGGCTACTACAAGCACCTCACCCGCTTGATCCCCTACGAAATCGACAACGTGCGCATTCGTTACCTGGCATCGCCTCCGGTGCAAGGGTACGCGGCCGGCTTGGACCTGCGGATTCACGGGGAATTTGTCTCCTCCCTGCAGTCCTGGGCGACCCTCTCGTGGATGAAAACCTCGGAGCGCAACGAAGTCATCGGCTGGATGCCCCGGCCCACCGACCAGCGGGTACAGTTCGCCATGATGTTTCAGGATTATTTGCCCCCTTACCCCGATTACAAGGTCAGCCTGAACCTGGTCTTTGGATCGCGCTTGCCCTACGGTCCCCCCGATTTTGCCCGACCCAAAGACACCCTGCGTATGCCCACCTACCGCCGCTTGGACATCGGATTTAGCCGCATCCTTTGGGGTGCCGGCACCCAGCAACCCCTGTTCAAAGGCGGTATGACCCGCGCTTTTCGTTCGGCCTGGATCAACCTGGAAGTCTTTAACCTCCTGCAAGTCAACAACACCGTGTCCTATACCTGGCTCTACGATACCCAAGGTTATCAGCAGAATGTCCCCAATTATTTGAGCGGACGGGTTTTGAACCTTCGCTTGGTGATGGAGTGGTAAAAAGCCGGCTTGTTGCTATATTTGCAGTCCTTTGGCCAAAATCGCTTCGGAACCCCGGACGATGGACGCCGGGGAATGGTTCTTTTCCATCAGAAATTGCGGGAATAGCTCAGTTGGTAGAGCACGACCTTGCCAAGGTCGGGGTCGCGAGTTCGAGTCTCGTTTCCCGCTCAGTAGCCCAGGTGGTGAAATCGGTAGACACGCAGGACTTAAAATCCTGTGACCGTTGAGGTCGTGCGGGTTCAAGTCCCGCTCTGGGTACATGCCCGGCTTGCTCACTTCCTGCATTCTACAGTCCCGTAGCTCAGTTGGTCAGAGCACTACACTGATAATGTAGGGGTCAGCAGTTCAAATCTGCTCGGGACTACCAGCTTGTTCGGAGCCAACCCTGCAACCGGGGGCGAACAAGTTCTTGCGGCGTTGTCGACAACACCGACAGGGGGGATTAGCTCAGCTGGCTAGAGCACCTGCTTTGCAAGCAGGGGGTCATCGGTTCGAATCCGATATCCTCCACATCATTTTTTGACCAAAACCTCTTGATTTCAAGGGGTTTTTTTGTTTGTGGGGGCGGTAGTGGCTTGCATACCAACTACCACACCCTTAATCCCTGAGGCAACGGACTGAGAAACCATTGAGACGGTCCTGGTAGTTTCCGGCCACACTGCCGAAGCCGTAGCTCAGACTACGGGCCAAAGCATTGGACCCAGAAAGCGATGTAGACCACCAGAATCCGCTGCCGCCAAGGTCACCAAAATTCCCGTTGGTGTCACGAAGGCCACCAGGCCTCGCTGTGAAGCCCGACGAATTGGTCGCACCTGTGTTGGGAGAATTCCAGCCCCCGGGTGTCGGTTGGGTTTCGGTGCTCTTCAGAGCCCCACCTGCGACTGTCCGACCGCCCAAAGTAGTCTCTTGGTTGGTCCATTCCACATTCGTGGGTACATGCCAACCCGTTGGACACAGCCCACGGCTGTCCGTCACCGCATTGTGGTTGTACAGCTTCCCGTACAAGGTGTCGTTTACAAGCGCATTGTTGTAAACAGCGTAGGCGCCGACCGCTGTGGTCTGCCAGGCGCTATTGCTTAATCCAGTGGGAATAGCATCCCCATTCCTGTACTTGCTCACCCTTAAGTTGCTCCGTGTCCAACACTGTGTTCCAATCAAAACCGTGTTGTAGGTGATGCCGTCTACGTCCGATACGGTTGATGTACCGCAGATAAAGGACGTAGTGAAGGTCTGTTCATTCCCATAGGCCGTGCCCACGGCGTTGGTCGCATAAGCACGGACATAGTACTGCGTGCTGCTCGTCAGGCCACTCAGCGTGGACCCAAACGAACCCGTGCCCGAACCGCTATTGGTGATGGTTCCAGCGATCGTTGGGCTAGTCGTCGTCCCGTAGGCCACACCACGCGCCGTTACAGCAGCACCACCATCGGAGGTGACATTTCCACCCGTGGTGGCACCCGTTGCACTAATAGCCGTAACAGCATCCGTGGATACCGCAGGTTGGCTTGCAGATGTGGTGAAATTCACTTGTGCGCCGTAAGCCGTGCCCACTGTGTTGGTCGCATAAGCACGGACATCGTACTGCGTGCCGCCCGTTAGGCCGCTCAGTTGGCTGGAAAATGCGCCCGTACCCGTACCGTTACTCGTGATGGTTCCGGCGATCGTTGGGCTAGCCGTCGTCCCGTAGGCCACACCACGTGCCGTTACGGCAGCACCTCCATCCGAAGTGACATTTCCACCCGTGGTGGCACCCGTTGCACTAATATCCGTAACAGCAGCCGTGGTCACCGTAGGCTGGTTTGCAGATGTGGTGAAATTCAATTGTGCGCCGTAGGCCGTGCCCGCTGTGTTGGTCGCATAAGCACGGACATAGTATTGAGTCGTGGCCGTCAGCCCGCTCAGTTGGCTAGAGAATGCGCCCGTACCTGTACCGTTACTCGTGGTGGTTCCAGCGATCGTTGGGCTAGCCGTCGTCCCGTAGGCCACACCACGCGCCGTTACAGCACCACCACCATCCGAGGTCACATTTCCACCCGTCGTGGCACCCGTTGCACTAATACCCGTAACCGCAGCCGTGGTCACCGTAGGTTGGTTTACTGCTGTGGTGAAAGTCACTTGTGCACCGTAAGCGGTGCCCACGGCGTTGGTCGCATAAGCACGGACATAGTACTGCGTGCCTCCCGTCAGCCCGCTCAGTTGGCTGGAGAATGCGCCCGTACCCGTACCGCTACTCGTGATGGTTCCAGCGATCGTTGGGCTAGCCGTCGTCCCATAAGCCACACCGCGCGCAGTTACCGCAGCACCTCCTTCCGAGGTTACATCTCCACCGGCCGTGAAACTGTTGCTGGTGACTTCACTAACCAAAGCCGTAGTGACTGTTGGAACGATCCTGATGACAGAATCCCAAAGGCAACGGACTGAATAACCTTCGGAAGGGGGGTTGTAGCCAAAGGACATGGCGCCGCTGTTGTTGCTCAGGTTGCGGTAAGCAACGGACCCGGAAAGCGACGAAGACCACCAGGCACCGGTATAGCCAAGGGAGTAGAAGAGTCCGCCGGTTATCCGATAGCCGCCCGGCATGGCTGTGAACCCCGACGAATTGTTGGCGCCGGTGTTGGGAGCAATCCAGCCCCCGGGTGTCGGTTGGCTCGCAGTGCTCTTTAGAGCCACACCTGCAACGCTTGAGCCGCCCAAAGTGGTCGCTAGGTTAGTCCAATCCCCATCCGTGGGTACATGCCAACCTGTTGGACACAGGCCGCGGCTGTCCGTCACCGTATGGTAGTTGTATAGCTTCCCGTACAACCCATCATTCGCAGGATCATTGTTGTAAACAGCGTAGGCACCGGCCGTTGTGCTCGCCCAAGTTGAGTTCGTTAACCCTGTGGGTATCGCAGCCCCGTTGCGGTATTTGCTCACCTTTAAGTTGCTCTGTGTCCAACACTGTGTTCCAATCTGTACTGTGTTATAGTTATTGCCGTCCACATCTGTCATAATGGGGTTGCCTGGACAAGCTTGGGGGCCAAAAAACGTCGTTGCAAAGGTCACTTCAGATCCATAGGCCGTGCCCACCGCGTTGGTCGCATACGCCCGGACATAGTACTGGGTGCTACCCGTTAGACCGCTCAGTTGGCTAGAGAATATGCCCATGCCCGTTCCATCACTCGTAATTGTCCCAGCTGTTGTTGGACCCGCCGTTGTTCCGTAGGCCACGCCACGCCCCGTTACCGCAGCTCCTCCATCCGCGGTAACATGACCGCCCGTGGTGGCAACCGTGGCACTAATACCCGTAACTGTAGACGTGGTCACCACCGGAATACAAGCGCCCCATGTTGGAACCCCATCACAATAGGTGAGATTTTGTCCTCTCACACCAGGAGATATATAAACCCAAGCATTCCCATTCCAATAGTGCATTTGGCCAATTTGAGTACCATTGGGAAACGAACCTTGAGGGCCTGCTGGACCTTGAGGGCCGACTGCGCCATCGTTACCGGCGGGACCAGCGGGTCCGACAGGGCCTTGGGGGCCGACTGCACCATCGTTACCGGCGGGTCCGA
>ENA-UPTJ01001074-UPTJ01001074.1-marine-metagenome-genome-assembly--contig:-NODE-1074-length-15421-cov-5.671808_pt1 | contig 15421 bp, 13 predicted proteins | sample MGYA00238168_ERZ767080 | MGnify/ENA primary metagenome ERZ767080 (study PRJEB28935, sample SAMN06266237) | marine metagenome | isolation source: Columbia River Estuary | place: USA:Columbia River... | reverse complement strand
CTGGCATCGACACAAAGTTAAAACAAAAAAAGTCGCCACTGCTGACGACTTTTCTCTCTTAGTAGCGGGGACTTTGCGAATTTCTAATTTCTTAAAAGGGTATGAATTGGTGGTTGATTTTGGTTATCACTGGAAAGTTATTATTGTTAGAGTTATGTTAGCGGGTCGTTGTTTTATTGTCTATTCTTGTTTCATCATTGTCAATTGAAGACCAATTTACGCTAAAAGCCAAAATGAGTTTTATAGAGAAAAGCTGCATTATTATTTGTAACAATGGGTCGGAATAATTCAAAACCACTGATAAAATAAAGCTCAAGAGCAAAAGTGTTATCGCTGTTATTCTTTGTGAGTAATGCTTTTTTATATTCAGGACAATGATTGAGCTTAACAACGTAAATATCGATATTCCCAAAATTGCTTGTAAATCATTTGGAAAGATCCAAATTAGAATCGACGGCTGTAATAGATGAAAGACAACGAAAACGTATCGTTTACTTAAAGACTCAGCATAATAATTATTTGTTCCTGTCGTAAAGTTCGCAAGAACACCTCCAGCAATGTCAATTGCGAGTATGGTCAGTATAATTAATTTAAAATTTGAAATATCACCATTTAATTTCAGTATGAGCGTTAGTCCGCCAAATGATAAAGAACTACTTGCAATGGCCAACAAGTCAAAAGTTGTGGTTTCGCGTCCGAATAGTTCAAATAGAAACTTATGAACTTGAATTTTCTTGTTTTGAATTTTCATTATTTATTGTCCATTTATAGTGCCCTAAAGTTTGTTGCCAAACGAAATTAATCGTGGAAATCGTATAATACGAAGTTACAGAAAAGGGGTTGAAGATAGACGAATTTTGAGCTGGTACAAGACTATCCTATATTTCATTTTGGATGCACGTAAACAAGGGCTTAACAACGGAAAATTTCAGACCACTTGGCGGTCTTCGTCGCTCTCGTTCTGATTCTCATTCTAAAAGAAAAGCGCTTGTAATAAAGTGTGAGAAAGAGAGTAAGAGCGAGGGAAAACAAAAAAAGTCGCCACTGCTGACGACTTTTCTCTCTTAGTAGCGGGAGCAGGACTCGAACCTGCGACCTTCGGGTTATGAGCCCGACGAGCTACCACTGCTCCATCCCGCGATTCGTAGCCCGTAGGGGAATCGAACCCCTCTTTCATCCGTGAAAGGGACGTGTCCTAACCGATAGACGAACGGGCCGTGCTACTTGGGGCTGCAAAAATAAGAAGAATTTCTAACTTCCCAAATAAATTTTAATTTTAATCGTGCTTTTTCACGATTCCATCACCCCAAAGTTCTTCCAAAGCGTAAAAATCTCTGTTGGGCTTAGAAAAAATGTGTACTACTACGTTGTAATAATCCAACAAAACCCATTCCGCCACTTCAGAACCCTCCCTATTTGTTGGGCGTTCATTTAAACCCTTTCGCATCTCTTCTTCAACACTATCTGCTAATGCATCAATTTGTCTGTTTGATGATCCATGTGCTATCACAAAAAAATCTGTGAAGGCAGATCCTAATCCTCTTAAATCGATAGTTACTATATCTAATCCTTTCTTTTCTTGTAGTCCTTGTACCGCCACCGCCGCCATCGCTTCTGAATCAACCGTTTTTATTTTGCTCATTTACTTTTATTTTGTGCAAAATAAACACAAACACATTGGAAGTCCTTGAAAAATTATATTACGCACCTAGAATTGAGTCTACTCAGACCCAATTAATCCAGCTTTTTCAGAAAGGACTTAATTCTGAACAATACGGAATATACTCGTTTAACCAAACCCAGGGTAAAGGCCAAGGAACAAATACTTGGAATATGGACCCCGAAAGTGGATTGGCGATTTCTTTAGGATTTAAAATCAGCACAAAACAAGAACCCCATGATTGGGTTGCCATAAATAAACATGTATCAACCCTCATTTGTACTTTTCTGCAGCGAATATGCGAAGAACCAGTTTACATTAAATGGCCCAACGATATCATGTGTCGTGATAAAAAACTTGCCGGCATTCTCATGCAAGTAATTCCATTTCAAGAACCTCCAGAAATTCAATTAAATATAAATCAATCGCAATTTGATAAACTATTTGTAGTAGGATTAGGGTTGAATCTTGAACCATCCCAAAACACAAATCCGGAAATTCAGGATAAGATTATTTCACTCCAAGAAGTTAATCATTCAAAAATCGAAGATCAACATATTCTTGCTCAATCATTGGCAGGATTTCTGTTTGATCGGGGAATGAATTTACCCATACAAAAATCCAAAGTTCACGAATACTATGAATGTTGTTTATGGCAGCTTTCAGAAACCGTCGTGGCTCAAATATCTATACCTCAATCTCAATTGTTAAATGCTAAACTTATTGGTGTTGATGAATCTGGGCGAGTGTTGCTTAAAATAGAAGAAGAAATTATGGCTTTCCAACACGGTGATGCTCGAATTATGTATTAACTTCGGAGTATGCATGTTTCGTTTTTATTGGTTTTTACTTCTCTAATCTTAATTGGCTACATATTCGAAATCATTTCCCCTAAGACCAGGGTACCCAATATTATTATCCTTTTAATTCTAGGAGTTCTTTCACAAAAATTGGTGGATTTCATGAATTGGGAAAAACCCGATTTTACAGCTGTTTTGCCGGAACTAGGTACAATGGGTTTAATACTTATTGTTCTAGAGGGAACCCTTGAACTAAAACTTACAAAATCAAAATTACCGTTATTGAGTAAAACTTTTTTACTCGCACTTCTATCCATAATTACCCTGTGTGTTTGTTTAGGTGCTTGGTTCTCCATTCAAGGATTTCCGCTAAAAGACAGTCTATTAAATGCCATTCCGTTGTCTATCATTAGCAGTGCCATTGCCATTCCTACCGCTAAAATGTTGAGTCACCAAGACAAAGAATTTATCATATTTGAATCCAGCCTTTCTGACATTATTGGAGTAACATTATTCAATTTTATAGCCCTTAACGAGATTATAAATTGGAAAACATCATTTGTATTTTTGGGTGAAATTGGAATAAGTATAGTTTTTTCATTAATAGCTGCTTTAGTACTCACACTGATGTTGAGTAGACTTAAACACAGAGTAAAATTCATTCCCATTATTGCATTAATTGTCTTCTTATATGCAATAGGGAAGGGCTTCCATTTGCCAGCACTTATTCTTATTCTAGTTTTTGGACTAGTCATTGCCAACATTGAAAAAATCACATCGCTCAGATGGTTTAAGAACTTCAATCCTACAATGTTGACAAAAGAAATTCACCGATTTGATGAGATAACTACCGAACTAACATTTGTTGTTAGAGTATCATTTTTCCTGCTTTTTGGGTTTACCATTGACCTTAACACTTTATTTGATTTAGATATTTTTATCTTGTCATCATTGGTCTTTGGAATGATTGTTTTACTGAGGATTTTACAATTGCTCATATTAAAATTACCCATTTTTCCATTGGCATATGTTTCGCCTCGAGGATTAATAACGGTTCTACTTTTTGTTAGTATACCTGCAGGTCAATCCATTTCTGTAGTCAATCAAACCCTAATAACTCAAGTCATATTAATGACTTCCATTTTCATGATGGTTGCTACAATTTTTAGTAAAAAAGACAAGGATTCCAGTACTGATAAACTTACAATTATGGGTATAGAGCCTTCAACTGATTGATTGCCCTCAAACCAGCCTCGTTCCAAAACATATAATTATGCCCGGAATTTTCGGGAAAGTAAGTCATAATTTGCCAACCGGGTTGAACTAAACTCCATTTATTAGAGCTATCAGCGAACTCTAATGAATGCTCGAAGGGTACAATTTTATCATTTTTACCGTGTCCAATGAATAAATGGCCTGAAATTGGACCATGGTTTATCAAATTATTAGAACCAAATTTCCATCTGCCAGGATTCTGGTAATACCTTCCCATTGCATTAATCATTAATGCATCAGTTGTATCAATGTTGGGATTATAATCACCACTCAGAGCTGCTATAAAATTCACCGTTAAATTATGATCCTGAGCTAAAGCTATGGCACCCCTTGCACCAGTCGATAATCCAAAAATATGAGACTTTAATCCCTTATGAACATCCGTAAAAAAACCAGCATCTCGATAAGGTTTCAACACTTCATTCCATAACCATTGTCTTGTTGGGTGTTTTTGATAGTCAGACCTAGTGTTAGCGTAAAAAGTATCCAAATACACACTCTTGCCCATGTCAACCATCAGCACTGAATAGCCCTTAGAAAGCGCCGAGTCAATAACATGAGTCTTGTTTTTCCATTCGGTTGCAGGCAAATTCCAACCGGGCAAAAATAAAATCAATTGATGATTGTTGTTTTTAGGAATGTTAACTTGGATGTTATAGTCTGTCCCTTTAAAATTTTGAGTGTAAATTGTATCAAATGATTCATTATTAAATACTCTATTCAGCACCCAGCCATTGATGTGTGCAGGATATAAATCATCTTCATTAACTTGCTTTGCATTTGAGCAAGAAAACAAAATCAACAGACTAAAGAGATATATTTTATTCTTGATCATACCCAAATTGTTTGAGCATGTTATTGTTATTTCTCCAATCTTCTCTCACCTTTACATACAATTCCAAAAACACCTGCTTACCAAAGAATGCTTCAAGTTCCTTTCGAGATTCAATACCTAAAGTTTTAATGCCTTCTCCCCTTTTTCCAATTAAAATAGGTTTTTGAGAATCGCGCTCAACAATAATCTCACAATTTATTTTAATCAGTTTTTTGTTTTCTTTAAATGACAAGCTCATTACTTCGCAAGCATAAGGTATTTCCTCATCGTAAAGCTTGAGGATATTGTTTCTGATAATTTCATTTACAAAAAACCTCTCCGATCGATCTGTTAATTGGTCATCTGGGAAATATGCAGGATGCTCTGGTAAAAACTTCTCAATATAATCTTCCAATACTTCTACTTGAAACCCATGCTCTGCGGAAATAGGCAGGTAAATATCAGCTTTGAAATTTTGTTTAATTTCCTCAAGTTTAGCCTCTAAATCAGACTGATTGCTTAAATCTACTTTATTTAGCGCAACTATCTTTTTTGCTTTTGCTTGTTCAAACTTCAATTTAATTTCTTCTGTAAACTGTCGGCCTTTGATGTCAATCATCAATATAAGAACATCACTATCAGCAACCGACTCATTGACAAAATGCATCATTTTTTCATGCATTTTATAAGATGTTTTATACAGTACTCCAGGAGTGTCTGAATATACAATTTGAAAGCCAGGTCCATTTTTAACGCCCAAAATTCTGTGTCGTGTTGTTTGTGCTTTGGGATTTACAATGGCTAATGTTTCACCGAGCAATCTGTTATACAATGTGCTCTTTCCGGCATTCGGCATTCCAATAATGCTTACAAATCCGCTTCTAAAATGTTCACTCATATTAAATTAGGATTCTTTTTATTTATTTTTATTTCATTCCAATTCTCAGTAATACCAAGTTTTTTTCGAACTCTTGTACGAGCATTGTTTACGTATTGTCCAGTTAAACCCAAAATACTTCCAATTTCTTTACTATGATATCCATTTATAGATAATACAAAGATTCTTTTCTCAGAAATATTCAAGTCTACTATTCCAGGGAAATCTTGTTGTATTTCAGAGTAATCCTCTAAAAGTTTATCAGCTAATTGGGGTTTAGCTTCAGAAAATGCATTCTGAATAGCCAATGATTCAGTTTTCAATTCTCGAATTTGATCTTTAAAATTGGTTTCATTTAAAGCCATTAATAATTTATTGATTCGATCAGCCTTGGCAATTACAAGTTTAGACAAAGCCAATATTCTGCCATTGATTTCATTTTCATTTTGAAGTGCCTCTGCAGATTTTTTCTCCAAAATCAATTCCTTTTCAACTAAGTCATTATGCAACTTTAGACGACCCCGTTCTCTGAAAATAATAAAAATGACAAATAACCCTAGAGTAATTATAGCGCCGGTAATGATTTTGTACCATAAATAACTATTCTTTTCATGATTGAGCAAGATATTACTCTCTTCTAATTTGATTTGCTGTTCCCTAATATGTAGCTTTTCTGTAATGTCCGATTTGCGACTAATTCCATCTTTAACATTTGCTAATTCCTTAATTTCAATTGCCTTTTTAAAATGAACAATAGCCTCAGGCAAATCTCCTTTTGACTGAGCTCTAATTCCTTTTATTGTTTCATAAACATCTACCCAATCATAATAGTCATCCTGACTTGAATTAACAAAACTATCAATATGATCTATATCGCTATCGGTCAATATATTAGGATTGATTAATAATTCATGACTGATAAAAGATTCCATTTTTTTAATTCCATCGGGTGGATAAGATAGCCAAACAGGTTTTATGCTATCTAAATAAGCGGAAGTATTCTTTTTTTCGCTTTCTAAATGATTCAGGATTATCCTGTGATAATCAATTTGCAAATCGGTATAATTTGCAATATCATTTATTTTATTAATCCAAAACCGTGATTCACTATACTTTCCTAAATGTTGAAGAATTTGAGCCTTATTTATAATTATAACTTGATCTTCATATAAATCAGGATTGAGATTTTTATTTGAAAACTCTTGATTCCAAAGTTGATCAGCGTCATAAAAATTCTTCTCAGAAACTAAAAGTCCTATTAAATTATTTACGGCCATTTTATAAGGTGCCCCAATCTTTTTTGCGGCATCCAATGCCGTCTCAAAATATTGTTGAGCAGCACCGTACATTGACTTCTTATTAAACACATATCCAAGATTAACACCAAAAAAATGTATATGAACATAATCTCTGCTGTTGTAGGCCAAATCAAATCCATTCTTAGTCAATATCTCTGCGCTATCATTTTTACCGAGTGCAAAGTAATTTGCACTAAGTTGTGAAATAGCAATAATATTCATGGTTGTATCATTGATGCTTTCACCAATTTTAAGAATTTGATAATTCAAATCGGTAACCCTATTTGCCTTACTCAGATTCTCACTATTTACCCCATGAGTAACCAAATCACTTCTTAATTCGGCTGATTCCATAAGCATCGAATAACCTAAAAGGTACTTATTTTTATCTCCCGCTTTTTTTGCTTTTTCTCGATAGATTTTTACCGCATCCTCAATAATTTGAGAAGAATCTCTCATGGTAATTTTAGCAAACAAGGTAACCCCTACAAGTTTCTCATAATTCAACTTTTGTTGATTAAGATAATCTAGAATTTGATCCTGCTTTAATGGTTTTACACCTCCACTCAAGATTACAGGCACACGCTCAGAATTTGAATTACACCCAACAATAAAAACCATTACAATTACCCATAATATTCTGGAAATTGCTCGTGTAGAATTCTTCATCCTACAAATTAAAGTTAAAAATCATGTAATGATAACATTTTATCACATTCCTAGACAAATTCTAATTCCTTCTTCTAGAGAATGAGGTTCATAACCCAATAGGTTTCTCGCTTTATTTATATCTAAACCCGTAATTGGAGGACGACGAGCTGGTTGACTTAATTGTGAGCTAGAAACTTTTTCAATGTTATTCATTTCAAAGCCATACATTTTTGCAATTTTCTGCACTAACTCATAAATGCTCAAGTAATCTTTTCCTGCAATATTAAAAATGCCGATTTCTGAAGATAAAGCAGCCAATTTACAACCCATTGCCAAGTCTTCTGCCAAAGTAGGTGTCCTAAATTGATCAAAAACCACCTTCGCAGGCTTTTTATCCTTAAGAGTATTATATGACCATAACATTATATTAGATCGACTCATATCAGCTACTTTTCCAAATACCAATACAGTCCTGAGAATGGCATAATTATTAGAAAACTTGATAACCTTTTTTTCTGCCTCTAATTTACTCCAACCATAATAACTTAATGGGTTTGCAAGGTCTTCCTCAGTATACATAGGTTTTGTTCCATCAAAAATGAAATCCGTACTTAAATGAATTAATCGAAAACCTAAATCCGAACTTAATTTGGCCAAATGTTCCACACAATCTATGTTTAGTCTCACACACATTTCCTTTTCAAACTCACAATCATCTACTTGAGTCATGGCAGCAGTGTGTATAACAATTTGTGGATTTACCTCCAATAAAACTTCTTTAACACATTCATTATCAGTTATATCTAATTCAATATATTGATATTTGCCACTAATATCGCTTACCGGATGCCTATTTGAACCTCGAGCCGTTGCAATTAACTCAATTGATTCATCTTCTATTAACAAATCGGTTAATTTCTGACCGAGTAACCCATTACTTCCTGTAACTAATATTTTAATTTTATTCATTTTTATCGTTCAAAGTTCTGAATTCGACGCAGACTAACCAAGTATGAAGCAGATAATTGTATTTTTGAACCATGAAATTTGTGTCGTTCAGTCATGGAGCTATTGCTCAAGCAGCTTTGTTGATAGATAAAAAAGTCTATCCTCTGAGTCAAATAAACCCAGAAATTCCTGCCACCATGAAGGGTATTTTGGAAGACTGGGAATCCAATAAGTCCAAAAGCCAAATCATTCACAATGAAATTATCAGTGGAAAACACTCTGAAATAGCTTTAGAATATTCTGATTTAAACCTACTTGCCCCTGTGCCACAACCCAGCAGTTGCAGAGATGGATATGCTTTCAGACAGCACGTGGCTGCAGCAAGAAGAAACAGAAAAGTTCCAATGATTGAAGAGTTTGATCAATACCCTATTTTCTATTTCACCAACCACAACGCCATTCAAGGACCCGGTGAAATTGTATGTATGCCTGATCATTTCCAAAAATTAGATTTTGAACTTGAAGCTGCTGTAGTTATTGGAAAGAAAGGCCGCAACGTCAAGGCCAATGAAGCCGATGATTACATTGCTGGTTATATGATTATGAATGACATGAGCGCAAGAACCCTTCAAATGGAAGAAATGCTGCTCAACCTTGGCCCAGCTAAAGGAAAAGATTTCAGCACCGTTATAGGTCCTTTCATGATTACCCCAGATGAACTTGAACCCTTTAAAATCGAAGCAAAACCTAACCACGTCGGAAACAATTACAATCTTTCCATGAAATGTTGGGTCAATGGAGTTCAAGTAAGTGAAGGCAACATGGGAGATATGGACTGGACTTTTGCAGAGATTATTGAGAGATGTGCCTATGGTGTTGACATATTACCCGGTGATGTCATTGGATCTGGTACCGTTGGTACGGGTTGCTTTTTGGAATTGAACGGAACCGGACTTTTAAATGACCCCAATTATCAAGTTCAATGGCTTCAGCCAAATGATGTTGTTACCATGGAAATTGACCAAATGGGTAGACTAGAAAACAACATTAAAGCAGAAAATACCGAATTTTCAATTTTAAAACTGAAAAAATCATGATACAAAATCACGAAATTGATTACAAACTGCACGGTGAAGAAATGCAGTGTGTTGAAATTGAACTTGACCCACAAGAAACAGTTATTGCTGAAGCTGGAAGTTTCATGTTCATGGATGAAGGCATTGAAATGCAAACAATCTTTGGAGATGGAAGTCAGGAACAAGGTGGATTATTTGGTAAGATCTTCAGTGCCGGTAAACGATTATTAACCGGTGAAAGTTTATTCATGACTGCCTTCACAAATCATGGTTATGGAAAGCATAAAGTTACGTTTGCTGCGCCTTATGCGGGTAAAATAGTACCCATGAATTTAGCACAAATGGGATATAAGGTGATTTGCCAAAAAGATGCATTTTTATGCGCTGCTAAAGGCGTTAGCGTGGGAATCGAATTCCAAAGAAAACTTGGAACTGGCCTTTTTGGTGGTGAAGGATTCATTATGCAAAAATTGGAAGGCGATGGAATGGCTTTTGTGCATGCCGGTGGTTATATCATTGAACGCGATTTAAAACCCGGTGAGTTCCTAAGAGTTGATACCGGTTGCATTGTTGCTTTTACCGGTGGAGTTGATTACGATATTCAATTCGTAAAGGGTATTAAAAATGCAGTATTTGGCGGTGAAGGACTATTCTTCGCTGTTTTACGCGGACCCGGGAAAGTTTGGTTACAAAGTTTGCCTGTTAGCCGTTTAGCGAGTCGGATTTTATCCTATGCTCAACCTGGAAATAGAAAAGGTGAAGGAAGTATCCTCGGTGGCCTCGGAAATATGTTAGATGGCGACGGATTCTAAAGAAGTCGTTTCTGCAACTTCCTAATGGTTCTGGAACCTTCTTAGAACCAATATACGGCTTTAAAAGCTAAACTTCTTCCTCCCAAGGACCAAGCTTCTTGACTCTGTGGAGTGAGAGTGGTTTGGTCCCAATTTTGTGAATAAACCAGAAAGAAATCGCTCATTGGTCTATATCTCCATTGAAATCTTAGGTTCATATTCATAAAACCATTTTGGGCGTTATACTGCCAATATCCAATTAGATAGGTGACAGTAGAAATACTATAATCTGCTTTCAGCCCTATCAAATCAATTTGATATTGTCCAGAGTCTCTCAAATCAATTTCTATATGTCTTAAGTTTCCAGTGACGAGTAATCTAGGAACTTTACGTTTGCCCATTCCCGGAACCCGATAATTAAATTCACCTTTATACTCTTGTTTTCTTCCTTGAATATAATATCCACCAAAATCAACCTCTACATAAAAACTAAAAGGTTTGCGTGTATTGGTTGAGTAAATCATATTAATTCCTTGCCATTGATGTTCCCCAATTAAAAATCCCTTACCCGGAAGTGAAACTGGCGCAAATGGCAAGAATAATCGGCTGTATTGACTATAGGCAGTTGTATAGAAATAAGATGAGTTCTGAAATTTCACCTCGGAGGCCAAGGTAGTTGTAGACTCTGTGGGAACAAAAGAACTATCGTAATAACTACTGTTATAAATTGTTGCTGAAATATTATTTATGACATCGCTCTTAGGATAAAAAACTCTTTTTATTTGAGGTTCTAAACGCCAATAATCCCATTTAACAACCTTTCCTATGGAAGGATCATAATTATCTATTCTTGGCACAAAACCGGTTCTAGCATTGAATCTGCGGCTAACATATTCATGATTCCACATTAAGTTCCAATCTAAACTACGGTACATCAAATAAGTAGCATGAGCGTATCCTTTATTCAAAGGAAGACCGGCGTAATTAGACTTCTGTATGAATGCTTTTCCACTCCATTTATTATCTGGACTTAACAGATTATATTCGGTTCCAAACACGGTATTAAAGTCTCGCTTCAACAAATTCAATTTCTCATCGTGGACTACAATAAAACCGACATTGCTGGCCTTGAATATTTTTCTCTGTAAGGCAAAAACAGAATAGTTATTAACTTTCCCCCCGTACTGCTCCTCTTCGGCAGTTGTAACATTCATCAGTCCCAAACGGGTATTATTACCGAACTTTCCAGACAATCTCAATCCTTGTGAAATTGGAATATTCCTACCAAAATCACTCAAACCAATCCTTCTTGAGAAGAAAGGCCTTATTTGTCTAAATCCAAAATTGGCAAATAAATCACTGTTCTCAATAAAGAACTGTCTGCGCTCAGGGAAAAACAAACTGTAACGCGTCAAATTTATTTGTTGCACGTCAACATCGACTTGTGCGAAGTCTGGATTTACAGTAACATCTAAATTTAAAGAAGGTGTGATTCCCAATTTTGCATCAAATCCAATTCGTGGAAGTTGAGAAATCTCTGTATTTGGACCTTTTGGTTGTGAAGTTAAATTACTCACATAGGGAATAAAAACACCGTTAAACGATTTTTTCTGAATGGGCTTTTCCCATAATATGGAATCAGTAAATACTAACGACGAAACATTGAAATTTCTCGGAACCCTAAATTGATTGCTTATTTCATTATTCACGTAATCCATTCTGGATACGTTATAAGTCCAATATTTAGATCCTTTTACAAACCTTATACTTGAATAGGGGATAGCCATTTCGGCATACCAAACAGAATCAGTAATTTTTGTTGCTGAATACCAAACTTGATCCCATGCAGTTGAAACACCATATCCGCCACCATTTTCAACAGACCCCTCCCTTTGTGCATTGTGAGGAGTAACCCCAAATGAAAAACCATTTTGCCCATCTAAAAATGGAGACAGCGTTAATATTACAGCATCATTCGTGTTTACTGAAAAGTCTCTTTTAAGGTTATTTACCACAAAAACTTCATTGGGTTTTTGTCTATAACACTTCATTGCAGCATATAAAAACTTATCATCGCTGCATAAAAAATACTCTGTTTGTGTTTTTGAAAGGCTGGTATCGTAGGGGTAATATTGGGTAAATTGACCGTTAAATTTTGATGACTCCCATACGTCTTCAGTTAATTCACCATCAATTTTTATTTTTTCTGTAACTGACTTTATAACATATTTTTGGATATCTTTACTTCTACTAGTACTAGATGATTGAGCGTGAATTAAACTAAGGCTTAATAGAAGAAAACACCAAAATGTAAAATGCCTAATCATTCTTCGCTAATTCCCTTTTTTGAACCAATGTCAATTGATTTATACGAGAGTAGTAACCCTTCTTATTCAGGTCAACTTCAAATTTTAATTTTTGACCTGCAATTAGAAATTGTGGTTTACGAATGTTATTCCATTGTCTCACTTCTGATTCTGTACAATCAAAAACATCCAAAAGAGTGTACAATGCATCTCCTTTCTTGATGGTGTAATAAACCCATGTTTTTGAAACAACTATAGGAATACTATGAATAGAGTCAGTTCCAATGGTTGTTGCCGTATTTTGAATTGGAGGATTCTGAACACTATTCGGCGGGTTTGAAATTAATTCTCCCGTATGTCGATTAATGGTACCTATGGGTTGAACTCCTCCATTGTTTTCTCTCGCCTTTTCAAAATTCCATTCCGCTGTCCATATTTCAAATGAATCTTGCTTTTGTTTGAATAATTTGCTCTCCGCTTCTGGCAACTTAATGAATAAAGGACGAAAACCTGAATTTTTTGGAAATAAATAAGGAATTACATCAGCCTTTAGAGCGGGATTGTATTTTTTGATTAATTTAGAACTTATACCAGTTCTTGATTCAATCATGCCTAATGGCAACTCAAAGCTCGAAGAAACCGTTATTTTTAGTTGATTGTAAGCAATCCATTTCGACTCAGACAATGTAATACCTTGCTTTTCCCAAGTTTGATACGCATAAATTGTAGCAATGAAGTTTCTATATTGCTTTTTCTCTTCGTCTAAGAAATAAGGAAAAATAGAATCAAAATTTAATGCTTTCTTAAAGTGCATCACTTGATTTACTCTAGCCGCTCCTAAGTTGAAAGCCATAATTGTTAGGTTCCAATCTTTATAAATATTGTTCAATTCAGAAATATACTTTACCGCGACTTCAGTTGATTTTTCGACATCTCTTCTTTCATCGTAAAGTGAATTTTGAATCAATCCATATTTCTTTCCAATTGTATATCCCAAAGACCAAATACCTGATTTTCCATCTTTAGCTTTGAAGTTGGGATCTACACAAGAATTTGCCAATGGTAAAAAGTTAACGAACCAAGGAAGTCCAGCTTGTCTCCTTTTTACATCTATTAGTTCACTAAAATAAATGAATCTATATACTCCCTCATCAATGGAGTCATTCCGAAAATTGAGTACTTGATTGCATTCCTGTATTAAGACAGTATCATTGACATCAACTTTGAATCCACGTTTATTTATTTCGTTTAGACCATTAATAACCAATGATATATCACTAGTGATTTGATTGTTTGGTTGACTGTACAACGACGGAAAAACAAAAAATCCGACTGTGAAAATTATCGAATAAACGAAACCCTTCATTTCTTAAATTTCAAGACTTCAGAAGTTAAATCAAACAATTTTAATTCTTCACCCGAATTGGTCATTAATTGAACCCCAATCGGCAAACCTGATTCAGTCTGAAATAATGGTATAGAAATCGCTGGATTGCCTGCTAAATTTGCTTGAACAGTGAATAAATCAGCCAAATACATGGAAACTGGATCTTTAGATTTTTCACCTAATTTGAACGCAGGAGTGGACGTAGTTGGTATCAAAATGGCATCTGCAGATTCCAAGGTTTTTGAGGTTTCATTTTGAATGATTCGTCTAACCTTTTGAGCTTTTTCATAATAGGCATCGTATTGATCTGAAGACAACACAAAAGTTCCCAACATGATTCGGCGTTTCACTTCAGGTCCGAATCCTTCTGAACGAGAAAGCACGTAGGTAGACTCTAAATCAGTGGCATTTTGACTTCTATAACCATACATCATTCCTGAGTAACGCGACAAATTACTGCTCGCCTCCGCTGTTGTAAGCACATAATATGCTGGAACTAAATGATCCAATAAAGGAAAATCGAAATAGGTTATTTCATGACCAGCTTCTTCTAAATCATTCAATAAAGTCTTAAAAGTTGAAGCCACTTCCTTGTCTATTCCTTCGTGCTCAACTGCTTGTTTCATTACAGCAAAGCGTCTCTTAGACCCACCAGCACTTTCACTAGAATTATTCTTCTTCCAAACTGGAATAGGATTCTCTTGCAGCATACTGGCATCATGTCCGTCAGAACCACTCATTATGGAAGTGAGCAAGGCACAATCTTCCAAAGAATGAGTCATGGGGCCAATTTGATCAAAGCTTGATGCATAAGCCAACAAACCCCATCTAGAAATTCTACCGTATGTGGGTTTTAAACCAAAAATACCATTGAATGCAGCTGGTTGTCTTATAGAACCCCCGGTATCAGAACCCAAGGCAGCATGGCACATTCCTGCCGCAACTGCAACCGCACTGCCTCCGCTTGAACCACCAGGTACTCTTTCTGGGTCAAAGGCATTTTTTACAGGTCCAAATGCCGAATTTTCGTTGGATGCTCCCATGGCGAATTCATCGCAATTGGTTCTTCCAATAAAAATAGCATCTGCATCGTATAGTCTTTGCACAGCAGTCGCTGTGTAAATCGATTCAAAACCTTCTAAAATTTTTGATGAATTAGAAACCTTATGGCCTTTGTAAGCCATATTGTCTTTTAATGCAATGACTGCACCAGCCAACGGGCCAGCAGTTCCTGCCTTTATTTTTAAATCTATTTCTGCCGCTCTTTCACGAGCCTCAATATCCCAAACCTCTAAAAAAGCATTCAAGCTTTTCTTCGACTCAATTACGGATAGATAATTTTCTACCAACTCAACACAAGTGGTCGAGCCCGAATCAATTGCTGATCGGATTTCCGAGATTTTGGTAAACGATTTCAAGGTTACTTTTCGCTGGATTTTTCTTCGTTCATTCCTTTTTCAATTTCAGAACGAATTCCATCTTTGGCATCTTTAAATTCTCTAACTCCACGTCCTAAACCGCGCATCAACTCAGGAATT
>ENA-UPTJ01001066-UPTJ01001066.1-marine-metagenome-genome-assembly--contig:-NODE-1066-length-15491-cov-5.251360_pt1 | contig 15491 bp, 11 predicted proteins | sample MGYA00238168_ERZ767080 | MGnify/ENA primary metagenome ERZ767080 (study PRJEB28935, sample SAMN06266237) | marine metagenome | isolation source: Columbia River Estuary | place: USA:Columbia River... | reverse complement strand
TCCGACAGGATTTCTTATGACATCGGCATCCGAAACAACAATCATTTTGCTATTGCCTGATTCTATAAATGGGACATCGGTGTATTTTTTCATCAGGCGGTATCTTGAGCGGAACTGACCTTGCAACAATGCAGCTACAATTTGCTCCCCCTGATTCATTGTTTTCCGGTAATTTTCATCCTTTGATTGGATATAAACCCTTTCTAAATCAACCGGCGCAGGAGTTGTAATTGATTTGGAATAGGGAGTAGAAGTTAATAAAGGAACAATATCTAAGTTTGGACGTACTTTTGGTTCGAGTGTTGCTGGGAATTGCAACCAAACGGTTCCAATATTTTTGGTGATATTATGAGGGAATTCTGATTCACCAAAAAGCGGAAAATAAGGGAAGTCAACCAATTCCATTCTTCCTCCATTCGGTATGGGAATGCGGTTGCACTTCAAATCCGTTAACAAGTTGTTTTTTACACCAATTCCATAATTGAACAATGCAGCACTGATGTTTTCTAAATTGTAAGGCATTGCCATTACTTCTTTGTAATTTCTGAAACTGTCAATTTCGATATTCACAGGATCAATTAACCATAAGACTTTTCCCCCTTTCATAACGAATTGATCGATTAGATACAATTCTTGATTGCTGTAATCAGAGAGAGGTTTAATTACAATGAGTAAATCATTTAGATTAAGTCTCTTATGAAGACCATTAATGAAAATGGATTCTGCATTTGCAGGATTGCTTTGAATTTGTTGTTCCCACGGGCGCGCAGCTTCTGGGTCCATGAAATTCATATTGAGAGCGGAAATGTTGTAATATTTTGATAATTCTGAAGCAAATGCTTGCACCCTTTGGTCAACCATTTCGCCGTTGCCATCTGCTACAACAACATTTTTATTTTTTTCACTAGAAACCTGTCTAATACCATTCGCAATTTCATATTCTATATTGTCAATGGCTGATGCAATATTTTCGTCTGGACTTTTTGCGATGTCATACTCGAAAAAATTCACAGAGGCACTTCGACCTTTGTAAAGTACTTCAGCACCGGGCAAAAGGTATTTGATTCGAGTTTCATCTGCATTTTCTCGATCTATATCGCGAACGGGCTCAATGCCTTTATCGGCAAAACTTTGGAGTAAATCACTCATTTCACCTTCTTTTGCGTCGGCGAATGGATCTACAATTTCAATTTCTATTTTCTGATTACTTGCTTCTCTAAATTCATAGGCCAAATCTCTTATTTCAAGTTTAAGGCGTTTAAATTTAGCCGACATTTCTCCGTCCAAAAAAAGTCTAAAATAAAGACTCTCATCTAGTTTGGAGGCTAATTTTTTACTTGTAGTACTGAGAGTGTATCTTTTTTCAGCAGTTAGATCAAATCGATTATAATACATGTTTCCCAACACGTTTGCCACGAAAACAACGAGTATTACTGCTGCAAATTGTGAAAATGATTGTTTCTTATTGTTCATGACCATTTTCTACTTTCAAAAACCAACTTTGTTCCCCCGAGGAAAACAGAAATAAATCCCAAGAAAAAAACAAGATCTCGGGTATCAACAACACCTCTACTCATTGAGTTATAGTGAAATTCTAAACTAAACCAATTTAAACTTCTTCCGATTTTATCTAGGATTTCCAAATCGCCCAACATCCCTAAAACGGTAAAAAAGAAGAATGATAAAACCATTGACAGAATTAGAGCAACAATTTGATTATCGGTTAAAGAACTTGAAAACAGACCGATTGCTGCATAACAGGCAGCCAAAAGAAATAGCCCGAGGTAACTACCTAACATCGATCCTAAATCGATATTTCCGACCGGTAGAGCCAAATTGTATACAGCATAGGCATAAAAAGAGGTAAGTATTAGCGTAAATGCTACTAAGGTAAGAGCAGCAAAGTATTTTTCAAGGATAATTTGAAGGTCAGTAATTGGCTTGGTAGTGATAATTTCGAGAGTGCCCAATCTTTTCTCATCTGAAATACTTTTCATGGTTATTGCCGAAACCAAAAATATCAAGATGTAAGGTGAAATATCGAACATTACTTGTAAGCTCGCTACCCCTAAATCGAAGATGCTGTTACCATCAACGAACCAAAGGAAAAGCCCTGTCAATACCAGGAAAACACCCATGACAATATAAGCAATGAGTGACCCTAGGAAACTTCTTACTTCTTTCTTATATATGCTTAACATGACTTTCAGAGTTTGCTAATTTTCGGAAGGTTTCTTCCAAGGATTTCCCGTCTTTAGTAAGGTTTATGACCAAATCATCTGCCACGATTTCACCTTTGCTGATCATAATTACCCTATCACACATGGCTTCAACTTCTTGCATTATATGGGTACTTAATAGTACAGTTTTGTCTTTACCCAAATCTTTAATTACCTGTCTGATTTCAACCACTTGAATCGGATCTAAACCGCTGGTTGGTTCATCCAATATCAACACTTTGGGCTCATGAATTAGAGATTGAGCTAAACCTACTCGTTGTCTGTAACCCTTTGATAATTGTCCAACCTTTTTATGTCTTTCGGGGCTAAGTTTAGTCATTTCAATGGCTCGTTCAACGGCTAGTTTAATGTTTTTATTTCCGCTGATACCCGAAATCCCTGCAATAAATTCCAGATATTCTTTGACATACATATCCAGATACAATGGATTGTTTTCTGGTAGGTAGCCCACTATTTTTCGGACTTCTAAACTTTCCTCCACAAGGTCAATTCCGCAAACCGTGCCGCTTCCCGAAGTGGGAGGGATGTAACCGGTAATCATTTTCATGGTGGTTGATTTCCCGGCACCATTTGGTCCTAAAAAACCAACAACTTGGCCAGTGGGAATGTCGAAATTGATGGCGTTTACTGCCACTTGTTTTCCGTATACTTTGGTTAAATTTTCAACCTTTATGCTCACTTTGTTATGTTTCTGTGGTGAATATAGCGTTTGTTGATGAATCTAAAGAATTATTGAATAATTCAAACGGAGAATTCATGTGAATATTGTAGGCTCTGCGTCTTCTTCTTCGTGATGAGCGCCTTTTTCTTCCTCGTTTTATGTTGGTTTTACTATAGGGTAGTTGGAATAACTTTTGGTTGACAACTAAAAAATTGCTTACCAAGCTGTCATTTTTGAAATCAATCAATTTGGATGGGTCAAAAGGTCTTCCAAACAGTCTGGTTTCAAAATGTAAATGTGGTCCGGTACTTCTCCCAGTAGATCCACCAAGCCCCACAACTTGCCCAGCGTTGATTAAATCACCGGGTTTTACGTACCTCAGTGATAGGTGACCGTAAAGTGTTTCTAAACCATTATAATGCCGAACAATGACAACATTGCCATAACCAGAATGAAAATGAGAAGCCCTTACTACGCCGTCAAAGGCTACCCTTACGGTGTCTCCCTTATTAAGTTGAAGATCTATTCCTGCATGAACCCTTCCTCGGCGCCACCCAAAAGAAGAATTTGTTTTACCGGGATGGGGGACAAAAAAACCACAGTCTTCAAATAATATAGGAACGATGAACTCGCTGTTGAGTCTACGCAAATCATAGCGATAAGCATCGATTGCCATACTATCGAACTTGAAATAAAAGTCGTATTCGGGGTAATAACCGGGTAGGTAAATCCCAGAAAATGCAGAATCAGGTTCTTCGTTTTCTTCGATAATAAAATTGTCGGGGTCTTCCAATTCAGAATCGGTAGTATCAATAACTTGGGGAGCAACTGGCTCGTGCATGGCTTCCTCCTCCTCTTCTTGTGGGATAAATGGATTTACAGCAAAAGCGTTTTGAGCGGAGATGCACAATATAAGAAGAGCAATATTTTTGAGAAAGTGTTTCAAATAAGAACCTTTAGTGTATTAAGTTTATCAGTTTCCAGTTGATTTTTTAAGGCCTCTAATCCGTCAAATTTTTGTTCATTTCTCAAAAATTGACATAGTTCAAGTTGAATTTTTCGGTCGTAAAGGTCGTCATTAAAATTCAGAATGTGTGCTTCAATACTCAAATTTGTGCCATCTACAGTGGGCCTAACTCCAATATTGATCATTGCTTTGAATTTTTGTGAATGATACTTGTCATGCTCTATTTTAACATAACCAGCGTAAACTCCAAATGGTGGTATGAGTTTGTGACTTTCAGTTAATTCTAAATTTGCCGTAGGAAAGTTGATGGTTCTCCCTCTCTTATTTCCATGAACAACAATACCAGAAAGGGTATAAGGAGAACCTAACATTTTATTGGCCGTTGATAAATCGCCCTGAACCAGAGCTTGTCTGATTCTTGTAGAGCTGACAGCAATGTCGTTAATCAGTCGGGCATTGATTTCATCTACTTCAAATCCGTATTTCTGCGAAAATTGCAATAAATCCTGAAATGAACCTTTGCGATTTTTGCCAAAATGGTGATCGTAACCAACAACCATGGCTTTTACCTTCAATTGAGTTACCAATATTTCCTTTACAAATTCTTCAGGTTCCAGAAGCGCTAAATTCTCGTTGAATTCAAGAACTAATACCGTGTCAATTCCCTTAGAAAGAATCTTTTTAGCTTTCTCCTCAATAGAAGTGAGCAGTTGAATACTGGGGTCATTGGGGTGTACTATAAGTCGGGGGTGGGGATGAAAGGTAATCAACATTGACGGTACCCCATGAGTCTTAGAAAGCGCAATTACTCGATTCAAAACACTCTCATGTCCTTCATGAACACCGTCAAAGGTTCCTTGAGTAATTACAAACCCTTGATGTTCAGTGATTGAGTCCAATCCAAAAATGAGGCCTTTCATTCGCGGTGCAAAGTTCGGAATAAAGCCTATTTTTGCAAAGCATGTTCCAAAAGATATTCTTCAGGTGTTTTCTTGTACTTTTCTTCGGGGGATATTTCGTCTCTGATTTGAAGGCACAGGTTGGCGGAACGGGCATTTTTGCCAATTTAGATGCTCCCTTGAGCGCTCGTTCATTAGCGTGGGGCGGATATCTAATTGCTCAACCTCAAACAGATATTCAATATGCCATTCACAATCCAGCACTATTAAATGAAAGTATTTTGAATCAATATGGTGCCTCTTATGGGACCTTAATCGGAGCAAGTAACGGCGTTCAATCAGTGAAACATGGGGGAGCTGGGTATGCTTTCAAAATTAAAAAACAACTATTCTCATTTCATGCCCAATACATAGACTACGGCACAATGAAAGGTTTTGATGAGGGAGGAAATTATCAAACGGATATCATTGCAAATGAATTGAAGTTCACCCTGGGATATGCAAAAAAATTAAACAAGAATCTGAATGTTGGTTTACAAACGGGTTTGGCTTATTCGGTTTTGGGTCCATATGTATCTAATGGGGTGTTTTTGAACCTTGGAGCACATTATTCCAAATCAGATACCGGAGTTCAATTGGGTTTAGTGGTTAAAAATATTGGTTATCAAGTGGTTGTCTATAAAAATGCCGAACGTGAAAACCTGCCTTTCAATATCCAACTTGGGGGGTCCTATAAACCAGTGCACATGCCTTTTCGTTTCCATGCCGTCCTTCACAGTCTTCAGAAATGGGATTTGACCTATAATCAATATCTCAATAGTGGACAAATTGACCTTTCCGGGCAAGAGGTTAAGAATGATCCTGCAAATATTTTAGAAAAAGGATTTAGGCATTTGGCTGTAGGAGGGGAGTTGGTTCTGGGAAAAAATATGGGAATATTGTTTGGGTATAACCACCAAAGAAGAGTTGAAATGAGTCCTGAGATTAGGCCAGGACTAGCAGGGTTTGGCTGGGGAATTAAATTTAAAGTTTGGAAATATCACTTAACCTATGGCAGTGCTTCTTTATTCCCAGGTCAAAATGCCAACACACTGAGTTTGACACTTATTCCTCAATCATTATTTACAAAATAAAATACAGTTGAACGATTCTAATTTGACTTTCGATTCTAAGAAAAAAATCAATATCGCAATTGATGGGTATTCAAGTTGCGGAAAGGGAACCTTAGCTAAACAGTTAGCGCAACATTTAAATTATATTTTTATCGACTCTGGCTCTATGTATCGAGCAGTTACATTGTTTGTTTTGGATAGTGGGATAGACCCTCAAGATGAAAATAGTGTAGCAAAATGTTTAGCAGATATTGATATGAGGTTTGATTTTAATGCTCAATCCAATCGGTATGAAGTTATACTTAATAATGTATCAGTGGAAGCGAGAATTAGAGATTTACGTGTGTCTTCACAAGTAAGTTTTATCGCAAAAGTTTCAGCTGTAAGAAAGAAGTTGGTTGAAATTCAGCAAAAAATTGGAGCAGATAAAGGGGTTGTAATGGACGGAAGAGATATTGGTACAGTAGTATTTCCAGAAGCAGAATTGAAAATTTTCATGACGGCTTCAGCTGAAGTGAGGGCAAATAGAAGGTTTGCTGAATTAACTCAATCTGGTCAAAATGTAAGTTGGCAAGAGGTTTACGACAATTTGGTCGGCAGAGATGATATCGATAGCAATAGAGAAGATAGTCCCTTGATCATGACATCGGATTATAGAGTTTTGGATAATAGCGATTTATCAAAAGATGAGCAATTTAAACAAGCACTCAATTGGGTGAATGAAGCCATCAATTAAAATAATTAAATTTGTAAGACATTATATGAGAAATAAAATTGTTGCAGGCAACTGGAAAATGCACAAAACACTGACTGAAAGTCAAGCATTAATCACTGAGATACGCGGTATAATTAGAGATGAATTTAGAGCAAACACTGCAGAGGTAGTGGTTTGTCCTACGGCGTTAGCATTAGTGTCTGCAGTGAAATTAATGGAAGGTTCAGGTATTTCTGTTGGTGCTCAAAATGTGCATCAAGAGAATCAAGGAGCATTTACCGGTGAAATTTCAGCAGCTATGATTGCTTCTGTAGGGGCAACCCATGTAATTGTAGGACACAGTGAAAGACGACAATATTTCAATGAAACCAATGGCGCTTGTGCTTTGAAGAACAAATCAAGTATTTCTTCAGGATTAACGGTATTGTACTGTGTAGGTGAAACTCTGGAGGAAAGAGAATCAGAGCAACATTGGAGTGTAATTGAAAAACAAGTTGAAGAAGGATTGACCGGTATTACATCTGAGGAAATGACTAAAATGGTTATTGCTTATGAACCCGTTTGGGCCATTGGTACGGGCAAGACTGCAAGTTCAGATCAAGCTCAGGAAGTACACGCTTTCATCAGAAACTTACTGAACAAGAAATTCGGAGAACCCGTTGCAAATGCCACTCGCATACTTTATGGAGGTTCAGTAAAGCCTGACAATGCCGCAGAACTTTTTTCTCAACCTGATATTGATGGTGGATTGATTGGTGGTGCTAGTTTGAAGGCCCGTGATTTCTTTGAAATCATTAAAGCCGCCGGTTAATCGGATTTAGGTCGGTATTTGGCGAATTTCAAAGAAATTCTCTCTTAACCGCGTTATTTTATCATCTTTGCTATTTGCATATCCTATGAGATTGAAATTTTACGCGATTTTAGTTGGCATTTTTCTGTTTACTTTTCAGTCAGCACAAGGGCAGGCAGTTCGTAGATTTAGCACCGAACCTGCTCAATTTATAATTGAGTTACAAGATCGTTATAAAGCGGTTCAGGATAAGGCCATTAAGTCAGATTTTGAGAAGTTCACTCAGAATTGGATCAATGGAATTTATAATCCTGAACAACAACGCTATTTGATTAATATGTCGAATAAAATGTTAGATCAGGGTCTAATTATGGTCCCTTATTTTCATTTGTTTTACAAGGGATATACCGGGAGTTTAGAAAGAACAATGAACACCGAAATACTGGAGCAGTGGAAGAAAATTGCTACTGAATTGGTTGAAACTACAGACAAGGAGTTCTTGGACTTTTTAACAGTAACTTCCAATTTATTTGAAAAAAATGTTCTTTATCAATCTTCTGAAACACGCAAGTGGTATGTTGACAGTGCAGACTTCAAATTATCCAATAAGGGTGGGCGTTTGGCCATCGAGTTTCCAGATGTGAAATTAAAAGGGGTTGCTGTCAATGATACCATTGACATTCAAACATCAGGTGTGTTTTTTGGTTCGGAAGGAATTTGGAAAGGGTCGAAGGGGGTAGCTAATTTCAATCGTATTTTACCTGGTGAAAATGCACAAGTTAGTTTTAAAGAATTTTCTATCGAATTTCGAAAATCAAGTTATAAAGTTGACACAGTTTGGTTGGAATTTCCTCGATTTTTTGCGAAACCCATTGCTGGTAGTTTTGCTGATGAATTGATTGACTTTTTTGACACAGCACAACGAAAAAGAGCAAAGTTCCCAAGATTCACATCGTTTGATAATGATCTCAAAATTAAAGGAATTGTGGGTGATAAATCGGTGTTTACCGGTGGATTTTCACTTCTAGGAACTGCCATCAATACCAGTACCGTTGATGGAAAACCGTCTGTCATTGATGTTTATTTTAAAGACAAGCCCAAAGTAACACTTCAAAGTAAAGGATTTCGAATTCAAAATGGCGTAGCCACGTCCCTCAAAACAGAATTTACCTTGAATTTGGATTCCGGGAAATACATTTACCATCCCAGTGTGAATGTTTCGTTTAAATATGCAAACAACATTCTTGAAATCAATAAGGGAGAAGACGGGTTGATGCGTGGGTCATTTGCCGATAACTTTCACAACATGAGCATTGATGTGCAAACGGTTCGTTGGAAAATTACAGAACCTTTTGTTGACTTTGATAACTATAACAATGATAAACCTGCGCTTTTTCAATCGAACGATTTTTACAGACAGATATACTATGATCGAATTCAAGGGCCACTTCCGGCAAATCCTTTAGAGAAGATATATGCCTTTTATAATCGCATGCCGCGGGATAAAGAGTTAGAAGGCATGAAGGCTCAATTAAAAAAGTTGTATTTGGCAAAAGATAAAGATGCCGCTGCAATTGCCTCTCTATCTAAGCAAATAAGCGAGCGCTCGCAAATGTTAAAGCGAAAATATGTGACTCCAGATCGTTTGACATTTTCTTTGAAGGAATATTGTGCTTTTTATGGGTCAGACCCCGGTTCTGCACAGCATCCATTCATTGATTTGCATGATGAAGGGTTTATTGTCTATAATTTCGATACAGACAGCGTAACTGTTAAAGACAAATTGTTCAACTATATTTTGATGAATAAGAAGTCAAAAGATTACGATGTTATTAGATTGTCTTCTGTAATTGCAGCAAAACCCAATGCTACGTTAAATTTACTTAGTAATGAGCTTGACATAGAGGGTGTCGCGGCATTTAACTTCTCTGATTCCCAGAGTGTTTATGTGCTACCGAATGAACAAAAAGTAAAAGCCAAAAAGAACCGCACTTTAGAGTTTGGAGGGCAGGTTAGCGCAGGGCGCTTTGAGTTTTTTGGACAGTCATTCAAGTTTGATTATACTCGATTTACGGTAGATTTCGCGGTAATCGACTCAATGAGAATGTATTTTCCGGATGAGTCAGGAGTCCGATTGAGGCCCATCAAATCAGTATTTAGAAACATAGGAGGAACCTTATTTATTGATAAACCCAATAATAAATCAGGGAATATCGACTATCCTGAGTATCCCATCTTTACATCCAATAGAGGAGGAGATATATTGTATGATAAGCCAAGCATTCACGGCGGACAATACGTAGCGGATAAGTTTAAATTTACCGTTGATCCATTTACAATTGACTCTCTCGACAATTTCACTATTGACGGTTTGAAGTTCGATGGAACCTTTTATTCGGCAGATATCTTCCCGGTGTTTAGACATTACGTATACATTCAACCCGATTATTCATTGGGATTTGTGAAGCGAACTCCACCTGCGGGTTTATCAATGTATAAAGGAAAAGGCAAGGGAGAAATGACCATGAATTTGAGTGAGGTAGGGTTTTACGGTGAAACCGGAACCATTGATTACGAAACTTCCAAAACGGCTTTTTCGCGAATATTAATGTTACCGACAACAACCACCGGACCAATAAACACCTACGATTTAAAGGAAAATACACGTTATGCTGAAGCACATGCTGTAGATGCCACTTTAAACTGGTTCCCCTACAAAGACGAGTACAAAGTTACTACGGGCAAATATGCAACCAAGGCATTTGTTTATGCTCATAAATTTACTGGAACCACCACTCAATCTCCTTCGAAATTAATGGGTGATGGTTTATTAAAGTGGGATCTCGCTGAACTGCGTTCGAATGCCATGCATTTGGCACCAAAGCAGGCTATTTCTCAACAAGCAGATTTGAAGATCTTTACCATGGACTCAACAAAGGTGGCGTTTGCGAGCAACAATATCAATGGCACCATGGACTTTTTGACCCGAACCGGATCGTTTAGATCAAACATCCCTGGTCAAATCACTCAGTTCCCCTTCAACATGTATCAAACCAATTTGAGCGATTACGTTTGGAAGATGGATGCTAAAACCATTGAAGCTCGAGTGGGTTCCACCATGGCAGGTATTACTCCTGATTTCATGAGTACGCACATTCGCCAAGATAGCCTTCGTTTTGAGGGACGTAAAGGCTTGTATGATATGAATGATTATACACTTAAGGTATCTGAGATTCCTCATATTGATTTGGGCGACTCTCGATTGTTCCTCGCTGACGGGAAAGTACTCATTCGCGCTGAAGCGAACATGGATACCGTTGTTAAAGCCAAAATCATTGCCAATAGAATTGATCAATATCATACCATTACTGACGTAAAAGCTAAAATTTATGGGAGAAATGGAATTGCTGGGGCTGGATGGTACAAATACATTGATAAACTTGGAAAGAAACAAGATATTTTCTTTGATAGTATGTACTTCAACAGGGAACATAATCTCGAAGCATACGGAAACATCAAGGAAGAGAGGTCATTTACTTTAGATACAAAAATTGCGTTCAAGGGCTCAGCAACATTGCACTCACAAGAACAGTTTTTACGTTTCAGTGGATTGGTCAAGCCCATGCACACATTTAAAAATATGATTGAAAGTCATTGGTGCAAATTCAAAGGTTCTATCAATCCGCAGGATGTGGTTTTGCCTATGAGTCCCCCGAGAAACCAAAGCGGAGCGAGAATTTTTGTTGGATTGCATGTGGCCAAAGACTCATCGCATATTTATCCTGTATTTAATTCAACCAAGCGTCGTTTGAGCGATAATGACGTTACTCAAGATACTGGAATACTTTATTGGGATCACGAGAAGCAAAGTTTCATGGCTGGTAGCGAGTCGAAGTTACGCGAAGGTTCTAGACGTGGAAACTATGTTCAATTTAACGAAAAAGACCACTCTATTCATGCCGAGGGGCCAATGGATTTTGGAGTTGAATCAGAGTATGTAAAATTCCGCACTGCGGGTGAAGCCAATTTAAAACCTGGTGATAGTTCTTTCGTATTCAATCTTTCTATGTTATTGGATTTCCCTCTTCATCCAGATTTCAAGAAGCGTTTGGGTGAAATTTTTGTAGGCGAGGGTGATGGTACGGCTAACATCAATACTGACGTTTTCAAAGATGCACTCGCAGAGATGATTGACGACCCAAAACTATACAAGTCAGTAATTGAAGACGTAGAAAAAAACAACAGAATCAAGGGTAACTTACAATTGCTTGGCGGAAAAGACGAGACCAATTACAATTTGATTTTGAGCGAAGCTGAGTTTCGTTGGGATTCTAAAATCAATGGTATGTTTTGTGACGGACAAGTAACTTTGGTGAGCATGTTTGGTTTACCCATCAATAGATCAATCACTTCAACGATGTATTTGGAAGCCAAGCGTGGATCTCAAAAGATGCACATTTATTTGAGTGACGGTACCAACACGATTTATTTCTTTTTGACGCCTAACAAAGTAAGCATCTACAGCAACGATGACGAACTCAACAAGATTATGGAAGCTACCAATTCAAAGGTAAAGCCATCCGATTTTGGCGTTATGATTACCGGCGAGCGCAGTGTAGATCGTTTCTTACGTAAGTTGGGGTTGGATTAGGTTTTTAGTCGATGGTCGTTGGTTCATGGTCGTTGGTCCATAGTCGATGGTCCATGGTCCATAGTCGATGGTTTGTAGTCTGTAGTCTGTGGCCCGAACCCCGAACCCCGACACCCCGACACCCGCAACCCGTAATTAATACTCTACTTTCGTTAAAAACAATCCATGAGCAGGAACAGATTTGCCTGCATCGGAGCGCGTGCCGGAATTTAAAATTTCTTGAAATTGTTGAATGCTTATTTTTTTAGTACCCACTTCAATTAGGGTACCAACCATGGCTCTCACCATATTTCTTAAGAAGCGGTTGGCTTTTACCGTGAAAATCAACCCCATTTCGGTTTGTTCCCATATTGCCTCATGAATGATGCATACGTCACTGTTATTGGGAATTTCTCCTTTGCAAAACGCTGTGAAATGTTTGTGGTTTTTAATGATTTCACAGGCATTTGCGAGTATGTTAAAGTCTAGATCAACTCTATTGTTCCATGCAATGTCACCTCGGAAGGCACTTTTTTCGAAATCAATGAAGTATTTATATTCCCTAGAAACAGCCGAAAATCGCGCATGAAAGTCTGACGCTACTTCGTATATACTTAAAATACTTATGTCAGCAGGCAGCATTCTGTTGAGACTAATTTTAATTTTTGAGCAATCTACAGATTCATCAAAATCAAAATGAGCCGCATAATGCGATGCATGAACACCGGTATCGGTTCGACCGCATCCAATGATTTCAATTTCTTGCTGCATCAATTGATTCAACTTACTCTCAATCTCAGCTTGCACGGTATGGGCATTTGGCTGTTTCTGCCAACCGTGATAGTTTTTTCCGAGGTATTGAAGTTCAATTTTGTAGCGATTCATAATTATCGGGATTCGGGTAGCGGGATTAGGGATTCGGGTTTCGGGTAGCGAGTCTCTAGCCTCCAGTCTCTAGCCTCCAGCCTCCAGCCTCCAGCCCATGGACTTCGGACTTCGGACTACGGACTACGGACTACAACCTAACAATTTTCAAATATAATTGCAGATCCTTGTCCTACGCCGATGCACATGGTGGCAAGACCGTACTTCAGGGATTTATTGCGGTTCATTTGATGTAAAAGGGTTGCTGATATGCGGGTACCCGATGCGCCGAGGGGGTGGCCAATGGCGATGCTTCCACCGTTGAGATTGACTTTGCTCGGATCTGCTTTCAATAAGTCAATGCTGGCAAGTACTTGGGAAGCGAAAGCTTCGTTTAGTTCCATAATGTCGAGTTGGTCAATGGACAAGCCGGCTTTTTGGAGCGCCTTTTGTGTAGCTGGTACGGGTCCAATTCCCATGATAGCTGGATCAACACCGGCAGTTCCGAAACTTACAATTCTGGCCATAGGCGTGAGGTTGTATTTCTTAACCATGTCCTCACTTGCAAGCAAACAACAAGCAGCGCCGTCGTTGATTCCAGATGAGTTTCCGGCAGTCACACTACCGTTAGCGCGGAAGGCGGGTGAGAGGGTAGCTAAAACATCAGGAGTGCTTAATCGCGGGTGTTCATCGGTCTGAAAAACGATGGGGTCCTTTTTTTTCTGAGGGATGATGATTGGAGTAATTTCATTCCTAAAATCTCCGCGTTCATGAGCTTGCTGCCATTTCAATTGAGATTCATAAGCAAATTGATCTTGACGCTCGCGACTGATATTGAATTTTTCGGCAACGTTTTCAGCCGTTTCTCCCATTGAGAACGGATGGTGGAGCTTTGAAAGGGTTTTATTGGTGAATCTCCATCCAATAGTAGTATCGTGAATTTCGGGGGTGCGAGAATAAGCAGTTTCTGCCTTTGCTAGAACAAAAGGAGCGCGTGTCATGCTCTCAGTACCGCCCGCAATGATCAAGTTAGCTTCTCCGCTTTTGATGGCCATGTAGCCGTTTTGGATGCTTTGAAGGCCTGATGCACACAAACGATTTACAGTATATCCTGGAACAGTTTCAGGAATTCCTGCCAAAAGAGAGGCCATGCGCGCAACATTACGGTTGTCTTCGCCTGCTTGATTGGCAGCGCCAAATATCACTTCGTCTACTTCGGAATAATCTATTTGAGGATTTCGGGCAACGATGGATTTAATCACTTCTGCAGCCAAATCATCTGGACGAACAGAAGCCAAAGTGCCACCAAATTTACCAACGGCTGTGCGGGTAATATCAATTACAAAAACATCCTTCATGGTGCAAAGGTCGGAAAAAGGATCAATTCAACTTCAATCTGTAGGTAAGATTTAATCCTACGTTATATAAATAACCATTGATTGGAGTATTTTGGGTAAGGCTTGAGATTGAATATCGCAATGAAGGTTCAAAGCATATCTGTGATTTGGAATTAATGTTGAAGGTGGTTCCAAGTCCAACAGAAGGAATCAGAACAACATCCTTGTAAGTGGATCTGCCATCATTATTGATGATAGTTGTATCAGCGATGTTTGAGTTGATGGGAATGATATTGGTATTTTGAACTCTAAAAATGTTTGTTGATATTCCTACATGATAAGTAAACTGCCATTTTTTATTCCCCCAAGTTTGTCTTAGTGCAAATGGAATCGAATAGTAATAGAAGTGGTCAACAAGGTTCGCGATATAGGCAATGTTGGGTTTATAGACCGTTACATTCTCATAGGTAAAACCCATATCTCTATATCCAATCCCAAATTCTACAGAAGTTCTTTTTGTAAGTTCAACAGCAAGATTCAATTGAGTGGAATAACCAATACGCGGAAATTCTCTTTCGTTGCGTAGGTTGATGATTTGGTTCGAAGTCCAACTATTATTGACATTGGTTAGACGGCGGTAATTTAAATCGGGTGAAAAACTGATTGCTATGCGAACGGGATATAAAGCTGGTTTTTCACTTTTTGAAAAGTCCGTTTGAGCAAATGATTGATTAAAAATTCCACCCAATATACATAGCAAGACAGACAAATTAAATGATTTTACCATGAGGGACGAATATAAACCAATTAAGCACAATACTTCAGTTTACTTTTATAACTTTGCAAACCAAAATTTGGAATCGTATGGGAAGGATATTTGAAAAACGTAAACACAAGATGTTCGCACGCTTTGACCGTATGGCAAAGCAATTTACCAAATTGGGAAAAGAGATTGCCATAGCGGTGAAGATGAGCGGTGAAAATCCTGATTATAATCCCCGTTTGCGTTTGGCCATTCAAAATGCTAAGGCTGTTAATATGCCCAAAGATCGTGTTGATGCGGCCATTAAAAGAGCAGTAAGTAAGACAGAAGGCGATTATGAGGAGGTGCGTTACGAAGGTTATGCTCCACACGGAGTGGGTGTGATTGTTGAAACTGCAACAGATAATACCACACGAACCGTAGCCAATGTGCGTATGCACTTTAATAAGGGGGGAGGATCATTAGGAAAAACAGGTTCTCTTGATTTTAACTTTACCCGAAAAGGGGTATTTA
>ENA-UPTJ01001061-UPTJ01001061.1-marine-metagenome-genome-assembly--contig:-NODE-1061-length-15536-cov-13.926878_pt1 | contig 15536 bp, 14 predicted proteins | sample MGYA00238168_ERZ767080 | MGnify/ENA primary metagenome ERZ767080 (study PRJEB28935, sample SAMN06266237) | marine metagenome | isolation source: Columbia River Estuary | place: USA:Columbia River... | reverse complement strand
TCAGACCTTTATTATTCGATAGATGATAATGCCTTTGAAATGGTTACGTTGGCTCAAAGTTATTTAATGGCTGGCATTTCGGTATTTGACAACGGCAAGGCGCTCATAAGCACATACAAACTTATTAGCGGTTCTTACTATGTCGTATTTAATTTATTTGACAATGGTACGGTAACTTTTCTTGGAACTTTAATTTCACCTACTTTTTCGGCTTTTCCTTATTTGAAGGCATTTGATGAAAATAACTTTGTAGCACTTGACCCCCCAACAAATCAATTGTACATAAAAAGAAACGGTGTAGTAACAAGAATTAGTTTAGCTTCCCAAACGGTTACTGGTTATTGGATAAATGGTGCAAGCATGGATACGTTATTTATTACAGGCAAGCCGTTATCTACAAACCAAGCTACTATTTATGAGTTAGATGCAACCAACTCATTTCGGATATTTAAGATATTTGAATTTAATTCACAGTTTGCAGGGCAGGAACTTGCAATAGCAGGTGGTTTTATTTTCACAATACGAAACAAAAGCGGAGATACGGCCAACAGTTACTTATCAAAACTAAATGCAGTAACAGCTTCTGAAACTAGCCTTGCAATCCCTTTTAATGGGTTTTATGCAGGTTTAGCTTTTGAAGATGCCAACAATGGATTTTTATTAGATACCACCACAATTTATCAATATGCAAGCGGTGTAGTAACTACCTATACAGGTTTAAACAGCCTTAGAACAAGCGAGGGCGATACCACTATGTACACAGGGATTCAGCACTTAGGCGAAGGAGTCTATGTTATTTGGTCATTGAGCCACATTTACAAATACACAGGGGCATGGGCTAGCTTGGGAGAAAAAAGCCCAACCGATGATTTTCAAAGCACTTCTTACAACGGCTTGTTCAAACTACAAACCGACACTTTCCAAATTAGCGAGCGGTTGCCGTTTGATATTGACAATACTTGCACAAATCAATCGATGCACTTATCATGGCTCAACAGCTTAGGTAACTGGGAGCATTTCGTATTCACAGCGAAAAAAAGTTACGAGAAAAATATTGACGATTTTACTATTTCGAGCAATTCAATCCTTGCCAATTTCCCCGACAATTTTGATTCCGAAACGTACGACGACAAAATCAAAGTAGATGCCTTTGACGTGGTAACGGTTAGGAGCCAGTATGTAGAGCGAAAGCAGTTGGATATAATAGCCGAGATACTACAATCGCTCAGGGTGCAGTATTGGTACTCATTCGACAAAAAGATAACTGTAATTGTAGATAGCAAAAAGGTCAGCAAGTACACCGATGGCGACAGGCTTTTCGCAATTGAGTTCGATATTATCATGCCAAAAATCCAAACACAATCATGATAGAAATTGAAATTATAGATACAGGCAAAAGGTTGCCGCTATCCAAAAAGGAACGTTTGCGAATGACTTTTCAGGCGGCCGACTTTGGCGAAGCAGGAAGCGGTTCAGGTTCTTTTTCCACCACTTGTTCAGTACCTATCACGCCGCAGGTAATAGAGGCTTTAGGCTTTTCAATCGTTCCAAATGCCACTTCAATTTTGTCGGCTTACAAAAACATAAAGGCAAGGATTCTGCAGGACGAAAACGAAATCGACAAAGGTTTTATTAGGATAGATGAGGAGAACACGACAAAGAAAGAACTTAAGATTACCTTTTATGGCCGAAATGTAGATTGGTTTACTTCTTTGGGTGATAGGACATTAAGGGATTTAGATTTGAGCGAGTACGACCATTTCAAGACCAACCTTAAAATAAATGAAATACGAGAGGATGGCTATGTTTATTTACCCGTAGATTACGGTACATTACAAGCGAAATCGAGCGCAACTATTTTGGAGGATGAAATATGGCCAGCGGTTTTTGTTGCCACATTAGTGAAGCAGATGTTTAAAGAAGCTGGATTTAAAGTTGCAGGTACTTTATTTGAAAAAGGCGAATACAATCGGTTAATAATGCCTTTTAGTTTAACCGAAATCAATAATATAATTAAAACCCAAGTAAATTTAGAAACAACAGTATCTGCAAATGTAAGTAAACAATTGCCAGCTTATCAAGTAAATACCCCTATAAAATTACAATGGGATTCACGATTTGGCACAACAAACTATATTGATTACTCATATATAGGAGACCCAAATAATTATTATAAATTAAGAGATGACAATCGAAATTGGAAAATAGGGGGAACAGATTCTTATAGATATACATCACCTTCAGATATGTATGTAAATATTTTATTTGATTTTTATGTGGATACAGTGCCAGGCTCAGCAAAACAAAATTTAATAGCAACTATTAAAAAAAATGGAGTAGTTTTTAAAACATACAATTCTTCTGCAACTGGTGTAAAAAGATTAGTTTATGAAAATATATTACTTAACACAGGTGATTATTTAGAATTTTTTATAGAGTTTACTAATTCATATACAAGTGCTATTTATAATAGTTCATTTTTAAGAATAGTCCCAACCTTAACAGCCGTTACTACTTCAAAATTTACAATCAATAGTTTTTTGCCAAACATGAAGCAGCAAACATTGATTGAATATTTGTTTTTTATTTATGGCATTATACCTTCTTTTGACAAAAATACAAACACTGTTATTTTAGATAGCATTTCAGATTTAACAGCATTTGGAGCTGAAAATTGGAGTAATAAAGTAGACCAAAGCCAAATCGTTGAACAGCGTTTTTTTGATTTTGTAAGTGATTATGCAAAAGAAAATATTTGCCAATATGAAACTTTAGAAACAGATACTGAACTGGAAGCATATAGGAAAACATACGCTGAAAATTACGGCACAGGGGCTATTGCTATTGATAATGATTTTTTGGATAGTACGAGCGAATATTACACAGCACCATTTTATCCTACCTATTCAAGAAAAGTATTTACAAATGTTAGTAACCTAAATTTATATTTGCCTTACATTTTTAAAAATGACAGCGATATAGGAAGAATATGTTTGTACACAGGTCAAAAAAATGTATCTGATTTGAGCGATAATATAATTAATTCAATTACAATTGATGGAACTGCAAGAACTACAATCCCATACTCCTATTTTATTTTGCCTATAGCTGCTTATTTGGATGACTTAATAAATAATTATCATTTAGGTTTTGACAATCCAAAAGACCAACCATATTCAAAAACATCAATTTTACAGCGCACCTATTACAACTTGCAAAAAGTTCTTAACAAGCCCATCAGCATAACATGTAGTCTTAAACTAACGGCCTACGATATATCAAGGCTTAAATTCAACAGATTAAAATATATTCAAGAATTGGGGGGTTACTTCTACCTTAATAAAATAAGTCAATACGATGGCAGTGGCGAGCCAACAGAATGCGAACTAATTAAATGGTACTAAACTAAACTAACAATGGCAGAAGAAAATATTATCATATTTAAGACTCAAATTGAAGGACTTGAAAGTATAGATGAATTAAACAAACAGCTTTCAGAAGCGAAAAAAACATACAAAGCAGCTCAGGCAGGTAGTGAAGACTATATCAAAGCACAAGAAGCAATTGTAGGTATAAACAGCAAACTGGATGCTCACAAGCAGTTCCTGAAACAAGTTGATAACCAAAGCAAAGCGAACACAAACACAATCGAGGGGCTTCGCAACAAGTACAAGGAGCTTGCCCTTGCCACTACTAAACTCGATATAGGTAGCGCAGAATTTAAGAAGACCCAATCGGAAGCAAAAGCCGTATCCGACCAATTAAAGGAACTGGAAAAAGGCATGGGTAACACATCCCGAAACGTAGGGAACTATGCCGAAGGATTCAAAGAAGCATTAGGCGGTCTTGGTGGTGGGTTCGGCAAAGCTATCACAGGCATACAAGGGTTTAACACGGCATTGGCAGCCAACCCAATCGGGGCGGTGGTGCAGGTCATGAACTTGCTATTCACAGCCCTCAGTAAGAACGACAACTTGATGGTAGCCTTTCAAGGTACAATGAAAGGTATCGGTGTCATCATTGATAATGTTTCTTCATTTATTGCTGGGCTAATTACTAAATTTGCAGATTTTACCAACTCAGGCAGTAAAGCCAGCAACGTATTTAACGAATTTGGCAAACGGCTTATAAATGCGGTCTTAGCTCCTTTTCAGTTAATCAAAGATTTTATTCCAGTAATTACCAATTTGATGGATGGCAATTTTACGCAAGCCTTTAAAGCAGGTGGTACAGCCATGGCTAATTTCGGAAAAAATATAACAGGCACAAACAACAGTACAAACGATTTAATCAAATCAATAGGTGGATTAGTCGGAAGCGGTTCGGCACTAGAAAAAGGTTTGGATTCGCTTGAAGAAAAACAGAACGCCTTAAATGTAACGCTGTCTGAAAATGATATGATAGTGCAACGGCTTCGCATACAAGCCAAACGAAGGGGCGAGGATACAACGGCAGGTCTTAAGCTATTGGAGCAAGCCGATGCCATTGAAACCAAAAGCCAAAAATTAAGAACAGGTTTATTAGATGAAGAAATTAAGTTATACGAAAATTACAGAAAGACATTAGGCGAAGGCTCGACTGAGGAAGAACAAATAAGGTTCAAACTAAATGACCTAAGAGTAAAGCGAAATGAAGCCGAAAAGCAATCGTTTGCCATACTTGAAAAAAATGCCAATGCCGAAGCCTCACTAAGGGAAAAGCAAAGAGCAGCAAATGAAAAGGCATCTGCCGAACAAATTAAGCAACTTGAAGCACAACAAAAGGCCGCTGAAAAGGCTTACGAGGACCGAACCAAATTAGCCGTTTTGGAAATCGAAAACGAAATCAAACGAGCCGAAACTATTGATGAAATTCGCACGTTGGAAATTGAAAAAGCGCAAACGATAAGAGATGCCGAAGTTGAAAGCATTTACAATAGCGATGCTGAAAAGGCCGAAGCTGAACAAGAGTTTCGAAACACATTGCTAGATATAAACGACAAATACAATAAAGATAAAGCGAAACAAGAAGAGGACGCCACTAAAAAAGCAAAAGAGGAAGCCGATAAAGAAAAGGCAATTCAAGAAGCGAAATACCAAAACAACCTAAATGCACTTGCAAACTTTCAAAAGGCATCGGCATTGCTAGGTGAAGAGGGAAAGAACGTAGCAAAGGCTTTAAATATAGCATTGGCCACGGTTGATACTTATCGTTCAGCCGTGTTAGCCTATCAATCAGCTTTTCTCCCCATTCCAGACCCATCATCACCAGTGAGGGGGGCGATTTATTCAGCCGCCGCCGTTGGTGCAGGCTTGGCAAGTATTGCCAGCATAGCAGCCGCAGCAGGTGGTGGCGATTTTGTTACTACCAAACCGACTTTATTGTTAGTGGGCGACAACCCTGGCGGTCGTGAACGTGTAACCGTTGAGCCATTAAGCGGAAAAGGTCAAACAAGGATTGGTAATAGCGGATTGATAGCGATGGCAGGCGGTGGCAGTCTTACCGTCAATCCTAGTGGTATGTCGGCTATTTCTTCAACTGCAAGTAACGATGTATTTAACCAAATGGCAATTAGTAAAAGCATAACTGATACCTTTGCAAAACTAGGCAACCCAGTCGTGTCGGTTGTGGACATTAAAAAGGTTTCAAACAAAACAACGGTAACAGAAAACAAAGCACGTTTAAAAGCATGAGTTATATTGCGAAATTAATTGAACAAGAATGTCCAGAATGCCAAGGTCAAAGGGTGGCGACTATTTTAATGAGGAATGGCATAACGAATTTCATTAAGGAACATCATTTTGAAGTTTTTACCTATTTCCAAAGCCGACTAGATTTTTACAAAGAAGAATACAGCCCATTGCGGATGGCTTCCAAAGACACCATGAAAAAATTTAAAATCAGCCGATACAAACTTTTCAGAATACGCAAAGAATTTTAGTGTGCGAAGCCATGCAACACTAATTAACTAATTTTTTTTATATGGCATGTACTTTTGGTACATGTTGTATGATTTATACATATACGGTGCAATTGGCGAAGGCGGTGTAACAGCCGAATACGTAAAAAGCCAACTTGAAGAAGCCAAAAAGAAAAAGGCGGATTATGTAAACGTCCACATGAGTAGCCCGGGTGGCGAGGTGTACGAGGGTTACACGATTTACAACCTTCTCAAAAATTCAGGCTTTAAAATCAATACCTTAATAGAGGGCTTTTGCGCTTCCATCGCTACGCTTATTGCATTGGCAGGCGATGAAGTAAGCATGAACAAGACAGCATCGTTCATGATACATAACCCCTTTGTTGGGGTTGAAGGCGATGCTAACACATTGCGACAAACGGCTGAGCATTTAGACACTATCAAAAAGGAACTTGTCAAAGTTTATAAAGAGAAAACAAACATAAGTGAAGACGAACTTTGGACACTTATGGATAACGAAACTTACTACACAGCCGAAGGAGCGCAAACCGCTGGCTTTGTCAAAGTGGTAAACGAAGCCCAATACAAGGCAGTTGCATATTTTCAACCAAAACCAAATACAAACAAAATGGATAAACCCCTTTTGGACTTAATCAAGTCCGAGTTCAAATCTATTAAGAATAGCATAACCGCTATCCTTAAGCCCAAAAACATCGACACCACGTTGGAAGATGGCACAGCTGTTTTCATTGAAACGGAAGGTGATATCTTGGGTGCTTCTATCTATACCATTGCCGAAGATGGTACTTATGTACCTTTGACAGATGGCGAATACACTTTGGCTGATGGTACTGGCATAGTGGTAACAGGCGGTGCAATTACCGAGGTTATGCCAGCCGCTCAAGCAAAAACAGAAGTAGAAGCCTTGCAAGCAGAAAACGCAGCTTTGAAATCTGAAATAGAGGCTTTGACAAAATCGGCTGCCGAAATGAAGGCAAGCAGCGAAACGGTACTAACTGAACTAAACGCTAAAATCGAAGCGGTAATGGCAAAACTACCTGCAGGTGAAGAGCCTAAAGCAAAATTTGTAAAAACCTTTAAAGCTATTGACAGCAAAGAAGTGGTAAGCGAATCGCCACTATCAGGCTGGGCAAAGTCAGTACTCGCAGAAAATGTACGTTCATAAATAATTTCAACCAAACCAAACAACAAACAAAATGGCAATCACTCAATCATTCAACTACACATGGGATGGGCAAATCGCAACCGATGTGCTTATCAAACCCATTGTTCAGTCTCCCGATTTTCTTTCTTTTTTCAATGTAAAGACAGGCATCAAGAACAAGTGGCAAATCACACTTGGGGCGGCCATGTCAAACATAATTAAGAAGGCAACCAACTGCGATGCAAGAACGGCAAGTGGCACAGGTGCTTTGACTAACCGTACACTTGAGCTTCAAGAAATGGAATTTTTCGTTTCGGCTTGCAAGTCGGAATTTGAAAACCAATTCACCGAAGAGTGGCTTAAGACTGGCAACGATATTAACGACCTTTCAGGAACCGACGCCGAGCGGTTGATTTTGAGCCTACTTACTCCAGGCTTTAAGTCTGACCTTAGCCGTTTGTTTTGGTTCGGTAATGCAGGCTCAGCCAATGCCAACTTAAACGGGATGACTGGCGTTTGGACTCGTTTATTCGCAGGTGTACAAGATAGCTACTGTGTTAAAAGAGTAGACAACATCGCTACACTTAATCAAACTGCTGGAACTCGTGCTGTAGATTATTTGGAAAACGCTTATGTGCAAGCCCCAATAATCCTTAAGCAAGTAGCCGCCACTTCAAAAGTCTTTTTGGTAACTGGCAACATTTACGAAAATTTTATGAAGTACTTGGAAACTTCAGATGCAACTGCCAATGGCGTTAGGTTGCTAGTTGAAGGTCAAGTAAGACTTTATTACAGAGGTATCGAAGTAGTGCCGATGTACAACTGGGACAACGAAATTTCAGTTTATTCATTGGGCAACCCCTCACGCATCATATACACTACTCCCGACAATCACTGGATAGGAGTTTCACAAGCGGCCGACATAGACGGCATAAGCGCCTGGTACGAGAAGAAAGACAGAACGTACTACATTGAAAACCAATTTAAACTTGGTTACCAATACGCCCACTGCGACTTGCAAGTAGTTTCTTACGGTGCTGCAAGCTAAATAATTACAGCCCCTAGAAATAGGGGCTTTAACCTTTTAAACCAAACGACATGGCAGAATGCTTATTAACTGGAGGTATCTCCATAGACTGTTCAAATTTGAAAAGTGTAGGGGGTGTAAGTAAGACCTTTTACGCTGTTTCTTTGAGCAACATCGCTTCATATACGGAAGCAAGCGGTTTTATTACTAACATAGTTTTGGATGCCTATACTAAGGTTTACAAGTTTGTAGGCCAAAAAAGGGGCAACAGCAAATCAGTAAATGGAGTTGTTCAGGCAGGTGCTAACAAATTCTTTGAACACGTTTTTGTCGGCAAATTGTATGCAAGTACACCCGCCGACGATTCCGTAATTGAAGACTTGATGACTACCGATGTAGTTATTTTCAACAAAGATAACAACGGAGGCTGGTTTGCTTATGGTCTTGAGAATGGCATGGAGGTAACGGCCTACGCACAAACATCAGGCACGGAAGCTGCTACCGACACGAGCGACACTTTGACATTCACAGGCCAAGAGAAGAAGAAGCCAAGAAGGTTAAATTTGACTGGTGGTAACGAGGCTAAACTCGAAAGTTTATTGTAGCTTTGATTTAAGTTTTCATAGTTTTAAAATTTAGTTGGAAAAGGTAGGGAGTTTTGCTCCCTATTTTTTTTGATTATCTTTGCATGTGTGTTTTAAATAGTTAAGGGTAATTAGTTAGAAAGATAGGGGGTTTTGCCTCCTATTTTTTTTGCCTATATTTGTGCGAACGATTGCAACAATGAGCGCAGACGAATTATACAACCTTTACATTCAAATTCCTAACGATGCAAGTTGTGAAGCCAATAAAGAAAGCCAGCAACTAATCATGCAGGCTTGTTGGATGTACGGCCAACTAATAAACGAAAATGTTTCATGTTCTGTTTGCAAGTGGAAGGGCAATATCAAACCTGCCATAGTAAAATATTTAAAAGGTTGTGGCAAACTATAAAGCACTTTGCATAGCGTTTGACGAAAAAAGCAAGGCTAACATAGATGCTAGCTTTGCTGATACTTATTATAGTGAAACCGTATCTCCCTTTTTTGAGAACAGTGTCATGGTCGATGCTATCGAAAAAGGGTTGCATTATGGATCCGATTACTTTGCGGTGCTTTCTCACAAGTTTTTTTCAGATACTATCAATAAAGAACTTAAGCCCATAACTCAAGCGGAAATAGAAGCTAGTTTTGGCGATAGCGATGTAGTGTCGTTTTTTGGCTATCAAACCAATACACAAATGTTTCTGCATGCCGAAAAAGTTCATAAAGGCATTGACGTTTGTTTTCGTGAATTATTCAGGCTATTAGGACACGAATACAACCCTTTAGAGACGTTTAGATTTGTAGTGTATAGAAATGCCTTCTTTGCACGTTCGACCGTTTACGAAAGGTTTGTGAATGAATTATTGAAGCCTTGCATAGCGTTGATGAGCGATAAAAAAAACGCTGAATTGTATCAAGCAATATGGAAAGACAGCCGATACCCTTATCAGGAAAAACGGTTTGCCACTCATGAAAATTTACGAGACAAATTTGTTCACGACATGGGCGTACCTTACTACCCTTTCCACGCTTTTGTTTTGGAAAGGATGTTTTCGTATTGGCTTAATTTAAACCTAGAAGTAACTTGCAAGCATATATGAGAAATATTCACATTATCCACGCAAGCCGTGGCAGGGCTTCGCAGGCTGAACAAACGTACCGGAACTGGTCGCAGTTGTTAAGTATGGGCGATAGCTATACGGTAGCCATAGAAGCCGACCAGTTGCACGATTACAGGCATTTGCCCACATTGGTAGTACCTAGCAAAACAGCTATTTCAGCGTTTAATTTGGCCGCTCAGGTGCTATCGTCAAAGTTTAAAGAAAGCGATATAATAATAGCTTTGTCAGACGATTTCCCTATTCCATGCGATTTGGATTTAATTCGTGATGCGGTGGATGCGGAAGGATTGTTAAAGACTTACGATGGGGTGCAAAATTGGATAGTAACTTTGCCAATAATGGGGGCAGTGTACTATCAAAACAAAGGCTATATTTACCCGCCGCAATACAGCCACATGTTTGCAGATACCCACATAACTCATGAAGCGGAAATTGAGGGCAGGTTACAGTTCAGGAACGACATTACGATAAAGCACTACCACTATTCCACAGGTGGCAGCGCAAAGGATGAGTTGAACGACCGAAACGACAAGACATGGAATCAAGGTTTAGAAGCCTATACTTTATGGGCAAAAGACAAACCAAAACCACAAAGCAGAGAATCGCAACCGCACGTTAATTGGATGAAACAAAATGGCTTTTGATTTATCAATTTTAATTTGTTCTATACCCGAAAGAGCAAATCAGCTTAAGGAACTGCTTGCTACGTTTCACCGTATCGGCAAAGGGTACAACCTAGAAGTTTTAACCGATTGCACAGGCAAAGAAATGAGCATTGGCCGAAAAAGGCAAGCCTTATTAGAACTGTCGCAGGGCAAATGGATAGTATATTTTGACGATGACGATATGCCATACAATTGGTATGTATCTGAAATATTCAAAGGTATTGCTACCGATGCCGATTGCATGGGCATAAATGGATTTATGACTACCAACGGTTATAACTTGCAAACATGGGTGCATAGGTTGGGCTATCCTATTTCGGAACGCATGCACGGTTTTGACTATGTACGTCCGATAATCCATTTTAACCCAGTGCTACGTTCAAAAGCTATTTTAGCAGGTTTTAAAGATATTCGATATGGTGAAGATATGGATTATGCCAACAGGCTTAACACGTTTTTAACTAAGGAGTATAACATCGAAAGACCGTTGTTTCATTACCGATATTCCAATAAAATTCCACATAATCAAAAATATGGATTGTAGTATTAAAAGTGCTTTTGTTAATGCAGGTTTTGGGGCATGGTATCCAAAAGGTAGTGAACGGCTAGAAAGGTCAATGATTTATCACGGGTGCTCTCATGAAATGTTATTTACACGTGAACCGTTTGCAGATATGGACACTAGCAAACCATACCGTATTAAATACCATGCCTTAAAAAAAGCCATTGAACAAGGCTATACGCACATTATTTGGCTTGACTGTTCTTTGTGGTTTACAAGAAGTCCAAACGAATTGATGGACAAACTAAACCATGATGGGGGGTTTTTCATTCAGTCAGGATATAATTTAGCGCAAACATGCAATGACAATGATTTGGTTTTTGGTAAATTAAACCGAGATGAAGCGGAGTTATTGCCCGAAATGTGGACGTGTATTTTTGGCTTTAATCTACTTACCGACAAAGGTCAAAAGTTTTGGCACTATGTAGAACAAGCATTCAATGTAGGTGTATTTGATACACCACGAGACCACGCAAATGGAAGCGCAGACCCTCGTTATTTGCATGCACGGCAAGACCAAACAGCCGTAAGTTTAGCTTACCATTTAAGCGGATATGATTGTGCTTTTCCACCAAACGGCATTGTTGCAGATTATAAAGACAATGAACATTCACTATTATTTAGACAAGGATTATGAGGCCACAGGAGTACATTCTAAGAAATTTACAAGGGTTTGAGGGCGATGAATCGCTGGCTCAGGAAATTACCAAAGCCAAAAAAGGCATAAAGGTATGTGTAGAGACTGGCACATATTTGGGTGGCAGTACGAAACGCTTTGCTCAAATGTTTGATAAGGTTTATACCATCGAGTTTTTGCAAGAAAATTTCGACAAAGCAAAACAGCATTTAATTGGATGCGAAAATGTTAAGCAGTATTTAGGCAGTTCGGCCACCGAAATTTATAACGTGCTATCTGAAATCAAAGAAAAGAAGGTGTTTTTTTTCCTAGATGCGCATTGGCAAAACGACTGCCCATTGATAGATGAATTGCAAGCCATAGGTCAAAGTGACAAAAGCGGAATAATTGCCATACATGATTGGGTAGTGCCGAACTCAGATTTAGGTTATGACAGTTATAACGGTCAAGACTTCACTTATGAGTGGATAGAGCCTACTTTGCAAGCTAATTTTAAACAATACAAGGCATGGTACAACAATCCCAAAACAGCCATTGGCGCAAGGCGTGGCGTTTTGTTTATCGAATTTTAAGCGGTTGGTTTAATTGGCTATTTCAAAAGCCGAACGAAATAACTAGGTATAGACGGCATATTTGCTCGGAATGTGCTTACAATAAGAAAGGAATTTGCACGGCTTGTGGGTGCGTTATTAAGGCTAAAACAGCTTGCAAAGAGTGTGATTGCATAAAAGGAAAATGGTAATGAATAAACTAGCGGCAATTTTTAACGTATTTGATGGTGAAGAACTTTTAGAAGGTTCTATTCGTCAAATTTTACCCGTAGTGGACACGGTGATAGCGGTTGTGCAAACGACAAGCAACTGGGGGGAGTACTATGAAGGCGGTAAAAACGAAGTCTTAAGATTGCACGAAAAAGGCTTTATTCAACACATTATCGCGTTTAAACCTACCATTACAGGAGAACGGCTAAATGGATGTAAGAACGAAACTAACAAGCGAAGTTTAGGCTTAGAACTAGCAAGGCAATTAGGCTTTACCCACTTTGTATTTCTCGATTGTGACGAATACTATGACACATTCCAATTCGGAAACGCATGGAAAAAAATAATCAAAAACAATTACCATGCATCAGCCTGCTACATTCAGGCCTACGAAAAAAGCCCATTGCTGGCAAAGGTAAATTTAGAAGAGTACTATGTGCCATTTATTCACAAAATCGAGACCACCACGCAAATTGGCTTTCAGAAATACCCATACTACTGTGACCCAACCCGAACGACAAACCATTTGATTAGTCATTTATTCCCGACAACGGAAATTTTGATGCACCATTTCACATCAATAAGAGCCGATATTGATAGGAAATACCGAAACAGTAGTGCAAAAATGAATTTTAATCAGGATGAAATGTTGCAAACCTATGCACAAATAAAGGCAGAAGAAAGCGAAAAGTTTAAATTCGTACCGAACAACTTCGGTATCGATGTCAATAGCACGTTTTTATAATTTATTTCGAGGGCTTGCCCCCATCGCAAAGCAAGACAAGTCAAACGATATACTTCCATACGGAAAAACCAATGATTTTCCCCTTAGACTTACAGAGGCCGTTTATGATTCTCCAGTTTCCACGGCCACACTTTCAAAGTTAAAAAAATACATAGCTGGCGATGGTTTTGCAGATGAAGCGGTTGCCAAATTAAAAGTAAACAGCGAGGGCGAAACGATGGACACGCTCCTAAAAAAGATAGTAGAAGACTATACTTTGCTTCGTGGATTCGCTTTGCACATTACATACAACCAGCTTTTCAAGATACTTGAAATAAAACACATTCCTTTTGAGACGTGTAGATTGCAGATACCCGACGACAAAGGCAACGTCGCTAAAATAGCGGTCAATCCTTTTTATGGCTTATCAGATTTTAAGAAAAACCAAACCAAGTTTTATGATGTATTCGACCCTGCAAAAGTAGCGGAGCAGTACGCCGCCGAAAAAGACTTGTACAAAGGGCAGATTTTTTGGTTTGCCGAAACGAAAATAAACAATCGTTTTTATCCAGTTCCCGACTACTATTCGGCCATGCAGGATATTGTGGCCGATGCCAAAACGGGAACGTATCGAGAAAGGCTAGTTGATAACAATTTTTATCAGTCGGTGCTTATCCAAATGATAGGCGACCCCGACGAAAAAATTCAATTGGACGAAAAAGGCGAAAGGTTTACTACAATTGGCGAGCAGTTCGATGAAGATTTGCGCTCCATGACAGGTGGCGAAGCGGCTGGCAGTGCATTGGTTACATGGTCGAGGGATGCCGATTCTATGCCAAAAGTCGTTCCGTTCCCCAACAATTATAACGACAAAATCTCGGAAGCGTTCATCAAACAGGTACAGCAAAATATCTGCATGGCGGTGGGTGTCCACCCCGTTTTAATCGGTATCGACCAAAGCTCTTCACTAGGCAACAACAACATTTTGATTAATGCAATTAAGATGCTGCAGCAAAACGTGAATGAGCCGCAAAGAGACCTAGAACGGGCATTGCAGTATGTGATGAAATATTGGAATGTGCCTTTTGATGTTAGCACTATTACAATCAGGCCGCTGTCATTGGTGGTAGATTTGCCCGACTATGTACTAAATGCTTTGACCACAGAGGAAAAAAGATTGTGGATCCAGGATAATTACGATGTCGAATTAGTGGCCGCACAGCCTACCCAAACAGATGTAATTGCAACTCAACTAAACAAGTTTGCGCAATTATTCGACACTCCTTTGAATTTAAGCAAAGAAGAAATTTCAGCAAGGTATCGGGAGTATCACAGCCTTGTAAACATGACCTATAAAGAGCTTCAAACATGGGGGGAAAGCGATTGCTGCAAGGCGCTTGGGTATAGCAAACAACCTATACAAAGAAACCTTCACTTGCTAAACACAAACAAAAACGAATGGGGAAGTAAAGAGTACAGGATAGCAGGTCAAATTATTTCAGCAATTAATCGCTTGTTAGATTTTGAGACCGATGCGGTTGTAATGAACGGCGAAACCGAATGCGGCAATAAAAGAGATTTGGCACTTAAAAACTTAGGCTACATAATATGAGTTGCAGGACGTTATTAATCAGCATAGATACCATTTACGAGTGGGTGGACATTGCCTTAGATATTGATGCGGAAAAGCTAACGAGAGCAATCATGGTGGCTCAGGATAGGTTTATAAAGCCATTACTTTGCCAAGATTTATTTGAGGAGCTAGTGGCGCAAATTGACAGCGAAACAATCCAAACCGATTATCAAAACTTATTAGATGCGATTGCCCCGACACTGGCTTTTCGTGCTTATTCTAGGTTCTTAAATTCAGCCAATATAGACAGTACCGAAAAAGGTTTACGTACCTACAAAGAAGACAACAGCGATGTGATAAGCGATAAACGATTGGGCGAATTAATAAAGCAAGCAGAACAGGATGCTTTAAGTTATGAACAAGACTTGAAGATATTTCTGTCTAAAAACAAAGAATGCTTTTCCCCTTATTACGATAATTGTGGATGCGATTTGCGTACCGATGGATACGGCTTTAAAATCACAAGTGTAGGCTATAAGGCCAAGAAACCGAAAAAACAGTTATACGATTTACTAGATTCAGAATATGTTCAGCGTCGTTCAAAACAGTACGAGGAAGGTCAAACTGACTTATAACAATAGCTTAGGCTATTTTTTAATTAAGTTTGTAAATCCATTCAACAACGATATAGTCTACTCTATATTCGAAAATAAAGGGAGTGCATTAAAACCTATTATTGAGGTGGTGGACACTGGCGCTGTCGCTCCAGACCCGTTGGCTGGAGAAGTACGGTTGAACGTGTTGGGCAATTGGAATGC